>Ga0213825_1002376_pt1 | contig 12037 bp, 10 predicted proteins | sample MC6MC0900MG_FD_179896 | JGI IMG/M metagenome (GOLD analysis project Ga0213825, IMG submission 179896) | Enriched soil aggregate microbial communities from Iowa State University, Ames, United States - MC6-MC0900-MG | ecosystem: Environmental > Terrestrial > Soil > Unclassified | place: USA: Iowa... | reverse complement strand
ATTTGCATAATTAAAAACACAACGAGCGTTACACCTAATGTAACCGGGATAATCTGGACAATTCGTTTTAATATAAATAGTGTCATATCGCTACACTCCTTTAATTTTTCATTCTAGGATCAAGTGCATCTCGCAAACCATCTCCGAACAAGTTAAAGCCGAGTACAAGTATCGAAATCATTAAGCCAGGGAACATCGCCATATAAGGTGCTGTGAAAATAAAATCTCTACCATTTGATAGCATGGCACCCCATTCCGGTGATGGAGGCTGCGCACCTAAACCTAAAAATGATAAACCCGCTGCAGATAAAATGGCTGTAGCTAAACGCATAGACGCTTGCACAATAATTGGTGATAAAATATTAGGAAAAACATGTTTCGCTAAAATCGTTACATCATTTGCGCCAAGTGTTCTAACGGCATCAATGTATTCCAATTTCTTTACTTCCATTGTGGAACCGCGCACGATACGCGCGAACATTGGAATAGAGAAAAAGCCAACTGCTATTGTGACATTAATAAGGCTAGGGCCTAATGCACTGACAATCGCCAAAGCTAGTAAAATACCAGGAAAGGCTAGCATGATATCTAATATTCGACTAATAATGGAGTCTATCCATCTGCCGTAATAGCCAGCGATAAGCCCGAGCAACGTTCCAATTGTGCCACCAAAAAGTACGGCTGAAAAACCGACGCCAATTGAAAGGCGTGCACCATATAAAATTCGACTAAAAATATCGCGTCCTTTATCATCTGTTCCCATTAAATGCTCAAAACTTGGTGCTTGTAATTTTTGATCCAATTGCACATCGTACGGATCATATGGGGCGATGAAAGGGCCGATAAGAAACATAATGAGATAAAGAAGAATAATAATGCCACCTGCAACTGCCGCTTTATTTTTTTTAATTTTGTTGACAAAATTAATCATATTTTTCTTCCGAGATGCTTTGCGCGCATCCAATAACATCGACTGATCCATCGTTGTCGTTACTTTTTCCATAGTGATATCTCCTTTTTTAATAGATGTGTTATCAATTTATTGAAAAGCGCGCGGAAAGTAAATATTTTAATAACGATTAGTCAGAAAATTTAAAAAACAAGTAAAGATTTTAAAAAACAACGGTATTTTATTTCTTTATAATTCGAAATGTAAGCAATCAATAATTGAGGAGGAGTAGTTTATATGAAGAAAATGAAATGGTTGTTATTTTTAGCGCTAATGACTGTTGCACTATTGCAGGCTTGCTCTACTGCAAGTAACAATAGCGAAGAAGGTTCCAAGGAAGGAGCAAAAAGTGTAGGAGGGGAACTAATTGTCTTAAGAGCTTCAGATGCTACGAGCCTCGATCCGCATTTTATTACAGATATTCCTTCAGCAAATATTATTCATGGTAAAGTCTATGAAACATTAGTAGCGTTTGATAGAGATCGAAATATTGTGCCATTATTAGCAAAGTCATGGGAGCAAAAGGACGAGTTAACGTGGACATTTACTTTAAATGAAGGCATTAAGTTCCATGATGGCGAGGATTTTAACGCAGAAGCTGTGAAAACGACATTTAATCGTATTTTAGATCCAGCGACTGGCTCACCACAACGCGATAAGCTATCGATGATTAGTGAAGTCGTGGTGGATGATACGTATGTTGTAACATTAAAATTAAAAAATCCATATGCACCGCTACTGTCGATTTTAGCGAGCCAAGAAGGTAGCATTATTAGCCCGAAAGCAATTACGGATGCCGCAGATCAACTTGCGACAAATCCAGTGGGAACGGGTCCATTTATTTTTGAATCATGGAAATCAGGTCAAGCCATTACATTAAATACAAATAAGGATTATTGGGGTACAGTTCCGAAAATTGACAAAGTAACATTTAAAATCGTACCTGAAGATTCAACGCGTTTAGCGATGATTGAAAGTGGAGAAGCACATATTGCCGATCAAGTACCTGTTACGGATATCGACAGAATTGAAAACTCGTCAACAATGAACTTATTCCGTACAGAAGGGCTAGCTGTGGAGTTTATCGGCTTTAATGTCAAAGATTCGCTATTATCAAATGTTAAAGTACGTCAGGCAATCAGTTATGCAGTCGATCGTGAAGCGATTATTAGCGGTATTTATAATAATGTAGGCACACTGGCTAATTCAGCAATGAGTCCAAAAGTAATCGGTTATTCAAGTGAAACAAAAGCATATGATTATGACGTTGTGAAAGCAAAACAATTATTAAAAGAAGCAGGCATTAAAGAAGGCACGAAAATTAAATTACTTACAAGTGATCGCAAAGAGCGCATTAATATGGCAGAAGTAGTGCAATCACAATTAAAGGGTATTGGCTTAGATGTCGATATTCAAGTGATGGAATATGGTGCATTTATTTCAGAAATTACAAAAGAACAGCATCAAATGTTTATTAGTGGTTGGGGTAATGCTACTGGGGACGCTGATTATAACCAATACAATCTGTTCCATACAGCTTCTATGGGCGCACCAGGAAATCACTTCTATTATAGTAACCCAGAAATAGATAAACTAATTGAAGCAGGTCGTTCGGAATCAGATCAAGCTACTCGTAATGACATCTACAAAAAGGCGATGCAATTAGAGCTAGATGAGGCGGTTTATATTCCTGTTCGCAATTATGAACACATTGCTGTTTATAGTAATAATGTAAAGGGCTTTTGGTTGGATGCATCGAATTATACAATGCTTAGTGGGGCTGAAATTGTCCAATAAAGGCATGGAATTAAAGTTGTTTTATTACTAATCATTAAAATATAAATGGGGAGAGTGAACAATGAGCACACTATTGCTGAAAAATGTGAGATTAGAAGAAGCTTTTGAACATGACAATGAGCACATTGTCGCAACACGTACAGCTATTTATGATGTCCTAATTGAAGATGGACATGTAAAAGAGGTCGGCAAAAATATCGTAGTACCTGAAAATAGTAAAGTATTGGATGCGCAACAACAATTATTAGTTCCTTCCTTCCGAGAAATGCATATTCATATCGATAAAACGTATTTTGGTGGAGAGTGGCAAGCACCAAGACCTATTACAAAAGGAATATTAACACGTATTGAGGAAGAGCAGACACTGTTACCGAAGCAGTTACCGACGGCGGCTTATCGCGCCGAGGAAATGGTAAAATGGCTTATTGCTCAAGGGCATACACATATTCGATCACATTGTAATGTGGATCCACAAATTGGCACGAAGCATATCGAAATTACAAAGCAAGTGTTAGAGAAATATAAGGACCAAATTACGTATGATATTGTAGCCTTTCCACAGCATGGTCTTCTTCGTTCAAATGTAGAAGGATTAATTCGTGAGGCCATGACAATGGGGGCTACATTAGTTGGTGGTGTGGATCCATCGATTGTTGATCGCAATATTGAAAAATCATTGCAAACAACAATGCAAATTGCGCAAGACTATAATTCTGGTATCGATATTCATATCCATACAGCCAATACATTAGGAGAATTTGAATTTTATAAGTTAATTGATTTAACAAAGCAGGCTAAAAAAGAGGGGCAAGTAACAATTAGTCATGCGATGGCACTGGCAGATTTAGCGCAGCCACAATTAGAAAATCTAGTACAAGCAATGGCTGCGGTGCAAATGGACGTAACAACGACCGTACCGATTGGCATTAATCGTTCTACAATCCCAATTCCGTATTTATATGACAAAGGGGTAAAAGTGTCAGTAGGACATGATAGTTTAACAGATCATTGGTCGCCATATGGTACAGGTAATACCATTACTAAATTAAATGTGATGGCGGAAAGATTCCGCTTCATGGATGAGTATTCTTTAAGTCGCGCATGGAAATATGCTTCTGGCGGTATTACACCACTGAATGATGAAGGGGAGCGTGTATGGCCGAAGGTTGGTGATGTAGCTAATATGCTGTTAGTAGATGGCGTTAGTACAGCACATGTTGTAGCTAGAAGATGTCCTATCTCTACGGTTATTTCACAAGGCAACATTATTCACCAGCAGGAAGTCGGAGAGCTGAAAGGAGAATTCAGATGAAGCAATGGCTGACAAATGTTCTACTTGAAACAGGCGAGTATATAAAAGATAATGATACAGTTGGTACAAAGGTGGAGCTTTTTCACCTAGAGATTACTGAAGGGGTTATTTCACAAATCGTTCCGGCAACACAAACAATCGAGGCATCCCCAAACGTTACGGATATGAATGGTAAGCTTCTGTTACCTGCTTTTAAAGAAATGCACAATCATTTAGATAAAACCTATTTATCATTACCTTGGAAAGCGGTTATCCCATCGAAAAATTTAAAAGATCGATTGGCACATGAAGCGAGAGAGCTGCCGATTTTAGCGACAACGGGCAAACAGCGAGCAGTTGCAATGATTGAAAAAATTATTAGTAACGGCACGAATCATATTCGGACACATGTCAATGTTGACCCATATATCGGGTTGAAAAATTTAGAGGGCGTATTAGCCGCGCTAGATGACTATAAAGATGTTGTAACAGCTGAAGTTATCGCATTTCCACAGCATGGTTTACTACGAGATAATGTGCCGCAGCTCTTGCGTGAGGCATTGCGCAACGGTGCAACGATGATTGGTGGGCTTGATCCTGCAGGAATTGATAATACGATTGAACGATCTTTATACGAAACAATGGATATTGCCCATGAGTTTAATGTTGACGTTGATATTCACTTACATGATGGCGGTCATGTTGGTTATTATACAATCGATAAATGGCTTGATATGGTTGAAGAGGCCAAATATCAAGGAAGAACAGCGATAAGTCATGCCTTTGCATTAGGCGATGTTTCTGCTATGGAGCAACATACAATTGCAGATCGTCTTGCACAGCAACAAGTAAAGATTATGTCAACAGTGCCATATAACATTAATCGTGTGATGCCACCAATTGATTTACTGTCAGAGCATGGTGTGGATGTTCATTTTGGTTGCGATGGATTTTTTGATTCTTGGAGTCCCTATGGTTCCGGAGATATTTTAGAAAAAGTAACAACGTTTGCAGACATTTCTCGGAAATTAGATGAACGTTCGATTCGTCAAACATTGAAGTACATTACAAATGGTATTACGCCATTAGATACAAACGGTCAGAAGGTGTGGCCAAATATTAACGACGAAGCAAGTTTTGTCTTCTTTGACGCAGTATCAAGTGCTGAAGTCATTGCAAGAAGACCTTTAGAGCGTACGGTTATGTCTAAAGGGAAATTTATTCATTAAAATATTTTTGACGCGTTCTTCATAAAATTATCCCCCTGAAATAATTTTATATAGACGAAAATCCACTTACATTCCTATGCGGAAGTATCGCTGTCCTAGTGATAGCGATACTTAGCAAGGAAAGCGAAGCGGTTTTTTTAATTTGTAGCAACGGATGTTTAAGAAGGGGCTATTCGACAAAGTCGAACACATATGTCCCTCCGTTATGCTGAGGTGTGATGGGTTATTTTGTTATGTGAGAAGGAGCAATAAATGAAACAACTTACAACATACATGATTTTATTTTTCTGCGTATTTTTTTGGGCTAGTAACTTTATTATCGGTGCTATCTTTGTCCAACATTGGGACCCGATAGCCATTGCCATTTATAGACTTGTCGTGATTGTTGTTTTTTTAGGTTGTATTAGTTGGCGAGCAATTGTCCATACATCTGTAACACGCCGCGATATTGGATTATTAATTGTTGCTGGTATTTTAGGGGTTGCCATTAATCACTATAGTTTTTATGCCAGTCTACAGCATACAACGCCGATAACAGCTGCACTTATATTAGCGTGTGCCCCCATTGTGACATCACTGCTGAATAAAGTAATTTATAAAGAATATCGAAATATTATTTTTTGGATAGGTGCTATATTATCGTTCGTAGGTGTTTCGATGATTATTACGAAGGGCGCATTGATTGGCATGTCCATAGGCAAAGGTGAGATGCTAAGCTTACTTACGATGTTTAGTTTTGCTATATTCCTTATTATTGTCAATGACCTTAGTAGTCGACTGTCAGCAGCGGCAATCACTTTTTATACAAATGGAATTGGTTTAATTGTGTTAATACCATTTGGAACTTCAATATTGTCACAACAAAATATGCATGTGGCATTACCATATTGGTTGCTTTTAATTGTTTCCGCCATTATCGTTCACGGCATTAGTAATTTAATATGGAATAAAAAAATGAAAGAAGTAGGGTCGACCAATGCATCGCTGTTACTAAATTTTGAACCGGCGATTGCGATGGTCCTAAGTGCCATAATTTTAAATCAGCTACCAACGAGCATTCAACTTTATGGTTCATTGCTCATTGTTGTAGGAATTATTTTATGTATTTATTATAAAGAAATAAAAAGAATCTTTTGAGTGCCAGGCACTAAAACAAATATGAATATTTCGAATTGTTTGAGTGCCAGGCACTTACATTTTTATTTCATTTGCTCTGGTAACCAAAGTGATAATTGTGGAAGGATTACTACGATAGCTAAGAACACAATCATTAAAATAATAAACGGTATAACGCCTTTAACAACTTCGCCGAGCTTTTCTTTTGCAATACCACTTACTACGAAAAGATTTAACCCTACTGGAGGTGTAATCATACCTAGCTCCATATTGATTGTCATAATGATCGCAAAGTGAATAAGGTTAATATCAAAATGGGCAAGAATTGGTAGTAAAATTGGTAAGGTAATTAAAATAATGGAAACGGCTTCTAAGAACATCCCCATAATAAAGAACAAAATATTGACGATAATCATGAAAATCCATTTGTTCATATCACTTTCCGCAATCCAAGCACCAACTTGCTGTGGAACTTGCGCATTCGTTAAATATAATCCGAATAACGAAGCGGCACCGATAATTAAGAAAATCATCGCTGTAATATTAATAGACTCAACTAATACTTCGCGGAAATCTTTTATTTTCATTTCACGATAAATGAATAGCGATACGATTAAACCATAAAATACGGCAATTACAGCTGACTCAGTAGGTGTGACAACACCTGAATAGATAGTACCTAAAATTAAAAACGGTAAGAAGCCACCCCAAATGGCTTTTAATGATTTACGTCCCCGCTCTCCCCAAGAGGCAGGCTCATCTCCTTTAAAGCCATTGCGCTTTGCATAAAAGATGGCAGCAACGATTAAAATGCCAGTTAACGCAAGACCAGGAATTACACCCGCCATGAACAATTCGCCAATGGATTGCTCGGATGTTATCCCATAAATAATTAGCGGGACACTTGGCGGAATTAAAATGCCTAATGTACCACCGGCGGCTACAAGACCCATTGAATAACGTTTTTTATAGCCGGCTGAAATCATGGCAGGAATCATAATCGAACCGATAGCAGCCGCAGTAGCAGGGGAAGAACCTGAAATCGCTGCGAAAATAGCACAGGCAACAATCGTTACGACGGCAAGACCCCCAGGTAGATGACCAATCCATGCGCGTAATGCTTCAATTAAATATTTGGAAATGCCACCACGTGCCATAAGCACTCCTGCAAGAACGAATCCTGGAATAGCCATCATCGGGAAGGAATCGAGTGCTGTGAAAATACGTTGTGGAATCATATTCATATTAAAATCGATTTGGAAGAATACTAAAATAGTAGACAGGGCTAAGCTCACTGCGACTGGCACACGTAAAAATAATAAAACAAAGAAACTAAGTAAGAGGATTAGCATATTCTTCGTCCTTTCCTCGTAAAATATTGACTAATCGTTCTACAAAGCGCAGTAAAAATAAAACGCCGGAAATCGGTAGTACTAAATAGACAACCCACATTGGGATGCCGATATCAAGAGATACCATGCCGGATGTAAAACGATTCTCCACTAAAATAAAGCCATAGTACGTATAAATAATACAAAATACGATGCTTAAACATGTTGCGACTAAATCTAAAATTCGTTTATTGGAAGGTTTTAATTTATCGTATAAAATATCGACTTGGATATGTTGATTGTGGCGAAGTGCTAACCCAAAGCCAAGAAATGTTCCCCAAATAATTGCGTAGCGTGCTAATTCTTCCACCCAAGCTTGTGGCTCGTTAAAAATATAACGCATGATGACACCATAGAAGATAAGCGCGATGCCAGCTATGAAAAAGAACCCAGCGAGGATTTCCTCTAAATAACCCCAAACTTTATGTAAAACATTCATGCGGATGCCTCCTTAAAATATGATTTAGATTTTTTACGTTCATAAAGTAAGCGATTTACTTTAAGAAAAAGAGTGAGTGTCGATTACTTATCGACACTCAATGTTGAAGAGCTTATTTTAAATCGCGAATACCATTAATTAATTCTTCTGTAATAGCTTTACCGAACTCTTCGTAAACTGGCTCCAGTTCAGCTTTAAGTGCATCTTTTTGAGCAGTTGTTAATTCAATTACTTCAATACCAGAATTTTTAATGTTCTCAAATGATTTCTCATTTTCTTCAGCAGCCAATTCCCAAGCTAATGTTGTTGCTTCAGTTAAAGAATCTTCCACCGCTTTTAATAAATCTGTAGGGATCTTTTCCCAGAATGGTTTGTTAACGAAGATGGCATAGTCTAGACGACCATGTTCTGATACGGAGAAGTACTTTTGCACTTCTTGGTACTTTTGTGTATCAAAGTTGTTGAATGTGTTTTCTTGTCCATCTACCGTTCCTTGTTGAAGTGCAGCATATGTTTCACCGAATGAAATCGTAGCAGAGCCAGCTTTTAATGCTTTAAATTGTGCTTCCAGTACTTTACCTGCCTGTGCACGGAATTTTAACCCTTTAAAATCTTCCACGTTCACAAGTGGATGTTTGTTATTAGAAAAATGCTTAAAGCCATTTTCCCAGAATACTAAACCTTTAATATCGTTTGCTGCTAATTGATCGGATTCTAAAATCGTTTTCGCTACGTCAGAATTAAAGAACTTACGTACATGCTCTTCATTTTCAAAAAGATATGGCATGTCCACGTACTGCCAACGTGGGTCGATTTTCACCATTTTTGTAACAGATGGCGCAATCATATGTACGTTCCCAGATACTAATGCATCAAGCTCATCATTATCGCCATATAATTGGGAAGAAGGGTAAACTTCAACTTTTACTTTACCGTCTGTTTTCTCGTCCACTAATTTTGCAAAAGCATCAGCGGCTTTCCCCTTCACGCTGTCGATAGATGTCACGTGAGAAAACTTAATAATAAGTGGTTTGTCTTTTGTATAGCCACCATCTCCATCAGCTGCTGGAGCAGAAGCTGGTTCTTTTTTATCGCCGCCACAAGCTGCCAATGCGAGAACAAGTACAGCCATTAATGACATAAGAAGCCATTTTTTCATTGTAAATCCCCCTTAAAGTTTTGATTATAGTTAAAAGGATTACCTTTAAACCCAAGTTATTGACGTTCGTGGTTTTTTGGTAGCGCAAGTATATACTTCTTGCTATAGTTTTTGGCGTAATAATCATAGACTGGTTCAAATGCAGACTCCCATTTTTCAACATCTTCATCTGTAAAGTAATGAATATTAATACAGCTGCAAGCTTCCATTTCTTGTAGACGTTCTGCCGTAAGTTTTTCGGCAAGTTGCCATTCCCATTGTTGTACTTCTGCTAATGTTTCGATTAGCAATGTTTGTACATCTTTCGGTAATGACTGCCAAAACTCATTGTTCATAAGTAGTAAATAGCCTAAATAACCGTGATTACTAATCGTTAAGTAATCTTGCAGAGAATGCAGATTTTTACTTGTAATATTGGTGAGGGTATTTTCTTGTCCATCGACATTGCCTTTTTGTAGTTGATGGAAAACGGTGTTGAAATCAATGCGTTTTGGATAAGCACCTACGCTGGAAAATTGCTCTGCTAAAATATCACTTGGCATGATGCGCATGCGTAAGTTTTTTAAGTCAGAAACTTCTTGGATGGGGCGGATACTGTTACTGAACTGCTTAAATCCACTATCCCACACGCCTATCGAAAACAGATTATGGTCGTTTAATTTCTTCATTAAAGATTGACCAACTTCACTTTCAACGTATGTATGCACTTCATCGGCATTTTTAAATGCGTAAGGCAAGTCCATAACTGACCACTCAGGGACAAGCGTTGTTATTTTGGAAATGGCAGGAGCAATCATCTGAATATCGCCTCGTAGTAGTGCATTCATTTCTTCACCATCTTTATAAAGAACACCGTTTGGGAAGACTTGAATTTCTACATGACCATTACTACGTTGTTTAACGAGCTCGGCAAACTTAACTGCTGCCATGCCTTTCGGTGTGTTTTCACCAACTACATGTGAAAATCGAATAACAATTTGTTCTTCATGACTTAACTGCTCATTGTCTGTGGGGTATTCTTGTTGCTGACAAGCAACTAACAGCACTGTCAGCAAAATGATAACGCTAACAAATTGTGTGTGAATGCGATAGCGCCACATACAAATTCACCTCTATTCTATGGAAGATGTGAACGCTCTTTATTTTATTTGAAATATCAAAATACTCAATATTATGGTATTAATGAACGTTTTGGTATTTATGGTATTTAATAAATTGTTATGTTTTATTGAAAGGGAAGTGCTTATAAAATAAAGAATCTGCCAATCTTTATGGGAAATTACATTTACCCATGAAAAGAGTGCAGATTCTTTTTAAGTGTCGGGACAACACAAATATTTCATTTCATCGAATAGTATTTGGTAGGTCGTCCAACAGTTCCATATTTTAATTCAATATGCACAGTGCCCTTTGTAGCTAAAAAGTCTAAGTACTTCCGTACCGTTACTCTCGCCATACCAACATTTTGGGCAAGTTGCTCAGAAGTAATAGGTGCTCGATGGCTCGTTAAGTAACTTAAAATTTGCTCCATCGTAATGTTGTTCAAACCTTTTGGTAGTTCATGCATTTCATGTTGCATGCCTAACCACTGATCGATATGTTCTTGGTTAATCGTCGTTGTAGTTAGTAAATTTTTTGTAGCATTTTTATATTGCAGTAAAGCTTTTTCAAAACGATCAAAACGAAAAGGCTTTATTAAATAATCAATGGCACCGAGTCTTAATGATTCTTGAACTGTCGGTGCATCTCGAGCCGCTGTAATCATAATAATGTCGGAAGGAATACGCTGCGCTCGAATTTTTAAAAACAATTCCATGCCGGTCATATCCGGTAAGAACATATCAAGTAAAATAAGGTTCGGTTGTTGAATAATTATTTTTTCATAAGCATCACGTCCATTCACAGCCTCACCTATAAGCTGAAAACCGTTCATTTTATTTAAGAAACCTTTGTTTACCTCAAGCACCATTGGATCATCTTCTACGATAAAAACTGTATGTTTGCTCATTGTTCTTCTGTCACCCCTATTTTAATTGTAATGGTTGTGCCAATTTGAACAGCTGAATCTACTTGAATTGTGCCATTGTTGGATTCAACAATTTGTTTGATAAGGGCAAGCCCTATGCCGTGTCCTTCTTTTTGTTTCGTGCTAAATCCATAATCGAAAATGCGTTGTGGTAAGCCTTCAATGCCTTTACCACTGTCTTGCACTTCAATAAATAAATAATGCTTATCACCAATAATCGTTAAATGCACATCCTTATCGGCACATTCAAAGCAAGCTTCCATTGCATTGTCTAATAAGTTGCCGATAATCGTAATAACATCGCCACTTGATAAGCCACTCATAAAGTCTACAAGATTTGAATTTTCGTCAATTGTCAGTTCCACCCCGAGTTCCTTAGCGCGTGAGAATTTACCAAGTAATAAACCTTGAATTGAATAATCTTGAAATTTATCATGCAAGCTTTGAATCAGTTCCTCTTCATCTGTAATTTCATCGATAATAAGGCTTAAAGCATCGTCATTGCGTTCTAATTGTATAAGCCCAGCAATACTATGGAGGCGGTTCATGTATTCATGTTGTTGCGCTCGTAAAGAATCGACGAGCATTTTAATACCTGTTAATTCTTCAGCAAGCATATTCGCTTCTTTACGGTCAGTTA
>Ga0213825_1002371_pt1 | contig 12049 bp, 10 predicted proteins | sample MC6MC0900MG_FD_179896 | JGI IMG/M metagenome (GOLD analysis project Ga0213825, IMG submission 179896) | Enriched soil aggregate microbial communities from Iowa State University, Ames, United States - MC6-MC0900-MG | ecosystem: Environmental > Terrestrial > Soil > Unclassified | place: USA: Iowa... | reverse complement strand
AAAATGATTAATCTCCACCTGAAAGCCATCCCTTGTTTGTTCGTTTGATGCATTAACCGCATCTATTGCTGCTGTTACCGCCGTTCCTGATCTTGAAAATATACGTTCCAAAACCTCTTCCACTCGGTTCATTAAATGATCGGCATCCAGTACTTCATTAATAAGCCCGATTCTCAGCCCTTCTTCAGCACTGATCATATCGGCTGTCAGGATCATCTGTAATGCACGTCCACGTCCTACCAATTGCGTCAATCTTTGTGTGCCGCCATAACCAGGAAGAAGACCTAAAGAAACTTCTGGAAGACCCAATTTTGCGTTTGCTGAAGCAAAGCGCATATGACAGGCAAGCGCTAATTCTAAACCACCGCCTAGCGCAAATCCATTTATTGCGGCGATGACAGGTTTCGGTGATTGTTCGATCAATTCCGTAAAAATATAATGCCCCTTTTGTGATAGAAGTTTCGCTTCGGCCTCACTTAAATCTATAAATTCTTTAATATCAGCTCCTGCTACAAATGCTTTTTCACCTGCGCCGGTAATAATAATTCCTTTGACATCATGATCCTTCTTTGCTTCGACAAGCGTTGCTTCTAGCTCTCTCAATGTTTGTTGGTTCAAAGCATTCAACGCTGATGCTCTGTTGATTGTAATATAAGCAATATGCTTATTTACTTGATATAAGAGATGTTGATATTCCATAATTTCTAAAAATTTAAATGAAGTGATACACCATAGGTATCACGGGATACATTGGGATAATTTAAATACGTTAATCTTCTTTTATATTCAACTCGAAAAATTTTAAAAATATTGTCAATGCCTACTATTCCTTCCATGTAAGGTTGATTGCCCATAACCCGCGTTTTAACAAGACCATCGTCATCACGGTCAAACTGAATCTGATTTTCATTAAATTCTGGATTATTTCGATCACTGATTTGTCCATAGTAAAACTTGAAACCTGTTACTTCGCGCCACTTTAAACGTTGCAATAAAGGTATCCTGTTGAAGATGTAGCCATCCCAATGGTGATAATAAGCAAGCTTTACAAAACGATCTGCAACAAATTCCATATTTGATATCAAATCAAAATTTTGCAAAGGACCCGATTTATCCGTTTGAATATCTGGCATCTCTAATAATGGATAATAGACCGTGCCCCATATCTTACCAACACTAAATTCGATATCAGCTGTTCCTGCAGGAGACATAAATATCTTTTTAAAGATCTTAAACCTCAAAGCATCATAACGTTGATTTGCATTCCAGAAACTATCAAGTCCTTTGTTATATTGCAAAGTCAGAATCGGAAATTTATTCCGAATCTGCGTTCGCTCTAAATTTCTATAATAAAACTGTTCTCCAGGTGCCCAACGTAACTTGATCTGTATATCATTTGTGTTGATCGCTGCAATCGTATCTGGCGAAGCGTTTCCTGTCACAAAAGACAAGGTCCCAGCGGCCTGTCTTTCATGTCTTGTCAACATGGTACTCACACTAAAATGATTTCCAAATTCAATTAAATGCTCAAGACGGTAGATATCATTCCATAACCATTTGGTCGGTTTATTCTTTCGAAAGGACTGAAAAAAACCATCGCCTTTCAGATAACTTAAACCTCGACCAGGTTCCATAACATCATGTTGAATCGTTGCCGATAGATAATGGGCAGGAAACTGTACGATAGATTTTCCATTTAAAGACTGCGCTACATTGAGGTAATATTTAAATTCCTGATCTCGTGTACCATAGGCAACATAACCCTCAAAAAAGAATTTATTCGAAAGCAGTTCCGTTGTTCTACCCCCTAATCGAATTCTACTTCCTTCTATTTCATTAAAACTGTAGGTATATTCTAAAGGACCAAACTCAAATTTTCCAACATTATAATAACTTCTTACTAAAAAATATCCAATTGAGATTAATCGATTAATCGATTTCATTTCTGAAAGAGAATCAATATTGACGTAAGTCTTAGCTTCAGTTTCTGTAAGCGGCACTACTCTCACCCGATCCCATTGTACAGAATCTTTTTGTTCCAGATAGCGCTTCTCAATCGGAATGCCTTTAAATAGCTCATCATTTATCGCTTCATCTTTATATTTTGAGAAATAAGTCTCCTTTTTCCCGTACAGGGCATTCCCCTTATCTGTACCGAATAAGATCTGTAGATTAGCGCGTTTTGGCAACATTTGTCCTGCAGGATGCTTTTCAAACTCAAGACCTATATTAATTCCATTGACCCAATTAATATTGGCCTCTTCACCAAGTTCCATTTCTGCGTAATAAACGGCATAACGGTCATCATCGGAGACCCATATTGATCCCTTAAACAACACGTCCATCTTTGATTTTGCTTCAAAATGTAATTCGATATAGCGTACACCATCTTTAACTAACGTATCCCTAATTGTATACTTATAATAAGAAGGAGCATTACCGGCTATCGGACTTAAAAAGGCTTTACTTATCAGCTGGATATTATTCTCGTAGAGATCAATATTTCGAAATTGATCTTGAAAATAACTTTGGATATTGGCATTATTGATATAACGCTTGTTTAATTCTGTAACCTTATGTCCAGTAATAATTTTTTTCTTCCGCGAAGGTTTAAATGTAGAATAGACTTCCGAGACACTTTCTTCTAAGAAAAAAGGTAAAATAGAACTACCAGGTATACTAACTGTATCTTTATTTTCAAACAAAAATCTTAATTTACCTGGCAATCTTCCTGGCTTTACTTTAAAATCTACCGTACCAAATTGTGATTTTTCATATTCCTCATATTGAATATGATTTAATCTAGAGATATGATTTTCATCCTTATGAGAAATGACATTTTCAATTAGTGCTAAGGCAGGATCTTTATACTTACGACCTTTGGCATTGACAACCACCTCCCCAATTTTATTGTCTTTGCCAAAAAGTAATACATTTAATACCGAATCTTGAACCGCATTAAGATCAATTAATTTAATCTCATAACCGACCGCACGAAAGGCAATCTGGTCATATTCATTCCGGAGGACAATATTGAAATTACCAAGTGTATCTGCCGAAGTGCCTCCACTATGACCACTCCAGGAGATACTAGCTAAAGGAATTCCTTTTCCAGTTTTACCGTCAATGACACGACCTTTAACATTTCGCTGTGCAAATCCTAGGCTTGTTAAAATACCCAGCACAACAGCAATAATAAAAAGTCTTTTTATTGTAGTTATAATCGGTATTAAAAACTTCATGAATATCAGCAATTACTTATTCCTACTGACAATATACAATTTGTCTTTAAATTATAAGGCATGAAATCAAAATAAAAAATGCATAGCTTTTACAAACTATGCATTAAGTATATTAATTAACCTCCCTTTAAATTAACTCTATAAAGCAATTCGGATAGACTCCGATTAAAATCGTTAAAAAAGTAGTCACAATAAATAGAATAATGTAATTGGAATTTATTGGAATACTTTTTCCCTCTGCAGTCCTGAAATACATCGATACAACCACTTTTAAATAATAATACACCGCGATCGCTGCATTTAAAACCGCAATGAGCAAAAGCAAAATATGGTACTGTGCCATTACTGAACTGAACATCATAAACTTACCAATAAAACCTGCTGTTAACGGAATACCCGCTAAAGACAGCATAGCAATAGTGAGGATTGCTGCTAAATAAGGATTCTTTTTCGCCAATCCATTGAATGATTCGAAATGATCAGAGCCAACAGCCCGTTTTACTAAAATCAAAGCCGCAAAGGCAGTAACAGTAGCTAAAGAATAAGAAGCTCCATAAACAAAAATTGAATTCGCAGAGCTAGCTCCAATACCAATCACAGCAAAAAGCATATAACCTGCATGTGAAATACTTGAGTAAGCTAACATCCTCTTAAATGAGGATTGCATTAAAGCTGAAAGATTACCAATAAATAATGTAAGCACGACAATTCCTAAAAATATAGGTGTCCAAAAATCTTGCAGTGGCAAAAGCGAAAAGGTAAATAATCTTAATAGGCCCGCGAAGGATGCTACTTTAACCACTGTGCTCATAAAGCTCGTAATTAAGATCGGTGCCCCATCATATACGTCTGCCGTCCAGAAATGAAAGGGAGCGGCACCAACTTTAAAAGTCAGACCAATAATCATCAACAACACTCCTCCGTAAAATAAAGGTGATATCGCACCCGGATGCATCGTTACATAGTCTCTAATCATCATCAGATCAAAAGATCCGGATGCGCCATACAAGAGGGTTATTCCAAATAGTAAAAACCCCGTAGAGAAAGCCCCCATGATAAAATATTTGATCGCGGCTTCATTGGAAGCTGGATCTTTCTTACGTATTCCGACCAAGATGTAAAGCGCAACAGACATGATCTCTATTCCTAGAAATAATAAGGCTAAATTGTGATAACTACTAACAAGAACAGCCCCAAGTAATGAGAACAACAATAAAGTATAATATTCAGCCACATGATCGCTTGAAGACGTAAAATATCCTTTAGAAAGTATGAAAATCAATATTGTCACGAAAGTACATAATATTGAAAAAGCAATAGCATAGTGATCAAATAAGATCATCCCATTGTATAATGGAGACGCATCTATTTTCCAATCTTTAATTAATAGTCCACTAACAACAAGCAAGCCCACTAAACCTACTGGTAATAATGATTTATTTGCTTTAAATAATCCTAAGTAAAGTACCAATAATGCTAATATTGATAATGTAATAATCGCCCCCATAATCGAATCTATTATTCGTAAAGTTTAAGTCTAAAATTATCTCCCCAGGAACGTAGCCAAAACGGATACAGACGCTGAAGAAATATGCAATAAGCTGTTTGGAAAAATTCCTAAATAAATAATCACTGCTGAAATGATAATCAAAGTATACAATTCGACACCCGAAATATCAACAAAATGCGCTGTTCGTTCGGAGGTCGTGCCAAGCATTGTTCTTTGATACAAACGAAGCATGTAAACAGCACCAAGAATAAGTGTTAAGCCACCAAAAACAGCGAACCAAACGCCATATTCATAAATCCCTTTCAAAAGCAAAAACTCTCCAATAAAACCATTTGTCAGTGGTAAACCAATCGCGCCCATGATAATAATTAAAAATACGATCGCTAAGCGAGGCGCTTTCTTGGCTATGCCGCCTAAGTCTCGCAAATCTCTTGATCCGGTACGATCCTGAATAATATCAAGCACAAAAAATAATCCGACGACAGAAACTCCGTGGTTGATCATTTGGATCATGGCACCACTCATTCCGGTCACATTCCAAGTAAATACCCCAGCACTAATTAATCCAACGTGAGCAATAGAAGAATAAGCAATAAGTCGTTTCGAATCTTGCTGTTGTATCGCAATAATAGATGCGTACACAACTGCAAAAACACATAAAATCATTGCCAGCTGACCGTAAATAGCAACCGCTTCAGGTACAACAGGTAAAAGCCAGCGCATCAGACCATAAATACCCATTTTTAACATAATTCCGGCCAAGAGCATCGTTCCTGCCGCAGGAGCATGAGTATAAGTTCCCGGCTGCCATGTATGGAAAGGAAAAATTGGAATTTTTATTGCAAAAGCAATAAAGAAGGCCCAAAATATCCACCTTTGCGTAGAGGCATCTAAATCTAAGGAAACAAATGAATGCCATTCAAAGTCATTGGTCGCGACTTGCTGATGTAGATATAAAATTGCTACCAGCATCAATAAACTGCCAAAGAATGTATAGATAAAAAATTTCAAATTGACCCGGATACGGTCCCCGTCTCCCCAAAGAGCACAAATAAAATAGATCGGAATCAAGGCAACCTCCCAGCCCACATAAAATGTGAAAGCATCCATAGCTGAAAAAACCAACATCAAACCACTTTGCATGAAAAACATTAAAGCATAGAAATTGCCTTTAAAGACTTTCTTAAAAGTGGTCAGAACAATGAGTGGGACTAAAAAATTAGTCAGTGCTAACAAAGGCAAGCTAATACCATCAACCCCAATATGGAAGTTAACACCAAAAGCAGTTATCCAAGGATAAGACTGTTCATAATTAAAGTCGCCTTCAGGATTGAATTGACAGATAAAAGGAATAGTCAGACCCAGCGTAATCAAAGACAATACCAGTGCTCCTCTTTTCGCTAATGTATGTTCACATACAAAGGACAAAAAAATAGCACCGATAATAGGAGTTAGAATAAGTAAAAATAGGTTATCCATTGATGATCAAATAGCTATTACAATGTTAAAAACTCAATAAACCGTATAAAAAGATGGCTATCGCTCCAACGACCATCAGTAAAAGATAGAAACCCACATTTCCACTTTGTAAAAGGCGAACTCCTTTTCCAGTCATAAAGGACGATTTACCAATTCCATTGACTAAACCGTCTATCCCTAAGCTATCAACTATTCTTGCTAGAAATACGGAAAGCCAATTAATCGGTTTTATAATTAATAATTCATAAATCTCATCCACATAAAACTTATGGTAAGAAAGTTTTGCAAGGCCTGTTCTGCTCACCTGATCATGCTCAGGAACCGATCCTTGTTTCACATATTTGTTATAGGCAACAAATGCCATAACCAAAACCCCTACTACAGAAACTCCCATTAACATATATTCAGTACTGTGGGTTATTGTATGCATGTGTTGCAAACTTGCTCCATCAGCAAAGACAGGAGACAGAAATGTTGCGAACCAAGCCTGACCTCCCAATGCCTCAGGAAGATTAAGCATACCACCAAAGATAGACAGCACAGCCAACACGATTAATGGTAAAGTCATGGATTTAGGCGATTCATGAAGATGATGTTTCTGCTCCTCCGTACCCCTAAAAGAACCAAAGAAAGTTAAATAAATCAACCTAAACATGTAGAAAGAAGTCATCAATGCCCCAATAAACCCCAATACCCAATAAACTGGATTAGCAGCAAAAGCATGTGCTAAAATCTCATCTTTAGAGAAAAAACCAGCAAATGGAGGTATACCTGAAATGGCAATGGTACCGATCAGCATGGTCATATACGTGATGGGTAAAGCCTTTTTAAGACCGCCCATTTTTCGCATGTCTTGCTCATCACTCATACCATGTATCACAGAACCTGCACCCAAGAAGAGTAAAGCCTTAAAAAAGGCATGTGTTAAAACATGAAAGAAAGCACCTGTAAATGCACCAACTCCTAATCCCAAGAACATATAACCCAATTGTGAAACTGTAGAATAGGCTAACACCTTTTTAATATCGTTCTGTGTCAGCGCAGTTGCTGCAGCAAATAGAGCGGTACAAACGCCGATTATCGCAATGATCTGAAGCGTCAAAGGTGATAATACAAATAGGATATTTGAACGGGCAATCATGTAAATCCCTGCGGTGACCATCGTTGCTGCGTGTATTAAAGCAGAAACGGGAGTTGGACCAGCCATCGCATCGGGCAACCAGGTAAATAAAGGAATCTGAGCCGATTTACCAGTTGCTGCTACGAAGAGTAATAGCGTAATGGTTAAAATCGTCACATCTCCTACAGGAAAGCTTTTTGCTGACTGAAACACGGTGGAAAATTCCAAGGATCCAAAAGTATTTAAGATAAAAAAGATCGCTATTAGGAAACCTAAATCTCCGATACGATTCATCACAAAAGCTTTCTTAGCCGCTGCACCATAATCACTGTTTTTATACCAAAACCCGATCAGTAAATAAGAACAAAGTCCAACACCTTCCCAACCAATAAACATGACCAAATAATTGGATCCCATGACTAAGATCAACATGAAAAAGATAAAGAGATTTAAATAAGCAAAATACTTTGCAAATCCTCCATCATGTTGCATATAACCTATCGAATAGATATGTATCAAAAAGCCAATTCCTGTTACTACTAATAACATAATCGCACTTAAAGGATCCACTAAAAAGGAAAGTGAGACTTCCAAATTCCCGATTTTAATCCAATCAAATATATGTTGGCTAATCCTGCCTGTTTCACCAAGTGCACGCGCCTCATAAATGGATACAAAAAGAGTACAGCTCAATAAAAACGAAATAAATACGGTACCGCTACCGATAAATCCAACTAAACTTTTTGAAAGCACCTGTCGTCCTATTCCATTGATGACAAAACCAATCAACGGCAATAAAGGAATTAACCAAATTAAATCATGCATAGCTAATATCTTTCTTTTTTTAATGCTTTAAATTACCAACGAAGTTTATGTAGTGATTCAATGTCTATCGACTTCGTATTGCGATACACCATAATAATAATAGCTAGACCCACCGCCACTTCGGCTGCTGCCAGAGCCATAATAAAAAATACAAACACCTGTCCCGAAGCATCACCATGATGAACAGAGAATGCTGCTAATAAGAGATTTACTGCATTTAACATCAATTCGATTGACATCATCATAATGATAACATTACGACGTATCAATACTCCGATCACGCCAATGGCGAAAATCAATCCACAAAAAATCAGATAATGATTTATAGGAACACCTTGTAATTGTTGAACTGCTGTTTCCATTATATTTTTTTTGGTTCTTTTTTCCCCAATAATACTGCTCCAATAATAGCCGTTAACAAAAGAATTGAAGACAATTCAAACGGGAGCAAAAACTCTTTAAATAATACTTTTCCCAAATTTTTCACCAGCCCAATATCAGGATCTTTAGCGACCAATGGATTGGAGATGTCAAAAACTCGTAATGCACCAAAAAGAACAACAACAAGACAACAACCAGCAATAACACCCATCATTTTTACAAGATTTGATTTCATGGGTTCCGTATCCTTATTCAGATTCAGTAACATCAACACAAATAGAAAAAGAACCATTATAGCTCCCATATAGACGATAAAATTAACCGCAGCAAGGAATTGTGCATTAAGTAAAATATAATGAATGGTAAACGTGAAAAATGTAATCACAAGATATAAAACACTATGCACAGGATTTTTCGTGAAGATGGTCATCAGCGCGAAAAAAATCGATAAGAAAGCAACTAAATAAAAAACAGTCATAGGTTTGTGGTTAACTATTCAATTTTGTAATATCAAATTTTGGCTCTACCAATTTATCCTTACCATAAATAAAATCTTTACGAAGATAATCGGCAGTAACATGTGGACCATCCAAATAAATGGCTTCTTTAGGACACGCCTCTTCACATAGACCACAAAAAATACAGCGCAACATATTAATCTCATACACGGCGGCATATTTTTCTTCACGGTACAAATCCTTTTCTTCATTAGTTCTCTCCGCAGCAGTCATAGTAATGGCCTCCGCAGGACAAGATAGGGCACATAAACCACATGCTGTACATCTTTCACGTCCCTCTTCATCTCGCTTTAAAGAATGTTGCCCTCGAAAGTTCTTAGAATAAGGACGCTGTTCCTCTGGATATTTAACAGTTGGTATTTTCTTAAAAAAATGCTTTAGAGTAATGGACAAACCTTTTATAATAGCTGGAAAATAGATCCGCTCCATAAAATTCATTGGTTGTTGTGCCAAAACTTTTTTTCTATTACTTAATGGTTGCATAACGGTTCCTTTCTATGAAAAATATGTATCCTTAATCAATGTAATTATTCCCGTCAACACAATATTTGCAATTGCTAAAGGAATCAGCATTTTCCACCCTAAATTCATCAGTTGATCGTATCGGAATCGTGGCAAAGTCCAACGTACCCACATAAAGAAGAAGATAAATGCAAATATTTTGACGAAAAATGCGAGAACGCCTATAATCGTTATCCAATTTTCAGACAGTCCTAAGTCGTGCATGAAAGGGAAGTTATATCCTCCGAAATATAATGAGGCCATCAATGCTGAAGACACAAACATATTGATATATTCTGAAAACATGTACAGTCCCAGTTTCATAGAAGAATATTCGGTATGATAACCTCCGACCAATTCGGTCTCACATTCTGGCAAATCAAAAGGAACCCGGTTACACTCAGCAAAAGCACAAACCATAAAAATGATAAATCCTAAAGGTTGTGCCCAAATGTTCCAATTCAAAAAACCTGATTGCTGGGCAACAATATCTCTTAAAGATAGCGATTGCGTCACCATCAAAAGTGCTATAATCGAAAGCCCCATTGCAATCTCATAACTGATACTTTGTGAAGCTGCTCTAACAGCTCCCATAAGCGAAAACTTATTATTGGAAGCCCAGCCACCTAACATAATACCATACACGCCAAGTGCAATAACGCCGAACATATAAAGAATGCCCACATTCACATCAGCAACCTGTAGTGAGATAACGCGATCACCGATCGTTAACGATTGCCCCCAAGGTATCACCGCAGAACTAATGCAGGCAGTAATAATAGCGATCGTGGGTCCAAGAATAAACAAGGCTTTGTGCGCTCCGGCGGGAATTATTTCCTCTTTAAAGAAAAACTTACCACCGTCACATAAAGGTTGTAATAAACCAAATATTCCCGCTCGATCAGGACCATAACGATCCTGCATAAAGCCGGCGATCTTACGTTCTGCCAATGTTGAGTACATCGCAATCACAAGCGTGATCACAAAAACTAAAGTAACAAGGACGAATTTTTCTATGACAAATGACAACTCCATATTATTTCAATTTTTCTGTTCTAGCCAACTGTTCTAAATTTTGTTCCTGCAATACAGGATCTATTTTGATAACAGCTGGTGGATTAAAGCGTGTATAATGATTAGATGCAATAACGGACTGGTCACTAATTGGGGTAGGTTCCTCTAACTTCCAGTCGATGGTTTCTTTTTTATCATACCGACAGGTATTACAAATAAATTCTTCTACCTCTCCAAACTCATCTTTGCGTGCAGTGACACGTATAACGTCAGGTCCTTTGTACCATAAAGTCACCTTGCCCGAACAAGTTGGGCAATCGCGATGAGCATCTACCGGCTTTGTAAACCAAACCCTATTTTTAAAGCGGAATGTTTTATCTGTTAAAGCCCCCACAGGACAAACGTCAATTACATTTCCTGAAAAATCATTCTCTACAACATTTTGAATATAAGTTGAGATTTCGGAATGATCTCCGCGACCAATGATACCGTGCACGCGTTTATCAGTAATCTGATCTGCAACAAACACACATCGATAGCACAAAATGCATCGATTCATATGCAGTTGAATTTTATCTCCTATATCAATACGTTCAAATGTTCTTCGATCAAACTCATATCGCGTCTGTGCAGAGCCGTGCTCAAAACCTAAATCTTGCAATTTACATTCTCCAGCCTGATCACAAACAGGACAATCTAGAGGATGATTAATCAGTAACATCTCCACAATCGCTTTTCTTGCTTCCACAACATCTGGAGAAGTGATGTTCTCTACTTCCATTCCATCCATCACAGTCGTACGGCAGGATGCGACCAACTTAGGCATGGGACGTGGATCTTTTTCAGATCCCTTCGAAACTTTAACTAAGCAGGTACGGCATTTACCACCTGTACCTTCCAACTTAGAATAATAGCACATAGCTGGAGGAACGATATCGCCACCAATTTCACGTGCTGCATTCAAAATTGTTGTTCCTGGCGCTACTTCTACAGGAATACCATCTATAATAACTTTCAATTTTACCTCTTCTGCCATCTTCGTATCGCGTTTATCACAATCTAATTAAGAAACAATCGGTACTAAAGGATCTGCATAATGCGCCAATCCAAAATTACGAGTCAATGCATCCTCCGGATGATTGATATGCCATTCAAACTCATCTCTAAAATGGCGTATGGCCGCAGCCACTGGCCATGCCGCAGCATCACCTAACGGACAGATCGTATTTCCTTCAATACGTCTCTGAATATCCCAAAGCAATTCAATATCAGATAAATTGCCATGTCCCATCTCGATCTTGTGCAACACTTTCTCCATCCATCCTGTTCCTTCTCTACAAGGAGAGCACTGCCCACAACTCTCGTGATGATAAAAACGGCTAAAATTCCACGTATTGCGCACAATACACTGATCCTCATCGAAAGCAATAAAACCGCCTGATCCCATGGAACTTCCTGT
>Ga0213825_1002370_pt1 | contig 12051 bp, 14 predicted proteins | sample MC6MC0900MG_FD_179896 | JGI IMG/M metagenome (GOLD analysis project Ga0213825, IMG submission 179896) | Enriched soil aggregate microbial communities from Iowa State University, Ames, United States - MC6-MC0900-MG | ecosystem: Environmental > Terrestrial > Soil > Unclassified | place: USA: Iowa... | reverse complement strand
TTTGCAATATACTTCCTTTTCACAAAACTTTGCCATTAATTAAGGCTGTTCGTTGGCGATTGTTGCAATTTTTTTATTTGTATTTATAAATATTAATCACCTAAACATTATAATTCTCGCTTTATGTTTCCTATTATTGAAGTCGTTACGATAAAAGTCATCTCCTATTTCCCATAATTCTGGACCTCTTGAAAAAAATTGCACTATAATTATAAGCGCCCATTTCCGGTGACGGGATCATTGTCCCACACATCTGTACGTGCTGCCCTGGCTATTGATATATGATTCCTATACAAATAAGGTCAACCAGTAAAAACTGGTTGACCTTATAATACGAAGCACCCGTTATTTCAACAACTAATGTAATGTGTATTCGAATTCAATAGTTGTAGCTGTTCTTTCAGATGCTGTTTTTCCAATTGTTTTCTCCACGAGATATAGCCCCATATTTATGCCTGAAGAGACACCACCAGAAGTGATCAGATTACTATCTTGTATAACTTTACCTTCAGAAACTACTTGAATGTCAGGATAATTTTCTTGTAGTACTTTCAATGCTAAATGATGAGTCGTTGCCTTTTTCCCATTTAACAATCCAGTTTCCCCCAAAATAATTGCTCCGGAACAAACTGAGCATATATATTCAATATTTTTATGTTTAATTATCCAATCTTTAATTTTTTATTCTTAATAATAGATTGGACAGCCCTTAAAGGAGCACCAGGGATTATTAAGATATCTAAATCAGGATGATTATCAATCGTATAATCAGGCTCTACTCTTATTTCTGAGTGGGTTTTGATTGGCACCGCATTCTCTGCTACCAAAAATACTTCAAATGGTCTTGTTGGTAACAAGTTTTTTTGTAAAGGGTTAATGCTTGCTCAGCTTTACTATTTGAGGTTAATGTCAAAACTTCTGCTGGACCCGAAAAATCTAATAAATCAACATAATCATAAATTAAAATTCCTACTGTTCTCTTTTTCATTTTTATCTCCTATGTATAACTATTTTTGGAACAACCCTTTATTTAGATCACCTAAACTGCCTATTTACTTTAACGACCGGAAGTAATGAAGGTTCCAATTCTAAATAAAATTACCACATAAGAAATAACTAAAATCCATTTCTGTTTATTGAATAAACTTGCCCTGTTTTCTTGTTGAAGCTCATTAAACTTTGCAATGGCTTACCTCCGCTATTGCAGCAATTTGTTCTTATGAGATATTGTTGGGTACTATCTTCCTGTACTTCTTCAAGATTCTATTTTTACAACTATCCTCTGATTTTAGGTATTTAAAAAATCCCAACTTTTTATTAAAAATATTATTTATTTCTCTTTAATAGACATATTACCAGTCACCTTCCAAGATTAATTCATAGAATATTTGAGAATGAACCGTTTTCTGGAATTAATAAGTAACAAACGCCTATAACTTACGGGGTTACTAACATATTACGGAATGGAGGTGACAAAAAAATGAACCCACAAAAATTAATTTGTGACACTTGCTGTGAAAATAACCGCGTTTTTTGGCCCCGTATAAAAGCTGTTGACATAGGTTTTATTCAACCTCCTCCAGTGGTTATCCCTGTAGGAACTATAATTCCAACGATAAATAGATATTTCTATATTGTTACAGAAGATATTGATCTAACAAATGGTGTAACCCTTCCAGCTAATTTATTTACAGATGATAATGGCAATCCAGTAACCGAATTTACGCTTTTTAATCCTAACGGCTACGTCAATCTTTACATTAATGCTGTAATGCAAGAAGGAGGCGCATATAAGGTAACTCCAGATTCATTAACCCTCAACCCATTTAATGCAATTATTTTTGCTGGAACTCCAATAATTATTGAATCATTAGGTTTCCAACAAATGTAATATAAAATTCCTTTATCCCTTGAAAGGGGGTGAAAAAAATGGCCCTTTCAATTATCAATATTCATGTAAATGTTACTGGCACTTCGACTAGATTCTTTAATGTTTTAGCAGCAAATTTAGCTGTCACAGACGGTACTACTATTGCTGCAACTGCCTTTCTAGACGATAGTGGAACTGCCGCTACTGCTTTCCCTGTGGTAACTAATGGCTACTATAATTTGTATATTAATGGTGTATTACAAGAAGGTGATTCATATACAATTTCTGCAACACAGTTAACATTTAATGGCGTTACTGGTACAATCACAGCTGGAACTCCATTAGTAGTGGAAGCTGTAGAATTAGTTACACAAACTTAAACAATAATTGTCTTTCTTCTATTTTGGTGATGAGGGTCACTTCAGAACGAGTGACCCTCCCTTTATTAGTTTTCTTTATGGCTATTATTCAGTAAGGCAACTTCCTTTACAAAAGTTACTATCATGAATATACATAGACTATCACTACTATAGAATATTCCCTCTTTAGCCATCCTTATTTTGCGATTGCTATTTTCTTCATTTGGCACATTTTATAAATGTAACAGCATCAAACCTATTAGTTTATAAAAGGAAGTACATTTATAATAGGTTCCTCATAAGGAGGGTAAACATTTATTATATTTTTTACTTCTAGTGTAAGTATTGGTATTCTTGGTGGTCATCCAAAAGATGGACCATTGCATTACGGTGAAGTATTGTGGCATGATTTCTGGCTATCAAACATTTAATAATTACACAGGTGATGAAGATTTATTAAAAATTATTGAAGATATCATTGAAACTTGCAGAGAAAAAGTATCTAAAAACAAACTGCTTCATCATTTGATACCTGTTCAAATTCATATACATAAAATTTCTTGTATCTGCAAATAACAAGAACAAATGCAGAAAGGATTTAAATGTATGAAAAAAATAAGAATCATTTCGTTACTTTTAATGAGTCTCTTGTTCATAAATTCTGCTTTTGCAAAAACAGATATAGAATATTTACCTCAAGATCAACCCCCGAGTGTATTAGAGCTAGCATTTTTACGTGAATTAGGTCCATCTATCCTTGAAGCAATGTCTACACACGGAAACAAGCAATTATTCACATCTGGACGAATCGAAAAAATTAATAGAAATATTCATGAAGACTATTATGATGTATCGTTAAGAGTGCTTGGTTACGAAGGTCCCTTAAATCCACCTTATACACAAATACGCATTACTTTTCGTATCCCTGCTGGAGACTTTAAAAATAAGAATAAAGTGATTTCATATGTGGCCCAAAACATTACTCCAGAAGAATTCAAAAAACTTTCTGAATTTACAAATTGACTAAGGATTTGTTAACTGAACAATTTCTTTCAATTAATTTGCCCTTCAGGGGTCTTACACACATTATTTGATGTGCTTTTTTATATTTTTTAAGTGGTGATTCACTATGGATTAATTCATTATAGATCACTTTTCTATAGACAATGATTTTTCAAAGGATAATGAAATATCACAAATCTTTATTTGCTGTATGGATCAAAGAATAAATAAAATACATTCTGGAAAGAGGGACTGTCCGATAGGTTGTTGACTTATTGAACAGCCCTTCTTTCTTTAAAAGCAATAAATTTAAGTGTATAGGGATAATAAAGTTATTGAATTTTGAAACAAAAAAGATAAGAGCCTTACTACATTCTTTACGTAGCAAGACTCTTTAAAGTTGTTTCAAATTACAACCATCTAATTATTAATTCCTTAAAAGATGAATAATGAAGTTGCTTCCTTCTTATAGAACTAACGACCCTTTAGCCCTCCATTAAGCGCAATAAACGGCACTTCACTACAGAAAATGAAAGATGATTAAGTTCTTTCATGGGAGTTGAACAAGGAAAAGTATTAAAAGTAATTAATTAATATCACCTACATAAGTTGTAGGTTTTACACCGTTCCATGAATATTCAGGTTTGAAGATATTTTTCTAATAAAGTTAAAAAGAGCTTGATATCATCTTTGCTAATATCACCAATGTTGGCTACCCTAAAAGAATTTAATTGATTAAGTTTTCCAGGATATATCGTTATTCCATTAGCATAAAAATAATCATGCATTTCTTTAAAATTATACTTTTCACTTTCGGGCTCTACTATTGCTGTAATAATTTTTGAATGGTGCTCTATAGGGACGAGATATCTTAAACCAAGTCTAGAGAGGCCTTCTATTAAGGTTTCCCAACATTGAGAATATCGTTCATATCTTTCTTTCATTCCTTCCGCTTTTAATTCTACAATTGCCTGTTGTAGCGCATAGATAGTTTGGACAGGCGGAGTAAAACGCATCTGACCTGTCTCGATGAAATGGTCATATTGAGAATAAAGATTCAAGTAATAATTTGTCGGCTTTTTTGTTTTTCCTTTTTCTAGTTCGCTTTTTTTAGCTATAACAAAAGAGACTCCTGGCATTCCTTGAAGGTTTTTATTGGAACTTGCTGCCAAATAACTTATATTCATTTTACTCATATTAATTGGAATAGCCGCAAACGAACTCATTGCATCTACCATCATATTAATCTCATTTTCTTCACAAATGGAGCCAATCGATTCTATATCGTTTAATAAACCCGTTGTTGTCTCATTATGCACGACAGCTAGAAAAGAAACTTTTCGTGGAATTCTTTGAATAAATGAATGTAACTGATCTAATTTAATCGGTTGATCGGGTGGACTTACAAACTCAATCCAATCCAGCTGATAAGCTTCTGCAATTTCACACATTCTTTTTCCATAGGCTCCGTTATTAATGATGACTAAAACCCCATCAGTCATTACAGAACTCAAGATTGCCTCCACAGCAGCAGTACCTGAACCACCAAATAAAACGGTAGTATATTGATTATCTTCTGAAACTAAACTAGTAATTTCAGAAGTAACAAATTGCAATATTTGGCTGAAGTCATCTTCACGAGGGCAAATATCTGGTACCACTTGTGCGTATTTAACCGTATCTGTTGTAGTAGCAGGACCGGGATTCAGTAATATATTTCTTTGAATTTTCTTCACGATACTCCTCCCTTAATTTTATTTCACTTTTATACGCGGTTCGAATTATCTCCCTCCAACTAAGCTTTAGTACTGTAAAGAGGCTTATAAGCAAGATCAACCTTCCAATATTCATTTTCAGAACATTCATTCAATAAATTTCTGTAGACGAGTTTTAACTTCACTCGGAGTAACTTTTGGGCGGCCTAGATTTTGTTTAGAACCCTTTGAGATTTTCAAATAAATAAAAGTTAGCCCTTTTGTCATTTTCCATTCTTGAATACACACTTCAAGTTCATGTAAATTATGGATATAGTATGACTTTTCATAACCGCAATCTGCAGCAATATTGACAAAATTAACATTGTGAGAAACGGTATTTTGTCCCCCAGTTGAATCGTGAACTTGATTATCTAAAAGAATGTGGAGCATATTTTCAGGTTGATAGTAGCCGTTTGTAGATAAACTCCCCATCCGCATAAGGAGGGAACCATCTCCATCAATAACAACTACATCTAGATCTTTTCGCGTATAGGCTAAGCCTAAGCCTAAAGAACCGACACAACCCATGGAACCAACCATATATAGATTATTATCAGAATCCTCGACCTCAAATAGTTCCCTTCCTGTTTTACCAGTTGTGGCCATTAATACTGTTTTCATATCTTTGAGTCCATTTATCACTTTTAAAGTATCAAAACGACTTGGCAGTTCATCTAAGTCAGTTTTTTCACTTTTTTTCTTATTTTTATGATTAAGACGTTGCTCTATCTTCAATTTCTCACTTTTAAATGTTTCTTTTTTCACTACAAAAAAGAATGGTTGATTTGCTTCAATCCACTTGTTAGCTTCTTCAAGCTGTCTCTTTGCCTCACTAGCATCAGGTGACAAGAATTGCCATTGTATTTGCATGAGATCTAATAGTTGTGTAGTAATCTGTCCCATTAATTCATGCTGGGGTTCATCAATCAACCCGGGTTCTCCACGAAGACTAACGAACCCAAGTATAGGTATTTGAAAGGGGTAGTTTAAGGAAGTCAAAGGAGAAATACAATTGGTTAGTCCGGAGTTTTGCATTAAAACAACTGATTTCCTTCCCCCAAGGTATGCTCCTGAAGCAATGGCTACAGCATCACCTTCGTTGGCTGCAGCAATATATTCACACTCATTTATGGAATAGTTAATAAGGTTCTTTAAAAATGAACATGGGACCCCACTATAAAAGTCAAAACCAAGTCTTTTAAGCTCATTTCCAAATTCGCTTGTATTTAACATACCATCACTCCGTTTCCGGTTTTGATTGATTATTAGTTGATGGCAAGTATTTCTTCTCCGCTTTTTGAAGCTCCTCAGCATTTTGGAGTCTAAAAATCTCTTGCACACTTACGATTGATTTCTCTACTTGAATGAGACTTTCATCTTGTAGGATTTGTTTTGAGATGTTCTGCATAGCAGTGATCGATGCTCTTAAGTTATGGTTAGCCCAGATTGCAGTACTTATTCCTACTTTTCTGAATTCATTAGTTGCGGTTGTATAATATTTTGTAGGCACAATAACCACTGGATGCCTTCCACTCCATTCCTTCATAAATGCTTCAATTTCTTTAAAATCTGACTTTTTACTATGCACAAGAATTGCATCGGCGCCTGCCTTCCTGTAGGCCTCCGCACGTTTAAGGGCTTCATCTAATCCCAAGCCTGCAATAAAAGCCTCGACTCTAGCTACAACCATAAAGTCTTCATCCTCTTGCGTATCTTTCATTGCTTTTATTTTCCCGCAAAATTCTTCAATCGATGCGAGAGGCTGTGTTTCTCCATTAATAAACGAGTTCGTTTTCGGAAAAATTTTATCCTCGATACAGACTCCAGCAATATGCAATTGTTCTAGTTTTCTAACTAACCTCCGAGCATTATTAAAATTACCATATCCTGTATCCCCATCTAATAGGATGGGAATTGTTGTCGTATCACTCATAAATTCAAGTATATCTAATACCTGCGTCCATGATGCTTCATTATTATCTCTTACACCCAATGATCCTGATATCGATAGACCACTCCCCCAAATCCCTTTAAAACCGACTTCTTCTACAATTTTGGCGGAAATACCGTTATGGGCTTCCATTAAAAATTCAAGTTTGTCTGAATATAGTATTTTTTTTAATTTCGTCGTTTTTTTCAATATCTTCCCTCTCCTTACTCGACATGCCACATTATATGACTAAAAGTAAAGATTGGTAGGGCAGATACATTAGAAACTAATGATTTTGAAATCAGAAAAATGGGAGAGATTTATCGCGTTACCAAGGCACACCTACCCATGCAAGGTAAATCTATTTACATACAATACAGTAACCTCCATAAATGGAGAGGACTACACTATTAATACAAAGGAAATAAAAATATCTTACAATGAGGTGCGATTATTGAAAAATGGACTTGGAAAATGGGAACAATTCTTACTTTTAAAACAAAATCCTTTAACAACTAACTGCATTCCAGAATCAACACTTTACAGTCTAGAAAACCTAATCTATTTATTAAATAGGTATGAGTATGTTTATGTGAAACATGATAGCACTGGACAAGGAAGAGCAATTTATAAAGTCTACAAAAGAAAAGATGGACACTATTGTTTTAACGGATTTACCATGCAGGGTAAAGAAATAAATAAGTGTGTGGCAGCAATTGAGGATTTCCATCAAGTTTTACATCCATATGAGAAACACGGTAGATTAAGCGGAAATTATATTATACAGGAAGGGGTCATGAGTCTAACCCCTAATGGCGATTCAATATCCATTCGTGTTCATGTTCAAAATCTAAAGGGAAAATGGATAATTGGTGGAATTTACGGAAGGATTGCAACTGAGGATCATGGGATTGTCAATTCAAATCGGGGTTCTCAAATAATATCGATTGATGAATTATTATCAGTTTATATGATGATGGATAATACAAAGAAGGATAAAACAATAGATTCTCTAAAAAAAGATTCAATTTTAGCATCGGAAGTAATAGCATCCCACTTTCCTTGTAGAGAATATGGCATTGATTTTGGAATAGATCATAAAGGAAAACCTCTATTATTTGAAGTAAATACAACGCCAAGCATAAGTAGTTTTGCCAAAATTGATAAGGCGATCTGGAAGAAAATTGTTGAGATTAGGAAAATGCAAAATAAAGGCTAAGTTTGAAATGCCTTTGTGCTGTACGTTCATGCACATTATGCAACTTTGCTATTCAGCATAAGTCTTTCTTACATCGTTTATATAAAAATGCAATAGCATTTCATATCTGCGTACCGCTTCTTCCCCTAAATGTTTACAATCCATTTCGTAAACTTTATTCATATTATCAATGAACCGCATCATAGCAAGTGTTCGGGCTTCACTTCTTTTTATGGATTCTAATGTAAGATATTCTTTATCTGGAGTAATTATTTTTTCTTGCACCCCATCTTCTAAAACCTTATTCTCTTTCATTTCATTACAGTACACTTTTAAATGACGGTAATTTTTCAACAATATTTTCGTGCTAAAAAGCCGTCTGTCTAATCTCTTAATTTTTTCTTCTTGTTGAAGCTCATTAAACTTTGCAATGGCTACCTCCGCTATTGCAGCAATTTGTTCTTGTGCGAAACTGCTCATTAGCACACTCTCCTTTTCTTGTTTCTCAATCTGTGATTTTGGTTAGAATATCCCCAACAGGAGGTGATAGTATGTCTAACTTCTTAGGAGAACTTACTTCAGATGATAAAGATGTTATCATAGTTGCTATCAATGAATTTTTAAAATTTGGTTACAAATTAATTGATGATAATAATACCGCTTCCCTTTACACAAGATCAGCAAAGTCTTTTAAAGAGAAGCTTGAAAATAATTCAGTTTCATTTACAACTGACGAATTGCGTATTTTACATCATTCCCTTGTATTACTTCGAGATAATTTAAACGAGGCTGATTCTTTAGGTTTCACTGACCAATCAATGATTGATAAATTCACCACTACATTCGATAAATTGATTCCAGAACTCGATGTTTTCTTAAAGTAATATTGTTAACCTGTGATATAATACTTTAGGACAAACCGTAAAATGGTAACCAATTCTGAGCTGTAGTGTGCAAAGACGCTGCGGCTTTTTTAATGTATAGATAACCTTATTTTGCATAAATTAATTAATGAGTGTATCGCACACACTTACTGTGGCGCTGGTTGACCGCCGCAGTTTTTTTAATTTTTAAATCTATTTCTCAGGCTATAAACTATACAAAAATAGCTATAACGTCATATTAATAATAATGTAAAGTAATTATAGCCTTAATCCCCAGTAGTACCAGTAGCTCCAGTTACTTCCTTGAGGCATTAAGGGTCACTTCCCAGACGGTGACCCTTTTATAGTTAATTTCTTCATATTGTTCATTAGTTTCCTGTAGCATTCAACAAAGCTACGGCTTTTTTATTTTTAAAATCTATTTCACAGGCAATTCACTATACAAACATAGCTATCATGTCATATTAATAGTAATGTAAAGCTAATTTAGCCTTACACCTCCGAATTTTTTTACTAAGGGTCACTCCTATCCCAGGTGACCCTTTTTTATTGACTTATCTCACAAAAATATATTTTTTAACGCCTATAACTGAATGGTTTAACACCCTACTTCTTCTCTACAACGAACATATTATATATTGTAGAAAGGAGGTGTTTTTATGGGATACTATTATGGTGGAAATGTTGGTGGCATTAATAATGGCTGCTACTATGGTGGCGGTTATGGTAATGGTTCGCAATTCGCCTTAATTGTTGTACTATTTATACTTTTAATTATTGTCGGTGCTACTTTCATGAATACAGGATATTAATTTTGCCTATTTAAGGGTCACTTCCCAGCCTGGTGACCCTTTTTTATTTCTTAGGCTATAAACTATACAAACATTTCTATCACTTCATATAAATAGTAATTGTAAGCTAATTTAGCCTTACACCTCTTAATCCTCTTTCTATTACTGTAGCGAGTTTCAATGCTACAACTTTTTTATTTTTAAATCTATTTCTCAGGCTATAAACTATACAAAAATTGCTATCATGTCATATTAATAGTAGTGTAAGTTGATTTAGCCTTACACCTCCGAATTTCGTTACTGAGGGTCACTCCATCACAAGTGACCCTTTATAGTTACTTTCTTCATATTGTTCATTAGTTTCCTGTAGCGTGTTACGATGCTACGGCTTTTTTATTTTTAAATTTATTTCAAAGGCAATTCACTATAAATATATAGCTATCAAGCATATTAATAGTAATGTAAAGCTAATTTAGCCTTACACCTCCGAATCTTGTTACTAAGGGGCACTTCTATCCCAAGTGTCCCTTTTTAGTTTCTTTACTCAAAAGACCCTATAGGATTGACTTCGGTCTAGAAACAACATGGCTAATTATAAGTTTGAAAAAATAATATTTACTATATCTTTACTACACCTTCCTTATTGTCCAAACAACTGAATTTGATATGAATAAAATATTATATAGAATAGGAGGTGAATATAAAATGGCATCATTTGAAATTGGCTCTAGAAGTCTTTTCAATTTCCGAAACGAACGCTTTTTCCTATTAGTTGAAGATGAAATTACAATTCCAGATCAAGGTGTGGAGATTGATCCAGTGAATATCTATGAGATTGACCAACAAACTTTCAATTTTATCAGAGATGAAGGAGATACGCCTGTAGTTGTCCCACGTTTTAACCTTCCTCCTGTACCACCTGGATTTGAATTAGAACGAAAATGTATTTTCACAGTCGATAATTCATACTTTGTCATCTATGATTTAGAAAATGGCACTGATAACAATGTTTTATTAAGAATCAGTGCAGCTTTATTTAACTCATTAAGAAATTCTGGTGTTCGCGAATGTGTTCCTCAAGATTTCATTAATTAATAAAAAATCCAACCTTCAGTAAAATTATTATCATCATATTTACAGTAATGTTCAAAGATACTTGATTAATAAGACTAGTGAAAGTAAAAGAGTAATGCATATTATGAGAATGTAATCTGCAGATTATTAATCTTTAGTTTTGAGGAGGTGAAAATTACATGCCATTAACTACTGGTCCAATTGAAAATACAGGAAATCTACCAGCTAATGCCACTAGCGTTCGTATCAAAGTTCTCAATCTCACTGGAGGTTTACTAACAGGAGTAGTAAGGGTTTTCAGACTCAACGGCTCAAGACAATTATTATCAACAACTCCTTTTGCTGCTAATGCTAATGCTTCTACTTTTGTAACTCCAAGTGTAAGTGCAGCTCAGTATGAAGTTGAAATTGTTCCTAATCAAACAGGCGGATTATACAGCGTTTACGGTCGAACAGCTTCAGGTGTAATCATCAATGCCCAACGATTTGTGAACTCAGAATTAACTCAGATTCTTTAATTTTATATACAGATTTTCAAATCGTCGAAGCCTTATACTCAGTTATAAGGCTTTTCGTATTTTAACAATTCCCTTCCTGTACAATATCTTTCAATTAAATAGCCCTTCAGATAACTTATTTCTTTTGCATAGCTATGAATTTCTTGCTGGATTTTATCACAGTCCCCTACCTCCGCTGTTTAAGCCTCCATAGCCATATTTGCCATTGCAAGGGATACCCGTACGAATAAAATAAGCATATTCACAAACGAATGCCCCTAATGAACATTCATGTGAAATCGGCCATTTTGATTTGAGTAACTTGGATACGCATATATTGGCTTATGTGTAATCATCCACAAAATAGACTCTGCCGTTTTTCACTTTCATGTAAGCAGTATTAGGAATTCCGTTCATTGACTCCTTCCTGTAAAAGAAATTGAAATATATAAATTTTCACAGCCTTAGACATACCTTCGCTTCTGATGCAATTGTTAATGGAGTAAATTTTAAAACAATACAAGAGCAATTAGGTTATGCTCATGTTAATATATCTATAGGTACTTATGGTCAGTTAACGGATGAAGATAAAGCCAAGGATTTTTGAAGATATTTAACAAATTAATGTAACTTGGTCGCTTCATTGTCGCTCATTTAATTTAACCTACCTCAAAACCTCATATATACCA
>Ga0213825_1002356_pt1 | contig 12105 bp, 8 predicted proteins | sample MC6MC0900MG_FD_179896 | JGI IMG/M metagenome (GOLD analysis project Ga0213825, IMG submission 179896) | Enriched soil aggregate microbial communities from Iowa State University, Ames, United States - MC6-MC0900-MG | ecosystem: Environmental > Terrestrial > Soil > Unclassified | place: USA: Iowa... | reverse complement strand
ATAGGTGACAACAATTTATGATATTGCCAAAAAAGCGAATGTTTCTCCTATGACTGTGTCAAGAGTCATTAACAATAAAGGAAATATAAGCGAGAAAACAAGAAAAAAAGTAGAAGCTGTCATTCAAGAATTAAACTATATCCCTAACTACGCCGCTAGAAGTTTAAATATTAAAAAAACTAAAATCCTGTCTTTGGTAATCCCTGATATTACAAACCCTTTCTTCACAAAGGTTGCCAGAGGAGCAGCAGATAAAGCCAATCAACTAGGCTATCAGCTTATGTTGTGCAATACGGATGAAGATCCAGAAAAAGAAAGTGGCTACATAGAGGCTCTTATTTCAAAAATGGTAGACGGTGTTATTATTGCGCCTACTGGTAATCAATCTAAAAAAAACTTAAAAAAGTTAGTAAAAAACAAAATTCCATTCACATTAATTGACAGGATGATAGATGATTTACCTTGCGATATGGTATTAGGGAATAATCACGAGGGAACGAGAGAGTTAGTACAACACTTAATTGATCGTGGGCATAAAAAGATTGCCATTATCCATGCTCCTTTAGACATTTCTACATCGAAAGAAAGATATCAAACATATGTAGAAACATTAAAAGTTAATGATTTATCGTTTAATGAGAACTTAGTTATCCAAGCACATTATAAACAAGAAGAAGAATGGGATACGATTAATGGTTTACTGTTATTACCTGAGGAAGAACGACCTACTGCTATTTTCGCCGCTAATAACTTTATCGCGATTAATGCTATTACAACACTGCGTAACAAAAATATCCGTGTGCCAGAAGATATTGCTGTCGTTTGCTTCGACGATTTAGAGCCATATTCAAATTTCGATCCTTTCTTCACCGTAGCTTCACAACCAGCCTATGACTTTGGCTATATGGGAACGCAATTAGTCATCGAAAGAGTGGAAGAAAACGGTCCTAGTGAATATCGAAAAATTCATCTTCAACCAACGCTAATCGTTAGAAAATCTTCAAGTACGTCTATTGTGTAAAGGCTAATTTTCAAATGGAAATCGACTTTTTCTTGTTAATACATTGTTTCAAAAATAATTAATGGCACTCGTTTCATATTTCAAACGAGTGCCATTAATATTTGGCTTTTTAATCAAACTTTATACCCTTTAATAAATCAGCAAAAGCATTATTAATAGGTTCCTCTTCTTTATTTTGCTGTTTCATATAGTTTTGCACAGCACGTTTATCGACTTTACCTCCACCTTCTTTTTTACGGCGGGCTTCAAATGCAGATAATTTTTCACGATGACCACATTTACATACAAAGATTTGGCCATCACCTTCGCCTCGAAGCTCAAGTTTTTTCTTACATTGAGGGCAGCGGGCGTTTGTTACACGGGCTACGTTTTTGCGGTGACCACATTCACGGTCCTGACATACGAGCATTTTGCCTTTTTTGCCGTTGACTTCAAGCATCGGTTTCCCACAATCAGGGCAAGACTTAGTAGAAATATTATCGTGTTTATATTTTTTATTACTTGATTTAATTTCTGAAACGATTTCTTTTGTGTAATTTTTCATTTCACTAATAAAGACATCTTTTTTCAGCTTACCGTTTGCAATAGCTTCGAGCTTTTGCTCCCACTCAGCAGTAAGGGTAGGCGATTTTAACTCTTCCGGTACTAAATCAAGCAATTGTCGACCTTTTGATGTAATGTAAATATCTTTCGCACCACGTTTTTCAATTAAAAATGAGTTAAAGAGTTTGTCAATAATATCAGCGCGCGTGGCAACTGTACCTAAACCGCCAGTCGATTTTAACGTATCGGCTAATTTTTTATCGTTTGTCGCCATATATTTTGTTGGATTTTCCATAGCTGATAATAAGGTAGCCTCATTAAAGCGAGCTGGTGGCTTCGTTTGACCTGACGTTTGCGCAATTAGTTTAATTTGCAATGTGTCACCCTTGTCAATGCGTGGAAGAATTTGTTCTTGCAAATCATCTGTTGTATCCTCATCGTCAAAGCGATTTTCATAGACTTCCTTCCAGCCAGCTGATAGGATTGTTTTCCCACGCGCGACAAAGCTTTCATCTGCGATTTTTGCACGTAATGTAAGTTGTTCATATTCGAAAGTAGGGAAAAGAACAGCTAAAAATCTTTTCACAACAAGATCGTAAATTTTACGTTCCTTATCGGAGAATGCTGAGAAATTGACATAGCCTTCTGTCGGGATAATCGCATGGTGATCGGATACTTTACTATCATCAACAAATGACTTCGAAGTTTTAATTGGTTTATTTAAAAGCTTATTGGCAAGTGGACGATATTCACCAATACCACAAGCTTTTAAACGTTCTGGTATAGTTGCCACAATGTCTTGTGAAATATAGCGTGAGTCTGTACGTGGGTACGTTAATACTTTGTGCTGCTCATATAATTTTTGCATAATATTTAGCGTTTCTTTTGCAGAATAGCCGAAAATTTTATTGGCATCACGTTGTAGTTCTGTTAAATCATATAAGCCTGGAGCGAACGTTTTCTTCGGTTTTTTTTCAATGTCTGTAACCATTGCATTGCTACTACCTAGCTTTTTTACAATAGCGTCAATTTTTTCTTTCTCAAAGCTACGGCTATTGCCTTTTGCATCTTGCCATGTCAGTTTTAAATGATCGGTCGTTTGTGCTTCGATACCGTAGTACGTTTGTGGTTTAAAATGTTTAATTTCATCTTCGCGTGCCGCAATAATGGCTACAGTTGGTGTTTGTACACGTCCGCAGTTGAGCTGTGCATTAAAACGCGTTGTTAAAGCGCGAGTTGCATTCAGTCCGATATACCAGTCTGCTTCAGAACGAGCAACAGCGGAAGCATACAAATTTTCATAGGCCTTACCTGGTTTTAAGTTAGCAAATCCGTCTTTAATGGCTTTATCAGTTACAGAAGAAATCCATAAACGTTTAATCGGCTTATTTATTTTCACTTTATCAATAATCCAGCGTGCTACGAGCTCACCTTCACGGCCAGCATCAGTTGCCACAATGATTTCTCCTACATCTCCACGCGTTAGCTGGCTTTTTACCGCATTAAATTGTTTACCTGTTTGTTTAATCACTGTTAGCTTTAAACGTTCAGGTAACATTGGTAAATCTTCTAAATTCCACGTTTTGTATTTGAGGTCATAGCTTTCAGGGTCTGCTAAAGTTACTAGGTGACCTAATGCCCATGTAACGATGTATTTATCCCCTTCAAGATAACCGTTTCCTTTTTTATTGCAATTCAATACACGCGCAATATCGCGAGCTACTGATGGTTTTTCAGCTATTACTACACTTTTAGCCATAAATAACATCCTTTCGTAAATCCTTGTGTTTACTATATCATAGAGCATTATTATTATGTTATTATTCCGAATGCACTTAAATATCTTAAATAAAGTGCCAGTCACTCACACAATTCTGAAAACTCCTTAGCATTTTGGCAGAGTGTTGCGGTTTTCATTTTTTCATTAAATATCTAGTTTTTAATGCAATACCTTATTTACATAAAAAGTGCTGATAAAACCGCATACTCTTACTCTATTTTCATATATTGAATTGTCATAATATTCAATAAATTATAAAGGAGGAGTAGCAAATGCAAGCACAAGACTTTAGACCTCGAAATGTGATTATTATTACCATTATTGTTGTGCTATCGCTAATCATTGGTCATGCAATCTATGTAGATTATATTGAGGTTTCTTCGAATGCGCAGGAATTTAGCGTTTAATTCGGACGGCAATACCTAGTAGAACTAATGAAAGTTTAAGAAGTAAAGCTTATAGCGGTCGTAATTACTACCGTCAAAGCTATCTAATAGAATAGCGCGAATTAAAAAAGAAGAATCTGCTCCCGCCCTTTTCCATGCGGCCTACAGCGGATTCTTTTTGTCATGCATAATGAAAGGTAGGGTTCATGTTGCTTTTTTGCGGGATTGTCTCCTCATTTCGCGGAATTCTCTGCTCGCTTCGCGGAATTGTCACTCCGTTCCGCGGAATTCTCTGCTCGCTCCGCGGGATTACCGCTCCCTTTCGCGGAATTATGGCTCTGTTTCGCGGAATTATTCCCTCTCTCCGCGGAATTGACGCGCTGTTCCGCGGAATCACCCTTGCTTCGCGGAATTGTCACTCCGTTTCGCGGAATTCTCTGCTCGCTCCGCGGAATTAACGCTCCCTTTCGCGGAATCCACCTCACTCCGCGGCATTCCCTCTCCCTCACGTAGTTATAACAATCATTTAGTCAACTGCTTCTTAAGATATTGTTGATGGTCTCGGATGCACGCATCATTTGGTTTATAGTGCAATGCTTTTGCATTGTGCTCATAGGCATTTTCGTAAAGCCGTAAGCGATCATACAGCCTACTTAATTGAACATGGGGAATCCATGTCGAGTATGCTCGCTTATAAACGCCCATCGTGCAAGGAGATACTTGTAATGCTTGGGAATACCAATAAATCGCCTCCTTATTTTTCGATTGCTCCATAAAATAATGGCCGATTCGACAGCATGTTTCTGGTTTAGGTTGATCATACAATAACGATTGAAAAACTGCCTGTATCGCTTGCTTGGTATCTTGCAATTGCTCATAACAATCAGCTAAATGGAGGCAAGCTTCAATAGAATCATCAGCAGTACCTAATGCTGTATCCAAAAATGTATGGTAATTGTTAATGGCTTCAACAAAACGTTGATGTTCTTTTAATTCATTGGCATAGTGAAAGAAATCTCTAGCGGCAAATGTATGCCCCTCTGCTTTTAAACGTTCATAAATGCCAATATTGCGTGCTTTGTCTTGCTTTATTGGTAAGTGTACAACGGCTATATCACTATGACACATTGGGCCCGTTACATCCAAGTACTCATGTACTGCTCCTTGCCACTGAAAATTACGTGACCGCTTTACTAAACGGCATCTTCGTTCACTAGATGCAACAGTGCCATCCGTTTCTAACTTCACATAGTAATCCATGGAAACCGCATCGATATTCGGATAAAGATATTGCTTTAGTTCCCTCAGTTTGTGCTGATGCTCTGTTGTAAGTACATCGTCAGCATCCAGCCATAAAATATAATCCTTTGTCGCTTGTTGGAATGAAAAATTCCGCGCCTGTGCAAAATGGTCGCACCATGGAAAGTCAAAAATTCGAGATGTATACTGCTTGGCAATGTCCTTTGTACGATCGCTTGAACCTGTATCGATAATATTAATTTCATCGACTAAATGCTGGACACAATCCAAGCATCGTTCGAGCACGCTTTCTTCATTTTTCACAATCATACATAGACTAATCGTTATCATCGGGTCCCTCCTTTATGTATGTAATATATGCACGCCGTTGTTTCAATGCAAAAAACGAACGGTATATTGCGATACCGTTCGTTCTGTTATTTATAAATATTGTTCGCGCCATTGCAGCTGCTCTTTTTCTGTTAGTTGCTGTTCCAACTTTTCATCCCATTGGTTTAACAATGTATTCCATACACGGACGTAGACAATATTTTTTTCCTTATCATACAGTATGAATTGTAAACACGGGATATCATTAATCTGTTGCGCTTGTGCCGTGACAATGGTTTCTACTATTTTTTGTGCGCTAGTTGCTTCTTCTTCCTGCTGCAATGCCGCAAGCAGCATAGCCTCATCGAATTGTTCTTGCTGCTCAGCCTCTTTATCGACATAGCGATAAGGCTCAGGCAACTCATCAAACTCCTCTATATCTTCTTCTCCTGCAGGAAGAATAGCTTGGTGGCATGGACTAAATAACAACGTAGCCGTTTCAACCTCTAGCTCCTCCTCAAAAATACCACGTGCTAATTGTTGTTCTCCTTTAGGTGTTAACCTATAGAAGCCGTCTGTTTGTTCAATAAGACGTACGCGAGACATTAACGATACTAAATCCCCAATAAACAGTGGATCTACTAGTAATAGCTCACTTAATTCTTCTACATTTTGAAAATTCGCTTCTTGCATGCTAATTAATAGCATTTGCATTAAAACATCCATCGTTGAGCGCCGAATCGGCTCATACGTCACTTCGATTGTGCGAATTGGAATACACCAATCCGTTGATTTCATAATTTTTACATGACGATTTTGTTGTAATTCTCTCATTAAACGCTGTTGTAATTTCAACACCTTACATCACCTGCCCATTATGATTACGTAAGCCATTGTAGGATTTCACCGTCGTTAAAAGATTGCTATACATATCTCTTGTATCTTGATGTTTCGCCCGTTTGGCAAACATATCAGCACTGCCGACTAGCATTAACAGTTCACGAGCACGAGAAAGTGCGACATTTAACCTGCGATAATCTCTCGCAAAGCCAATATCCCCACCCTTTGGCGTATTACGAACCATACTTACTAATATGACATCCATCTCCATCCCTTGAAACTTATCGACTGTTCCCGTTCTAAATTGGAGATGTGGCAACTGTAATTCTTGCTGAAGCAGGCGATTTATTTTCTTCACTTGCTCACCATAGAAGCTAATGACACCGACACTTTTCTGTACATCTTGTGCAATACGTCCTGCCTTTTTCGCTTCCATTACAGCACTATTTAAGTCTGTTAAAATACTGCGGATTGTTTGTAGTTCTCCTTCGTTATAACGACTCGTTCCACCTTTAACCTGTTCCTCTAAAAACGGTTTTTCAGTTGGCATATCAATCCATAGCAAATGATCGTCTCGATCGACAAACTGCCCTTCTAAGCCATGATCACGCGCTGCATCCGAATCCGGCAATCCGCATTGCAAGCCGTTTTCTTCCTTGGCGTAAAATGGTGTAATACTGTGCATAATTTTTTCATGCATTCGGTATTGCAAGGCAAGCATTTGCTTATGTGTTGACGGTAGGTTATTAAATAATCGCTCAAATAACGATTCACGCAGTAAATTTTTCAGCTCTTGCGCCCCATCGAAGTTTGGATTTTCTTCGAGCATGCCTTTCAATGTTTCCTCTAACGTATCATCCCCTAGAAGTGGTGGTAGCTGATGATGGTCCCCTACTAAAATAATTTTTTTACCTTTTAACATCGGTAATAATAGCTCAGGAGGGGTTGCTTTCGATACTTCATCAATAATAACGACATCGAAGGTTGGATAGTTTTCCATGAACTCCTTACTTGCTGAAGCAACGCATGTAGTACCAATAACATTGGCATGACGCACATATAATTTGCGAATTTCGTCTAAATCATATTCGGTTGCATTTTGTAGCTTATCACGCCATTGCTCTTGTAATTTTTTACGTAAAGGTAGCTGCTGTTCTTTTCGATGTAGCTCTGCTAAGCTTGCATTCGCCGTTTCGATTGCTTCTTGAACTTCTTCTAATGTCCGTTCGGGCGTAGCTTGTAACAAGGCTGTTAGCGCAGTTAGCTGTTTTTCTTTTTTCAGACCTTCTATATTAATCGTTTTAATTTTTTCTTCTAATTGCGCTAGTTCTTCCTCAATCTCTTGTAAGCTTGCCTTAGCTGTTTGATGTGCCGCTCTTTTTGGTAAAAGTTGCGTATTTGCTTGCTCAACAGCCTGCAGCTGTTGACGTGCAGTTTGCGCAGCGGATTGTGTACTCGATACAAGCATTTTCAACTGCTCTGCCGATTCCTCTGGTATTGCATCTACTTGGAATGAATCAGCGAGTTGCTGTAGGCGCTCGCTATGTACTAAAAACGGCTGTAATTGTCGTTGCAAACTTTGAACATCGAAACTTGTAATAGCACATTCTTGATGTATTAAACTCGCGATATTTTTGCGTAGCGACTCAAATTCACGATTTTTATGATCCTGTTGTTGTCGCAGTGCCATCCCTTTTTGCCAAACGAAATCGCGGCGCATATACAACCCAAGTAAATAGCTCTCTACCTGTTCAACAGGTGGTGTTTGCCCATCTTGAAAAGACTTATTTAACTGTGCAAAGACACCCGTTAAATTTTGTAATGAGAACGACTGGACAGGCTGTTGTCGACTTTTAGCAAGCGCTCGCTCTTGCTCCTCCGACGATACCAATGCTTCTAGCTTGGCAATTGCTTTTTGTAGACGCGAATTAATGGTTGCCCAAGCTTCTAAATCTTTTGCATCTTCTAAATGCTCTAATCTAGCTATTTGTTGAGCTAATACATGGGAAGGTCGGACTTGATAGTGCTGTAAAAAACGTTGAATAAGCTCAAAGGACGTTAATGTCCCGATATATTGTTGACTGTCCTTCAATAATTGCAGACGCTGATTTTCTTGTTCATATTTTACTTGAATATCTTGAAACTGGGTTGTTAACGCCTGTTGTTCATCTAGTAATTCTTTATATTGGATTATAGCTTGCCATTGTTCTATTTTGTTTGTGCTCTCTTGAATTAATTGCTGTAGCTGTTCCTGCGAATCATAATCACTTAAAACCTGTTCTTGCGTTTGTATAGCGGACTCCAGTTGTGCCAATTGTTTCTCGTAATGCTCTTTTTGTGCTTCATGTGCGTCCTTATCCGCTTTCGCCGTTTTTAATTCTTTTTTTAGCGCTTGAATATCTTGTTGCAAAATCGGTTCGTCAATTGCCGCTTGCTCTTTAGCAGCAATTTCCTTTGTTAGCTCCTCAAGCCACGCTTGCAATTTTGCTAGCTCATCTGTTGTTTTAGAAATATTCGCCTGTAATTCTTGTTCACGTTCTGTAAAAGCAGTAATTTCTTCTTCAACAGCTACTAATGTTTGTTCACGCCAATGAAGAGCAACATTTTCCTCAATGAATTTCTTTCCCTCTTCTTCAATACTTTCAGTTCGACCATAGCGTAAAATTCGTATTTCTTGATTAGAAAGGAGTCTTCCTAAGGCATTATCAACAGCTAAATTCGACTGTGATGCAACGAGCGTTTTCAAGCCTGCTTTGACGTTTTGCTGGCAAATTTCCGAAATAACTGTTGTTTTCCCAGTGCCAGGTGGCCCTTGAATTACATACAAATCTTCAACGGATAAAGCTCCGATTACGGCTTTGCGTTGGTATTCATTTAAATTATTATGAAACTCAATATCATCTCGCAGCTTTGCCGTGCGCACTGTAGGTCGTTTTTCAAATAATATCGTCTCTAAGCTAGCATTTACCGCTTCACCTTTTTCGAGCTTTGTAAAACCATTGCGTAAGCGACGAATTTGGCTTAGTGTGGCGAAATTGCTAAAGCTCGCTTGCCTTGAGCGCAAGTTTAACTGATCTTTACGAGCCTGATCTTGTGCAAATGGTTTTAAGTCAATTTCTACTGTTTGTTTGCCAGCATTCGCTTTTAACACTTGTCCGATTTCGCCCCGTACACCTTGGATGCTTACACTTAACCCTGCAAGTTGCTTCCATTCCTTTGCCTTCACAAATGGACAAACAAGCGTTAGTCGGGAAAAATCTTCATTAAAGTAGCTTTGTTTAAATTCCGCGTGGATATCATCAATTGTTGCATCGCGTTCTTGAATTTTTAAATAGCCTTCCCAGCTGGCAATGCGCTTTTTCACATATTCGGTGCGTTCTTCAGCGATCGGTAGTTCTCTTATTTTAGAATGAAGGTCAAGTGGGATACCTGCGCCATTATTAGGTTTAGTGACAAATTGCAATGCAGCAGGTAAGCGACGGTTCGTACTGATTGGACCACGCATATGTACAAAACGAATATTGGTTGCTAATAACCCTTCCACCTTTAGCACGCAATCCATAATCGCCGTCTTCCCTGCTAATACACTCTCTAATTTTTCATTATGCTCTGCATTAAAATAAATGGATAAAAACGTTTCACCAATGGTTTTGGCTTTTCTTTTTTCAATATAAACGGTAATTGTTTTTTGTAACGCAAAAAAGGCATGCTCATTTGCCGAGCATTCCTCTACCGCCTCCTTCGCCTTATTCGTCAAAATTAAATTACAGCGTTGTTTCTCTAGTAAAGCGATGTTCTGCATGAGCTGCCCTCCCTTCCGAATTCACTAAAGTATTATTTTATCATATCGTAAATAGAATCTCGCAAAGAAAAATCCCCTGCACAGTGATTTCCTTCCACTGTACAAGGGATCTATAGTTAGAGACCGTCATTTAATGTTGGTCTATTGTTTCTTTCGGTAATGTTTTGCTCATTTCACAGTACTGAACGAAAACACGTGCCATTTCACGTAAACGATTATGAACATCTTCGTCTACAATTTTATTATTTGCATCAAAATGTGATGTATGTGTGTAAACATAGTTCGGTGTTACAAGGGCGCGGAAGTAGTCTAAAATTGGTTTTAGTTGATTTTCAACGACTAAATGGTGCTGATATGTGCCACCATTTGCGACGATTGATACCGGCTTATAACGCATTGTTTTCGGATGTAAGAAATCGAATGCATTTTTTAATACGCCTGGAATCGAAGCTTGGAAAATCGGCGTTGCAATAATATACGCATCCGCTTCTTCAAATTTTTGAATCATTTTTTTCATATCGTCATTTAACGGTGAACCATCGACAATTTGATGCTTATATTCACTAAAATGCATAATTTCTAAATCGAAACTAGCATCGAATTCTTTAATATATTGCTCTACTTGCTCTAAAATAGCACCAGTTTTTCGTCCAAACATTGTGCCATCGACGAGTAAAATTTTCATATACTTTTTGCCTCCACATTCATCTTCTACAATAATATTGTAACAAATGAATAGTGCCTCGGGAAGATTTGTCGCAAGTAAAACAATAAATTCAGTCTTTAGGCGGAATGTGAATTTTAACGGAATGTCTGCTATTTTTCATTTTGTCGATTAAATGTCACGTCTTCGTCCACAACCGTTTCTTCCACTTTAAATTTTGCTCGATTAATAATAACTTCTTGATTGACCTTGTCCTCTTCATTCGAACCTAACCCCTTACGCTTGTGCCAGTTGAATAGCTCTTCACGTGGTAATTGTTCCTGTGGCACTTTCGGAAAATCCATATTAGCTAAGTCCTGAGAAGAATATATTGTCACAGGCTGTTTTTTACCATGCAATGCAATGACAATCATCGCTTTCGCAACTTGCGCTGCATCAATTGCACGTATCCGCTTTAATGGCCCTACTAATAAAGGTTTAGTTAGTTTTAATAGCGTTTCGCCTAACTTTTCACCAAAACGAAACTCTTTGCGTTGTCCAACCAAAAGTGAAGGACGAATAATAGATAGACGCTGTAAGCCAAGTTCGATTAACGCTTGCTCAAGCTTGCCTTTCACACGATTATAATAAATACCCGATTGCTCATTAGCGCCCATTGCAGTTATGACAAGCATATGGGGAATACCTCGTTTTTTAGCCAATGAAGCAATGGCGAGCGGATATTCAAAATCAACTTTTTCAAAAGCTCCACGTGATCCTGCCTTTTTTATCGTAGTACCTAAACAACAATAGAGCTCATGTGCGAATTCAATATCTTTTTCTTCTAAAGTATCGAAGTTACGAATTTTCACTTCAAGTTTTGGATGGTTATATTGTAGTTCTCTTCGTGCAATAACGATTACCGAAACATAGTCATCATTTTCACATAATTGTTCTATTAGAGAGGTGCCAGTCAATCCAGTAGCACCTACAACAATCGCTGAACGCATGCCCAAATGCAACTTCCTCCTATCCGCCTAAATATAGACGCTTACTAAATATGTATTATTAGGAATAACAACAATTGCTTATCCTCTCTATTATTCATCGGCATAGCGAACACAATTTTTGAAGTTTTAACGTCTACATAATTTATCTAATGTTAATTTTTACACATACTTGCCCATTTTTGACCATAATTTAAATAGACAGATGAAAGGATGGGATACATTTGCAAAACGAAACGCAAACAATTAAACCGAAAAAATCGATTGTTTTCATAATTGAAAGCTGCATTGATAAAGGGCTGTATCCTTTTGAGCGGGTAGCAACATTGGCTAAGTTGCTTGGACAAGAGGAAATTTTTATATTTGTAAAAACCCCTTCAAATGACGGGATTCAAATTTTAATGAATCATGATCTTTCACCAATACTATTTGATCATTTTGATGAATTACCTAAGCAAGTAAAAACAATACAACCCGATTTAATTGTAAGGGACGGTCGTAACTCGGAAAGTTG
>Ga0213825_1002355_pt1 | contig 12106 bp, 9 predicted proteins | sample MC6MC0900MG_FD_179896 | JGI IMG/M metagenome (GOLD analysis project Ga0213825, IMG submission 179896) | Enriched soil aggregate microbial communities from Iowa State University, Ames, United States - MC6-MC0900-MG | ecosystem: Environmental > Terrestrial > Soil > Unclassified | place: USA: Iowa... | reverse complement strand
GCACCGACCACAGGCACTTTTGTTGGCACAGGTGGTTGATAACCTGATTCGTAAAGCGCTAATGCTGCCTGCTTCGCGTCATATAATTGATGGTCCGGGTTAACAGAAATACCATCTGCAAAGTTTAAGAAGTTATTTTCGCGTGCTTCCTCACCAGATGTTGAAACTTTTGCCATCGCAATCGCTTCAAATACTTTATTAGCAATATGTTGATAATCTACCTCGACGCCATTCGGTAAACCTTTTAGGAATTTTTGATAGAGTGCTTTATTGCCGCCTCCACCTGGAATTAAGCCAACGCCCACTTCCACTAACCCCATATAGGTTTCCATCGTTGCCTGAATATGTGCAGCTGGTAAGCATACCTCTGCTCCACCGCCAAGTGTCATGGCAAACGGTGCTGCGACAACAGGCTTACGAGAATATTTAATTTTTTGCATCGCATCTTGGAACGCTTTAATCACGAAATCTAACTCAAAAATATTATCATCCTGTGCTTCTACTAAAATCATGCCTAGATTTGCGCCAACACAGAAGTTTTTCCCTTGATTACCGATGACTAAGCCCTTGTAGTTGGTCTCTACTTCATCCACCGCAAAATTAATCATTTGAATTATGTCTAACCCAATAGCATTGGACTGAGAATGGAATTCTAATAATGCAATACCATCCCCTAAATCTATTAAGCTAGCACCTGTATTTGATTTAATAACACCATGCTTTTTCTTATAGCGTTTTAAGTTAATGTCCTTTTCATTCACTGGTACTTTTACATATTCGGAACCATTGTAGTATGCTAAGTCACCATCAATTTCTGTATAGAAAGTGTCAAAGCCGTTTGCTAACATTTCTTTTACAAATGCAGGTACTTCACGACCCTCAGCCTCCATTTTTGCTACGGAATCTTTTACGCCAAGTGCATCCCATACTTCAAATGGACCTTGCTGCCAGCCGAAGCCCCATTTCATCGCATTATCAATTGCTATGATATCATCAGCGATTTCGCCATATAGCTGTGCGGAGTAAATGAGTGTTGGAGCGAAGATACCCCATAATAATTCTCCTGTACGATCCTTGGCATATGTTAAAGCTTTTACCTTATTAGCTAGACCACGAGTTTGTTTTGCCATTTCAATAGAAGGTGTTTTTAATTTTTTCACTGGGCTATACTCTAATGTGTCTGGATCAATTTCAAGTATTTCTTTCCCTTGCTTTAGGAAGAAACCTTGACCAGATTTTGCGCCTAGCCAGCCACTTTCTACCATTTTCTGTAGGAATTCTGGTACTGCAAATACTTGCTGCTCTTCACCAGTAGTTTGATCATAAACATTTTTCGCTACGTGGATAAATGTATCTAAACCAACAACATCTAAAGTACGGAAGGTTGCAGATTTTGGACGTCCAATTAATGGACCCGTTACAGAATCAACCTCACCCACTGAATAATTCCCTTTCACCATTTCTTGTAAAGTGATTAGTAAACCGTATGTACCAATACGGTTGGCAATAAAGTTTGGTGTATCCTTGGCAAGCACCACTCCTTTTCCAAGTACATCCTCGCCAAATGTTTTCATAAAGCTTACAACCTCTGGTGCTGTTGTATTGGCTGGAATGACTTCAAGTAATTTTAAATAGCGTGGCGGATTGAAGAAGTGAGTGCCCAAGAAATGCTTTTGAAAATCTTCTGAGCGCCCTTCGGCCATTGCATTAATGCTGATACCAGAAGTGTTTGAACTAACAATTGTTCCTGAAGTACGTACAACATCAATTTTTTCATATAGGCTTTGCTTAATCGCTAAATTTTCAACGACAACTTCAATAATCCAATCTACCTCTTTTAACTTCCCTAAATCATCCTCAAAGTTGCCGACCGTTAGTAGTGATAAATTTTTCTTAGAAGTAAGTGGTGCTGGCTTTTGCTTTACTAACTTTTGAAGAGCTCCATTCACAATACGATTTCTTACAGCGGGATGTTCTAGAGAAAGACCCTTCGCCTCTTCCTCTGCTGTTAGTTCCTTCGGTGCAATGTCTAATAATAGTGTTGGAATACCGATGTTTGCTAAATGTGCAGCAATACCAGAGCCCATAACGCCAGAACCTAGAACAGCTGCTTTTTTAATATTGTAAGTCACAAGCAATTCCCCCTTATTCTCCCATTGAATGAATAGCCATTCATTTTTTGGCCAAAAAAATATCAAGTTTGCCTTTGTGTATTTTTGTCCAGAATTTACATATGACTAGCTTAATCCAGCCTAACATCTGTGACATACAACTAAGGCCTATCTTCGTTCAGCGATTATCGATACTGAATGAAGATAAAACTACTTTTTCTGTTTTTAGTGTAGATTATTTTGTCTAATTTAGCAATCTTTTTTCTTCATTTATTTTTGCAATATACAACTTTTTTTGTTTTTTACGAGCAAAAATAGGACAATAAGTAGCTACCAATTATCCCAAACAGAAAACTTTCAGGATACGTTAAAAATGTGTAGAATGGAAAGCAAGGAGAGTGAAATACTAATGAAAACAATTACAACTGCTGAACAATTTAATGAACTAATCTCTGGTGACCAAAAGATACTAGTGAAATTTTACGCTGGCTGGTGCCCTGATTGCACACGTATGAATATGTTCATTGATCCAATTATTGAAGAATACAGCCAATATGACTGGTACGAGCTGAACCGTGATGAGCTTCCAGAAATTGCAGACAAATATGATGTTATGGGTATTCCAAGCTTACTAATTTTCCAAAACGGTGAAAAATTAGCACACTTACATAGTGCTAATGCAAAAACACCTCAGCAAGTAACAGAATTTTTATCTGCACAGCAATAGTTGGCTGGGCTAAAAATTGTATAATTGATGTAGAAGAGCTACTGGTCTGTGGCGAAAGCGAACATCAGACGCAAGCTATAGATTACTTATCTGCATAAAAATATCAAACAAAGAGCTGCATTTCTTTTTGAAATGTGGCTCTTTTTACAAAGGAGAATATGATGCGCCAACAATTATCATTACATGGAAAATCACAATACGATGCATCCATTTCACCAAACTATCATAATTCTGCCTGCGGACCTACGACTGTACATGTAATTTTAAACTATTTAGATGAGTCAGCCCCTTCGATAAATGAGCTTTATAAACTCCTTGGCGGCACGAAAATTGGATTATTCAAATGGCGGCTCATTCGAAATCTTCGGCGCCTCCATCCAACATGGGATATTCGTAATTGCTCATTAAAGGAGGCGCTACTAGAAATCGATGCAGGTCGTCCAGTCGCTATACGCTTTGACCGCTATTTCAGCCTAAATTGGCGAGATAAAAAATCCGCTTTTGCCTATCACTGGGTACCTCTTATTGGCTATGAAATACGAAATGATGAGCTGTTGTTAATTTTCCACGATAATGGTGGTTCTAATCGTGAAAGTAAAATTCGAACGGCCTTATTTAAAGATAATGTGAAGGTATTAAGCTTTATAAAAATCACGCCTAATATTTGAGCAGCGTTCCTGCTATGTTTAGACATGCTCTTAATTCCTCTCCTCAAAAATATTTTTTACAACCTGTGCAAAAATATCAGTTGTTCCATACGTCTCTTCCAGCGTATTTTCCGCACTTCCAATATTTAGCAAAACAGAATTATCATGAAGCTCTTGATTATAAGTATTTTGAGGAGTTACTCCTTTTTCTACTACACCCATCGATAGTCCTGGATATAGTTCCTCCAGTTGCTTATGAAGCTGTGTTGCAAATTTTTTGTTCATGTCATAGTTTTCGCTTGTTTTTGATACGATAAATTGAATTCTTGCATAATTTTTTCCTTTAATCTCAATCGTTGAATCCCGTCTCTTCAGAGAATCTCGATGTATATCAAAAATCATGCGTATACTATCATATTCAGCTAATGCTTGCTGTAAATTTTCCCTTGATACTTTATAAGAATCTGAAAATGGTAAGTCTTTTCGTTTTAAGATTCCAGCTATATCTGTTTCGTCATGAATTGCATTAATCTGCAATTTCTTTAATGCTTTTCTTAACTCTTTTCCAACCAATGTTACATTTTTAGTATGACTAAACATCTGATTAGATTTTTCTGTTTGAAGTTCTGGAATAAATGATTCTGTATTATGTGAATGATAAATATATACTACAGGCTCTTTTTCGTCTATTGCATTAAACGATGTTGCTCCATAACCATTGATTTCTACTGAAACATTGCTATTTTCGCTATTTAAAATTAACCACGAAAAAATAAATGCACAAACTAAAAAACCACTTGTCATGACAGAGAACCTTGTTATTATTCTTTTTTTACTCATACTTCGTGCTTGTTGTCTAAGTGTTTTTTCAGTCGAAGTAACAAATTTTTTGCCTGGATGTTGAGGGTACATATCTTTTAACATATCAAATATCTCTTTATCATTTTGCATTTGTCAACCCTCCCTCTATATCAATATTCAGTTTTCTTTTCAACTCTTTTAAAGCTCTGTGATAATCAACTTTCACTTTAGCTTCGCTACATTGAAGAATTTCGGAGGTTTCTTTAATAGAGCATTCAGAAATTCCTCGAAGAATCATTACCGCTCTGTAATTAGGTTTTAATTTTGCAATGGTCTCATGTATACATCGTTTTAATTCCGTTACTTCAAATACCTCATCTGGCTTCTTTTCATTCGAGGATAATTGATTGAAAAAAACATCTTTAAATAAAGTGACAAACCGTTTTTTTCTATAATGATCAACTGCAACATGTTTTGCGATTGAAAAAATCCATGTTTTTAAATTATACTTACCGTTAAAATTTGTTAAGCTTTTTAACACCCGAATAAATACTTCTTGCGTCAAATCCTCCGCATCATTTTGATTTCCTGAAAAACAAACAAGAAATCTGTACACGTCTAAATAATACAAATTGTAAATTTCAACGATTCTTGATTCTAAGTTATTTGAATCAATCAACATTTCCCCTCCTTTACTTTTGCATTTATAATTCGTTTGAGATTCGTAAAAGGTTACAAAAATTTTCGTCAAAAAAAGCAGAGCATAATTCTATACTCTGCTTTTGATAACCATGATGTTTTTTAAATTAGTGTATATAATGAACGTGCCTGCTTGGCTATTAATGTAAAACCGCGTTCCTCAATTTCTTTAAACATTTGCGGCTCATAGTTTGGTACTATGAGATGAGAGAATTCTGCATCAATTGGAATATTCGTTTGAATAGTTGCAAGCTCGTGTGACAGCTTTAGCATGTCTACATTTTCTTGAATTTTCGTCCGTTGAGCTGGCTTTAATTCATCTAATGATGTCAGTACATTTTCAATGGAGCCATATGTTTGAATAAGTGTAAGTGCCTGCTTTGGTCCAATGCCTTTAACTCCTGGGTAGCCATCACTCGTATCCCCCATAAAAGCCTTAACCTGTGCAAATTGAATTGGCTCAATGCCATACTCCTCTTTAAAGCGCGTATCTGTATATACGTCATACTCTGTATAGCCTTTTTTCGTAAAAGCAATTTCTGTTGCTGGTCTTAAAAGCTGCAGTAAATCCTTATCCCCACTAATTACGGTAATATCAGCCTCATCCTGCCATTTCGTAATCATTGAGCCAATTAAATCATCAGCCTCCATCCCTTTAACGCCGAAATTTTGCCAGCCGATTTGTTGGGATAAATTTTTCGCCATATCGAATTGCGGCAGCATTTCATCTGGTGGTGAAGGTCGATTTGCCTTGTAGCCATCAAATAATTCATTGCGAAATGTATGTGCACCCATATCCCAACAAACAGCAAGATGGGTCGGTCTCATGATAGATTGTGCGGTTAATACATGACGCACAAATCCTTGGGCACCATTAGTCGGCGTACCATCAGCAAGACGAATATAATGTCCCATTGCAGCCGAGGCAAAGAATGAGCGGAATAAAAGCGCCATGCCATCAACAATCAGTAATTTTGGTTTCGTTGTCATCATAAATAGTCCTCTCTATAACAATACAATGATTGTATTTATCCATCACTTAATTTTTAACATTGTTCTATTATAGCAAACTATTATCAATTATGCCCCAACGTAATTGCATTCGGATTTTTCGAACGAGCTCGAAAAAATCTGTGACATCCACCGGGGGGCTTTATCTTGATCCAGCAGGCATTTGCACACCCGCTGAATAGGGAAAAAATCTCCTATAAATTGGATGAAGCAAGATAAAACTACTTTGTAAATAGCTATTTCATCACTACCTAATCAAGGCTTTAGTTTTTGTTGATAGACGATTACGGTGATCCAATTTAATACCCGTTAGCCATTGTAAAAATGCGGTTACGCCCATCTTTACTGTCTCTGGACGCAGGTCTCCTTCCTTTGGATCTGCGTAAACAAAGTCAATATGGCGAACGCCTTCATTTTCACCAATGAGCTTTAAAATATCAAATAATTCATAGGCGGTTAATCCCCCTGGTGTTGCTGCTGGAACATCTGGTGCGAACGTAATATCTAACGCATCTAAATCTACAGATACATAAATGCGATCTACCTGATACATCAGCTGACGAAGCATTTCACGAATCGTTAGCTGAATGCCATCACGACGCATTTGCTTTAACGTAATCATATGAATTCCTTGCTCTTTTGCATAGTGAATCATTTCAGGCGAATTAAAAAAACCATGTAATCCGACATTATAGATATGTCTCCCCTCTACAATGCCTGCAGCTATCAGTTTCTGAATTGGGGAATCCATGGCTAAGCCAATTTCCTCTTGATTGCGAGCATCTAAATGTGTATCAATTTGGATAATGCCAATTCGTTCCTGTGGGAATGCATTTTTAATTCCTCTGAGCGAACAACCTGTAATAGTATGATCTCCGCCTAGAAGACAGGTAAAGCCTTTTGGATAAGCAGTACTTAAATTTTCTGCTGCTGCCTCAATAGCCGATTCAGAGAGCATCTTATCTGACGCATAGATGGCTACATCTCCAACATCTACGACTGCCAACGAACGTAAATCGACTTGCTCATCTAAATTATAGGATTGAAAGCTTGGCCATACCTTTCGAAATGCCGTTGGATATTGGGCCTTTTTCGAGGGTTCATTTGCATACGATAATAATGCTCCATATATGATAATATCTACGTCATTTGGATGCGGATTCTCCTTTTGCTTAATCCATTGATGCATAGCTGAACCTTTTTCCTGCTTCCATTGACAATCTGATTGAATAAACATATTAACCGACCACCTTTACGCCTTTTTTCCAAACTTTTTTCACGTGATTGACACCAAAAATATAATGTAACTTTTGGTGATTATGTACATCCCATAATACTAAATCTGCTTGTTTTCCTACTTCAATGGAACCTGCACGGTCTTCAATTTGAAGTGCACAAGCAGCATTATATGTCGCAGCACACAGGCATTCTGCAGGTGTCATTTTCATCATAATGCACGCTAGGTTCATCACAAGTGGCATTGAAATCGTTGGAGAAGACCCAGGATTGCAATCCGTAGAGATAGCAACAGGCACACCTGCATCAATTAAATCTCTTGCACGAGCTGGCTTTTCGCCAAGATACAAGGCTGTTGTTGGTAATAAACATGCTATAACGCCTGAATTTGCAAGCGCTTGAATCCCCTCATCCGATACTTTCAGTAAATGCTCAGCCGAGATTGCTCCTACCTTTGCCGCTACAAATGCACCCTGGTTTTCAGCAATTTCATCAGCATGGATTTTCGGAATAAGCCCCTTCTCCTTACCAGCCAATAAAATACGCTCTGATTGCTCAGGGGTAAACACATCCACCTCACAAAAAACATCGATAAATTTAGCTAAACCTTCCTCAACAACTGCAGGAATCATTTCCTCGATGACAAGTTTGATATATTGCTCTGGATTATCCCGATACTCCTCTGGCACAGCATGAGCACCCATAAAGGTTGGCACAATGTCTATTGGATGTTTTTCATGCAATTTTCGCATCACACGCAATTGCTTTAGCTCATTGTCCAAATCAAGCCCATAGCCACTTTTACTTTCGAGTGTTGTTACACCATGCTGTAAAAATAAATCTAATCGTCTCGTAGTTTGATTGAAAATATGCTCTTCGGACAATGCACGTATTTTTCTAGTTGTTGCATGTATCCCGCCGCCAGCATTCATAATATCCATATAACTTGCACCTTCTAAACGCATTTCAAATTCATGCTCTCGACTGCCGCCAAAAACAACATGCGTATGTGGATCAATCAAACCAGGCGTCACGATTTTTCCTGTAGCATCTACAATGTCCGCTTCGTCTGCTCGCGGTAAATACTTCAGAATCAATTCACGTGTTGTCCCCACATCATGAATAACGCCATCTTCAATCCATACACTTCCTCCTTCAATAATACCTAACTCTTTCATCTCCTCACGTATACGTGGACCTTTTTGTTCACTAGCAAGTGTCACTAATTGCGAAATATTTTGAATCCAAATCGGCCTTTGCTGTCTTTCTGTCATTCTATTTATCCCCCTACTAATACTTCGAGCTTTTCAATATTTTTTAGTATCACAAGTAATTACATTTTCGGCATACTCCTGTATTTTCCCTTTTATTTTTTAAAAATTGTTATTCTTGTGAGCTGAAACTTCCATTAGAAAATAAAAAAACGCAAACTAGAGCATTTTCTAGTTTGCTATTTTTTCTGTTTAGATAATTGATGACAAAGCTCTGCCACCTCGTACATGGCATAACTTTGAAAGTTATATTTTTGAGATAGCTCTTGATAATACTGTAAGATTTCTTCCAGCATGGCTAAGTTTTTGCCTAATTTCTTGCCAAAATTATGCGGGTGCCACCATAAGTGATAAAATGTCTTTGTTGTCGCAGCCTCATGCATTGCCTCTTTAATACGTTTCATTTTTAAGCCCTCTAAAAAACGTAAAGGGCTGCAATATGGTCTTAAGAATGCACTTGAGTGAATATTAATCAATGTATCTTTTTGCATTTCCTCTAATGTGACCAAATGATTTCCTGTTATATTCATATAACTATCTAGCCATTTTTTAATCTTTATTGATCGACCTACATTCTGAGGGCTATATAATGTGTGATTTTCATTACCACGATAGCATATCAAACCCACTTCTCGACATGCTGCAAAATAGGCTTTATTTACCTGATTACGTGGAAAGACAATCGACTTCATTGGTCCAGTAGACTCCTCACAAATCATTGCAGTAGCATGTAAATCGGAACGAAAATCGGCTTCAGTTTGACCCTTTTCTAAACAATAAAAATGAGAAAATGTATGGCTTCCAATCTCCTGATGAGGTGTACATTTAATTCTCTCAATTAAGGATTTACCAAAATGTAAAAGATCTTGTTCTTCATTTTCCCCAACCTTGGCCAGCTGCATATGAGCTGCATAGCGCATATTGTCATATTTCACTGGGATCCCCCGTAAATAATGAGCCATTTCCGCTTTTGACTCTGCAAATAATAATCCAACCGTAGCCCAAGTTGCATGAATGCCATATTGTTCAAATAACGCTAAAATTTTAGGTAATGCTTGACGTACACTTTTAATATTTTTATTGTATTGTCCATATTTAAATGTATCATGGACACCCCAATTCAACTCAAAATCCAATGATATCACGAGACCCCCATGATTCAGTTCGATTGCTATTTCCTCCATTTTTGCACGCCCAGTAACAGTGCACTAATTTTGGAATGAGCAATGTAGCCAGAATATACATTGACTACCTGTCCACCAAAGCTTAACTTAAATTCTCGAACATTTTGATCATCCGTCAGCTTGCCCATATCGTATAGAACAAATCCTTGCTCTTTTAGGTGTAATAAATTGTGCCAAAGTAAGAAGCGATTGGCATAACGGATAGGACGTTTTAAATGATCAAGCGTCGTTTGCGAATGACAAGTGGCAACATAATAGGACATTGCTTTTTTAGCATGTACAATATCAAGTCTATAACATAAAGTTTGTCCACAAATGCTTCGAATTTCAGACAACCATAAAGCTCCCTTACCATTTAACAGCAGAATGGCTTCCATTTGAGACTTACTAATGGATTCAAGTTTTTTTCTTTTGGCAAAATTATTATAAAACTGCTGAAAGGCTCGTAAATTTTCTTCAGATGGCTCCTTATAAATAAAAACTTGATAGGCTTCTTTTTGAGCACGACGAAGTATTTTTCGGTTGCTTTCTGATAGTGCGAGATACAATGACAGTGCACTTTCTGTTAGATGAATATGAACTGTCTCACTTTTAACAAGCTTTCGGCTCGGTACAAGTGAATGTGTATAGCCAATTACCTTCATTGATTTTCGAACATTTGCTGGCTTTTCTACAAAATAAAAATGCTGCATTGCGATATTCCATCGCTTACTTTTAATGGACAGAATGAACATCGCCCCCACTCTCTGTGTTTTTTTCTACATGAGTTCGCTGAAAACGAGCACATTTGAAATGTTTCATTCGAGAAATAGGTTTATAGCCCAGCTTTATCAAGCGCTTCCGCTTACGCCATTGCCAAAAGTTTGCTGTTATCCAGAGTGTTTGTGAAGGTTGGATTTTTTGAAAAAAAGCTGTAATTATATCTATATTTTTATAAACATCATAGCTTAAAAAATAAGTCTGCTCTGGCAAAGTCTCAATAATTTGCATTGTGTCTACATACAAATTGGACGTATGTAAGGCAAACGCAGGCTGAGTCGTTTTTGCAAAGGAATCTTTATATATAGTATATCCCTTATAAAGTAGAGTAATGATTTCTTCCTGATTAAGCTGCATCGCCTCTTGTATGGACATTTTCTCAAACAAATCTCCTACAGGCCGTTGTGGCGGTACACTCTCTGATGGGGATAATTCATATATATTCACTTGCTTAAAACGTATAAACTTTTCTACGAATAGTTGTCCATATTCTAGCCAATCTTTGACTTTTCCATACTTTACTAAGTATCGTAATTGCTCCACTGTATTGCGGCTCCATTTAACGAAGCGCTGATTCTGTGTTACATATTCCTTTAGTCGTGCTTTCAATGTATACATATTTGCCAAAGTCTTTGATCGTCTCGTCCCACTGCTGACAAGCATTTGCCTTGTAAAGTCAATGTTAGAACGCCAGTCAAATTTATATGGTTCATAGCCTATACTCATGTCAAACAAGTGGTAGTTTTCAGAGAAGGCTCGTTTAATATTCTCCTGATTTGCTATTTGACCGGCTCCAAATATTTGAAAAATAGGCTCATAGGCAAGGGCATACGTTACATATCGCCCTCGACAGCAAAATCCATAGGTAAAGGCAATCCATTGATTTTCAAAAACAAGTGAATCTACCTTCACTTGTAGCGCTTCTCCTTTAAGGAGCGTTAGACGTTCAAGAAAATCTTGCTTTTTTCCTTTTCTATAAGCACCCGTATCTAACCGTTTAGTCCAACGTCCATCCAATAATTTAAACATTTCCAAAAGCTCGTCCTGAGAGGGGGTTTTCTTTATTAAAGAGCCTACATTTCGTAGCATTCTTTCCCGATGATTCATATCGTGCTTTTTACTACACTGATGAAAATGGACATGGAAGTCTATATCGCGAAAGTCTATATACGGAGTTACTACTCGAAAAATACTTGGAGGTAGTTGCCTTTCTACAAAATATTGCTCTAATATCTTCGTAGACGCCTTGCTTTCTAGTAAACCATGAAATGAAAATAATAGATGCTTATGCTTTTTTATAAGCTGATCAAAGACAAAGGTCGTTGCAGACAACATGAACTCTTTTTGTGCTACAAGCCCAGAGTAATTTGAGCTTTCCTCCCCTGTAAATGCATAGATTCGTATTCCCCAACGAAGTCGAATCGTAAATGGAAAAAAGGCAATAATTTGACCATCATTTTCAACTGCATAAACCTCCACACGCTCTCTTCGTCCCACAGTTTGCCACCAATTATAAAACCAGGCAAACTCAATAAATGGATTATCATTGCCTTCACTCGCTAAAATGTCATCCCACATATTTTTGTACCACATAAGCTCATCATCAGTTCTAATGCGAATTAATTGCACATCAATCACCTTTCTTAACAAACTTAGAGAC
>Ga0213825_1002354_pt1 | contig 12109 bp, 7 predicted proteins | sample MC6MC0900MG_FD_179896 | JGI IMG/M metagenome (GOLD analysis project Ga0213825, IMG submission 179896) | Enriched soil aggregate microbial communities from Iowa State University, Ames, United States - MC6-MC0900-MG | ecosystem: Environmental > Terrestrial > Soil > Unclassified | place: USA: Iowa... | reverse complement strand
ACTGTCGTGCATCAGGCAATGCTGCTACAGCCCAAGTCGCCAGCATCGATTTTGATGATGACCTCGATGCATGAACTGGAGACGCTGCGGGCTTTACTGGAGTCCGCAATAGCCCAAGTGCAGATGCCCACTGAGCCTGGGACTTCGCACTGAAGCCTAATTGATGTGTCGCCCAGGCACCCAAACGCCTGCAAGCCGAGCCTCCACATTGATCTGAGCCATGTCGCAGATCGTGAAGCCTATGCAGCACTTGTGGGAGCTGGCTTGCCGGCGAGAGGCCAGCCCAGGCACTAGAGATTTCGGGGAGATTGACCAATGTCCACAGAAGAAACCAAATTCACCGTCGGCAAAACCACCTTCTATCAGGGAGAAAACCAAACCCATCCGCTGTTTCGCATCGAAGCCGGCATACCTTGCCAGAGTGCCCGTGAACAGGCATCGGAATTGATGGGCTACGCACGGGATATGACCTTGGATGGCTTGATGGAAGACAAGCCACAGCTGATTTGGGCTTCGCACTACCTGTGCGCTTTGGCCAAGGCGCTGATGGATGATGCCGAACTGGGGATGATGCGCTGAATCGCCCGCACCTCAACGGAAGTCTTCGAGACCAAGTTCAAACCCGGTCTCGGAGGCAGTCCGACTATACGGCCTGCTTTCGCCATCTCAGGTCCTGCTCCATCGACCGCGACGTCAAGGCTGAAACGCAAAGACTGGGTTAAGCTGTCAAAAACCGTTTGCGAGTTGTAAACGTCCGGCGCAGGGCTATCGACTCAAATCACGCTCAGGTCTCTAGTCAGAACCGCTGACCCATCGCCCGCGTAACATCCCTTTCAACTCACCAACGCTCAGAGTCATGTCTCGCTTACGGTGGACTACCGCATGACAGTTGGCGCACAGCGTCACTAAATCTGTCTCAGGACTGACGACCTGCTACCCATCAAATGTCGACATCGGTACGACGTGGCGAACGTGAAAAAAGCCCTCGCGTGCTCACCGTAAGCCCGTACAAAATCAAAGCCACATGCCTTCCAACCAAGCCCGTCGAAGGTGAACGCTTCAATCCTTAGATTTTTCCTGCGTACGTAGCGGGTTAGCATGTGGTCAAAAAAGCGCAGATTGCGCCAATCACGAAAGCGCTGATTCGCACTGGACTGTGGCCCGAATTCTTTCGCATATCGCGCTATGGAGCACAAGAGCTGAGCATCCACAGGATGGCGTTTAGCAACTTTGTGTCGTTTCTCCGAGGCCGGCCCCTTCGCATAGGGGCAACGGAAAACTCTACGAAAAAATGGGGGGTTGCGGCTGGTTAGTCCGGTGCCGACAAGTTACGCACAGAGCCTTGAAACTTGTTTTTCTAACAATCCACTCGAAAAATCAGAAAAAGCCAGACCCAACGCTTGCGCGGGCATTATCGCGTGCAAACGACTCCGGATGCCGTGTTTCTTTCAATCCAACACAGGCGCGACAAGGAGACCGGCACTATTAACAGCAAAGCGCCGAAAACCCGCACTCGGCACGCCACTTTTCGCGGAAATCAATAGTGACACATGAAACACCCCATATACCAAAGCAAGTTCATTCAGCCCCCTGCTCATCATCCACATCGAGCATATCTTCAGCGCCGCTCATTGTAAAGTTGAAAGATGCGGCAATATAATCCTGAACTGTTTTCTCTCGAAGAATGAGAAATTCGTCAAAATCCGCTTTTGATTTTACAGGCCTCTTAAGAACATCGAATGCGCTACTCTCAATAAATTGAAGTCTATAATTTTCAGAAATTATTACTCCACCTTGACTCTTTCCAGCTTCTCCAATGTGATCCGAAGGATTTCCATTAATCCATCGCCTATTAGTCTCGGACTCTAAAAACATTAGATTCAGTATCACATCACCCTGGTCTCCCTTGCCCCACCCCGAAATCGTCGGAAGATATTTTTTCGGAAAAATGTGATGCTTTTCCGTTTGGAAGGCGCCCGGGCGAAAACCAATACTGTTAGATGACACTGGATCTTTCGGGCTTCGGGAGTTGATAAAACCACGAATCAGCTTCCCAATAGCGCCGTTAGGAGAGGGCCGCAAAAGTCGAGGTATAGTCACTTCAGTTATCCAGGCAGGAGAGGATAGGTCGTCATCAAGCCAAAGCTTGAAGTCCTCATAGTCGCGAACTTGTTTGTTATGTACGCCCTCTTGATATCTTTGTGAGAGCGCAGACCCAACATACCAGCGCGCCAACTTTTTTTCTGCGTTTGTTTTTTCTACACCTCTGAGGTTTCGGACATTAATTTCTTTTAAGGCAAGCGCCATTGGTGCGTAGACAGCGTCATAAGGAACCATGTCTACTCCCTTCGTATCTAAGGCCGCGCCGAGGTTATCCGTTAGAAAACGGCCTAACGCTTCAAGAGCATGATATGCCGACTCTTTATGGGCTGTATAAAGCTCGGCGCTCATTGTTTTTGGCAGATTTGCCTTCTTCGGCTCCTTTCCACCTAGCATGGCAACTGTTTGCAGAAGTATTTCCCCAGTACCATCCATATTCTCATAGTACTTGCCCCGCTCGCGAAAATCCTTTATCTCCTGAGATAGATCAATATCTTTTGGATATAGTATCGACACTACAAGCTCAAACGGCGTAAGCATTTGACCCGTTGTATTTAAAGTTGTGAAAATCCGACTGATAGATTCAATTTGAGTGGCGGACTCAATCTCAATCACCGGGACAGTGTCAGTTTTTGCTAGACTGAAAAATGGCACAACTAGGCGATAGGCGAAGCTGGTTCGATCAGGATATGCTTGAAGATAGTCGAGGACAGCCAAGTTTAATTCTGTAGAGTCTGCCAATATCGATGTGCACAGCAAGTGCCTCTTCACCAATAGCGAACGAGGATCATTTATCCGTTGCCTAGCGATGAGATAACTGTCCGTCTCGTCGAGATCATGAACAAATTTAATTACTTCATCCTTGTTCTCAAAATTAATCCGCTTAGTACTGCAGAGCTCAAGTAGACGTTCCAGATGGATATAATATTGCCTCGGCCCGGTAGCGTATAAAAGATGAATTCCAGCGGTAAGCCGCTGCTGGCCATCCAACACAAGGAAGTCGGCATCTTTACCCGGAGCTTGAACACATGCCCCCTCAAAGGTTCTCGGGGCAAGCAACTCGTTTTCACCTTTTAAAAAAAGCAGAGCACCAATTGGATAACCCTGGCGAAGAGAGTCAAAAAGCTTAATAACTTTATCTGTCCTCCAGCGCCATCCCCTCTGAAAAGCCGGAAGCTTTAACTTTCCATCATGTGCATCAGTAACGAGGTCACGGAAGGAGCGGGCGCTGGAGGTCATGAAAATTGTCCTATTGAACGAGGGTTGAATTTATCTACGCCTGAGGCTTATTTTCGTTAGCATTGATAGGCAAATGTAGACTATCGCACTTACTTGGCTAGAATGGCAACGTACTGATGTGGGTATTGAACATCCGCACCAATCGAGTGAACCTCCCTGGACTGATCCACACGAAGCTGTATTACGCCGTGAACTGACCTCCAGCAAGGACGACCCTGGGTCGAGTGCAGCGGGTTTCAGAGGAGAGCTGCCTCTGCTTGAAGTTCGAAACCCACGACGCCTTGAGGCGTCAAGCGATGAATCTGACGGTGAACAGATAGTAATATCGTTTGTCCTCGCTGCGCTGCTCCAAACTACGCTTGAGAAACCATTCCAGATGCTTTCTACTCCAGCCCCAAGTGGTCTCTGCAGCTATCGCTGAGCTCTAGCAGCCTGGGTAACACCCGCTTTGTGCAAATGCCGTTGCCGCGTCGCATACGAGCCTAGGGAGGGCCACTGCGTACAAGCGACGTCAACCTGCCGGCGTAAGGCACCGGCTGATTGTGGGGTGACGCGCTAGGCAGTTAGAAGAACTTTCTGAACTTCCAATACATCGAGCGATGGCAGGCTCCCGACATTCACGTTGTACTTAATGCCTGTCACACCGAGCGGCGGCACGTAGTCATCAGGGAGCCTGGGGAAGTTGCCGGCAACTTCGAAGACATGGACATCGCGGAAAGTGAACCTTAGGAGGTCGCCCGTCTGTCTCAAGCCCTCGTGCCATCCGAGCTGTGCTAGGCGTGAATCGAAAACGTCTAGCGCGCGCCCATCGGATACCAGCTTCTCCCGAATTTCATCGACGCGGTCTGCCAGCGTTTCGTCGCCGCCAAGACTGCGCTCCAGCATGACACTGACAAAGAGGAGGCGCTTGCTGGCGGGTGCCTTCAGCTGATCAAAACGGGATATTTCGTGCTTCGGTTCCGATCGCGTGGTGGTCTTTACTTCAATGTGGACACCCTGTCCGACGAAATCATGACGTTCGCTTTCAGGACCGCTCCAAAGGTGGCTGACGCGTGGGCCGATGGTTGGAAGCAGCACATTGGACAGCACCCAGAGTTCGCCGAAAAGACCGATCTGCACTGCCGTGCTCAGGTCAGACGCGACCGGTCGCAATGCCGCACGCATATCGTCGATGACCCGTTCCACCGAGATAGCAGGATCGCGGCCTTCAATGCAGATAGCGTGGAGGACCTTGTTGGCTACCAGTGTAAGCAGTTCTTCGTGGTGGCTACGTGCGGAAACATCCAGCCAGGTCCGTCCACCTTCCAGGATGCGGACCTGAAGACTCTGCATGTCCGGCGGCAAGTTTGGCGGGGCGACGTCGATGGCCAGCAGCAAATGCAGGCGTCCGTCGTCTGACACTCCTATCAGCGCTGTTTCAAGGTCTTCAGCCACCTGTTCGTAAATATAATCGTGCGGAAGTCGCTGCTCGCGCAGACTTGCCCAGCGGCTCTGCGTGATCTCAACCATTGCGTACCCCACTATTCACGACAAGCCGTTGCTCGCCGTCCGCAGTGCGGGGCAGCGAAAGCGCGAGGCCCAGCACTGCCTGTGTTGGCGCGCGGAGGGGTTCGGGATCCAGGGGGTAGAGCAGCAGCAGACCCTGCTGCGCGGGTCGATCCTCGCGCATTGCTCGTGCGTTGAAGCCTGAGCCAGCGTGGTAGTTCTCCGGTCCACCATGCAGGTCCACACCTTCATGGCGCGGATCGATCAAGATGCCGATCGACTCATTGGCCTGCAAAGAACGCCGAACCAAGCCGAAAGGCCGCCCCCCCAGGAGTACCTGTCGTTCCCGCTGCGGGTTAGCTACGAACACGGTCCAGTTCGTCAGCTCTCCCGCTTCAGCTCGCTCCAAGATCCAGTCGGCAATCTCTACGCCCTGAAATGCAATACTGTTCGGGTGCCCTTCATAACGCCTCAGGAACATTGCGATGTCATCCGCCGGCACATCGTGTGCTATGGCACCGCCGTGGGCAACCTGTGTCGGGGGGTGCTTTCGCAGTAGGGCGGACGCCAAATCCAAGTTCCGCTCCAGCAGTTCCCGGTTCTGCATAGGAAACAGGATCGTCTGCGGGTTTTCGCCAGACCAGGACCGTGCATCATCCGCCTGCATCCTGCTCTTGTTCTTGCTGGTGAGCAGGAGCTTTGAGTGGGCCCGCATCCGGATGGCCATCTGGTCAGGCCTGCGGCCGGCCTTGTTAAGTGCCGTGATGGAGTCACGCAGGGATTCTTCGACCAGCGCCAGCTCCACAAACCACTGAGCGATGCCTTCGGTTGTCCAGATGCGGATCAGGTCTTCATAGCCTGTCCGGAAACCATACCAGCGGGCCATCTGCAGCAGAGCATCCGCCAACGTTGTAGTGCGGAGGAAATAGGCCACCGTCAGTCCCTCAAGCGTCAATCCGCGCGACAGCCGATTGCCACCCACTGCAACGAGCTGCCGTCCAGGCTTGGCGTCGTATTCCAGTTCGCCGCCTGTCGTGCTATTGAGCACAACGACGACTAGGCGGGCCAGGTTCGTCACTGCCTCTTCCAGTAGAACCTCTTCGCTGCAAGCAAAATCAACCGGTCCCAACCCTGCGAGCGTTGACCGTAACATTTGTTTGAGCACGCCGGGTTCAGCGTTCTCATGATGAAACCAGTTACGGATCTGTTCCTCAATCGCCCCTCCAATGCGCAACTGGTCCTGCTGGAGATGGGATACGTGCACCAGCATCGTGTTCGGCTTACCCATCTGGCCACGCTGCAGCCTGATAGCGCCGGCAAGTGCAAAGGTCAGGAGAGCATCGGCGAGCGACTGGGGAAGATCCAACGGTCCCCGGGCAATAATCGCCTCGCCCCTTTTGCGCTGCTTCGGCTTCAGAGCCCTCACATCTGCCGCGTCTACAGGGCGCAGTACATCGCGGTCCTTTGAGCTGACGCCGAAAAGCTCTTCCGTTCCGGTGTAGCCGTCCGGCCTCGGAAGCTGCACGACAAAGTCCTTGGGGAATAGATCTTCACCGACCTGACTGTCACTGGCGTCTGGGTCGATGAGGATGTTGGCGAATGGCGTAGCCGTGTAAGCGATGTATGTGGCCCGCGGAATCTTTCTGAGAATGTCGCGAATCAGGGAGTTGGTCATTGACGGGGCCGTGTCGTCATCCGGTTCGGGATCGGTGTCGATACTGGGGTCCCGCCGATTTCCGCGTGTATTGATGGAGGCCTGATCAGCTTCGTCATCGATGAGGAGAACCGGTACATCAGCAAGCCGGCCTTCGAGTCTGCCGAACCAGTCGTTGAGCCGTGCCAGAATCGGCGTGATCTTCTTCGCGACGATCAGAACGGTACCGGTAGATGCGAATCCGTCGGCCACCTCGGGCTCATGAAAGTCTGAAGCCTCGTTGGTGAGTGTGATCCAGTCGACGCCGGTCTCGACCAACTCCAGATCCAGACGCTTCTGCGTCTGGTTTCGCAGTGAATCGTGAATGCCTGAAAGAACGATGATCAGACGGTAGCCGACATCGGCTGCGCGCGCTGCCACAGCCGTGAAGTTGGCGGTCTTGCCGGACTGAACGTAGCCGACGACCAGACCACGGCACTGGAATTCCGGGCGACCTACCGGTGTGGTCTTCGAGATGATCCGTAATGACTCTTCCGCGACCGACGCAATCTGGTGCGGCTTCCATTTGGGCTGGGCTCGCAGATAGGCTTCATGCCGAGACCAGTTGGTCCAAGCGACTGCATCGGTCCACAGGTTCAGCCTGGGCTTCAATGTAAGGGGAAGCGGAAGCCGGACCTGCATCAGGCGTTGTCCGTCAGTTGATCCGGGACACCGGCAGTCTCCAGTGCGCGAAGGAATTCAGACAGAGCCGTCTTGGCCTCGGCATCCTTTTCGATGAGCTGCACGAGCGTCACCAGCGTCGGCATCAGCGGGGTGACCTCGACTTCCTCTCCCTTGAACCCAGTCTTGCGTTGCCATGGCTTGTTGCCGCTGCTGACAAGGCGGATTGAAGTTCTGTCCTTCCTTGCAGCGGGGGCCGGAGGAGGTGCTACCACGGGAGTGCCTCCTGCTCCTGTCGCTGGAGGTAAGAAACCGCCTGTTGCTGGCGTGCCGGCCGGCGACATAGTCTTGCCGCCTCCTTTCGGAGTCGGCGCAGGTTCTTCCTTTTTGTTATACCGGAAGCGGGCTGCTGCGCGAGGAGTCTTAATCAGGTCTTTGAGGGGCTGCGTGATTGCAAACGGGAGGCGAATGAGCTGCTTGCTGATATCTACCTGCAGTTGCTCATCTGCCAGCCTGTCGAAGTCGACTGCGACACGAATCAGCTTAGTGTGCTCATCCTTGGCGAAGAGGTCTTCCCAGCCGCCCCATTTGATGAGGCGGTCAAGTCGATAGAAGTACAGCCCCTGAGCATCGTTTGCGCGGCCATTCAGCGAGTGGCGGTCGCGTTCAACGCGCTGCTCCAGCGGCGAGAGATCCTTGATGTATTCGTCGAACTCTGCCTCGTTGGGCGTGACGTAAGCACGAATATAGAGGGCAGGCGTCTTGTCTGGAGAAGTGGCGGGAAGCTCGATGCGATGCTGGTCGTACTCTTTCGTCAGCGGGTGCCCCATAGGATTGTTGCCACGCAGAACGTCATTGTTCAGCCGGATGACTACCTTTTCGCGCCCGCGCGCCTTGCCTTCAAGATACCGGTGAAATACGAGTTCGAGGTGCGACTTGATGGCAGCGAGTTCCTGCGCGTAGGGAGAATCTGTTCTGCCTCTCGCAGGCTCCATCGAGGGGCGCATCTGCGTAAGCAGCACCGCCGTGCCCGAGTCACTGATATCCACTGCCGAGGCATGCTCGGGAGCTACCGGATCGCTCAGAAGTGCCCAGCGGCGCGTCTTGGCAAGATGGTCCTTGTCCCAGGTGAGTGTCGTGCTCTCGTTTCCTGCAGCTTTTGATACGACCGTCAGTCGATCGGCCTGAGACCAAGCCGCACCCTTCAGCCCATAGCCGAACTTCCCCAGATCGCCATCGTCATATTCGCGCTGGTGCCCGATCGTCATTGCATCTCGCAGACCCGATGGAGTCATGCCCGTGCCGTCGTCGCGAATACACATCCACCGGCCGCCCGCATTGGGATTAGGGAAGGTGATGTCGATCTCCCTAGCGCCATGCGACAGGCTGTTGTCTACCAGGTCGGCTACGGCGCTGGGCAAGCTGTGCCCTGCACGTGCCAGTATCTTGAAGAGACCGAGCGGGTCCGGTGCGGCGTCATCATCGTTGCGGATGTAGTCGTTTTCTTCTTGTGATGTCACGGTCACTTTTTCTACCTCCTTGAATAGCTGCGGGAAGTAATCCGAGAGCACTGCTTGGCAGTGGTGGCCTTCCTCACCGTACAACGCGATCATTGCGGATTTGCCGAGCTGGGCACTTTCTCCATGGCCCAGGATCGAAGAGCGGGCTGGATGGTCTGCCGGGATGACAACCCAGGACGCAGTGGCCGGGCTGCTCGATGCGTCAACTATCATCGCGAACAGGACGCCTGGGTCGACGAAACTGTAGAAGGCGCTTTTCGGGCAATCGCCTTCGAATCTCCAATTTTTGTGCTGCCGCTTGAGCCATGAAGCGATCTCAACCACCGTATCTTCGTCTTCGAGACGCCGGCAGGTGATTGCAATGGTATCCGGGTTCTCCGCTGAAGGAAAAACCTTGCCAACGACGTCCCAGTCGAAGTTGATGGAACGCTGTTTCGCGCGTTCTTTCCCCTGGCGGCGATACTCATGAAACATGCCGAGCTCAGAATGAGTAAGCAGTCGGAGAATGGTAAACTTCACTTCCTGCCCTCAGTCGTCTTGATTTGTGATTGCTCCAAATCAAACAGTGCTACACGCATGTCCTGTGTCTCCGGTGCCCCCAGGCACTCTCGCATTCCGCGAGCGATGGCATAGGCAAAAAGTGGTGGCACGGCATTACCAATCTGCTTGAATGCCGGGTTCATCGAACCTTTGAAAACGAAACCGTCAGGGAATGACTGAAGTCGCGCAGCCTCACGAACGGTGATGGTGCGCGCCTGTTTTGAGTCGAAGTGGATGTGCGAATAAGAGTCCTTACCTAGATGTGCCATCAGCGTGCGCACCGGGGCATCCGCGCGGAGCTTCCACCACTTGTTCGGAAACTTACTCGGATCATAAGGGATGCGCCAGGACATGATGTATGTGCTGACGTCTGCGTTTCTCGGATCGGTGGGCAAACCGAGTTTCCTGCGGTCTGCAAGCCAGTTCGCAATTTTCTGCTCAACATAGGCATGCACCTGCGGGTACTCCCAACCAGGCTGAATTTCAGCGAAGATCTTGTAGTCGCGCGGCAAATATCGGAAAACATGGCCGGTCGTAGACCTAGTTGCAAATCCGTGCCACTCCCGCATCAGCCGCGAATAAGCAGTCGACGGCTTATCAGCTGTGTACTCGACAGGTTCTGACGGGTTTTTCGCCCCTCGGCGAATGGCGCCCGAGCGCAGCATTTCTTCAGCGTACAGGTGCGGCAGATCTGCCAGCGCATCAAAAGCCGATGTGGCCGCCGGAGAGTCGGGAGCGGGGTCGGGAATCCAGCGGTGGTGCGCCGATCCTTCAGCTTTGATAACCCGCCTTGCTGCACTTTTGGAACTTGTGTAGCCGGATGGCAGAATCAGATGGTGCGTTGGCACCGGAAATCTTGGCTTGATGCCAGTCGAGCGGTGGAAGCCAACCAGAATCATACGCTCTCGCATCTGCGGAACGCCGTACCAGACAGAGTTCAGCAGTGTGTACGCTACATCGTAGCCTTCTTCAGCAAGGCTTCTGGAAACGAGCTCGGCAACATTGGTGCCGCCATGGTTGAGAATGTCTGGTACGTTCTCCATCAGAAGCGCGACAGGCTTTGTCGCCCGGATGAAAGCCACGTAGCGCTCCCACAGGCTGACCCGTCCATCCACCAGGAAGGCTTGGTCTGCAGTCACCTCATCGCGCAAGCGCGCCTGCTCGCGGAGCTTAGCCCGGCCTACACGGGCGAACGCCTGACAGGGTGGCCCACCGACGAGGACATCGATCTGGCGGTCCGTGGGGCCCTGCAGCCCGAGATCTCCGAAAACTGAGTCAGCGGTTTCGGTTACCGCATCCCGCGGGGCGTGGTGCGCTTCTTTGTCACCCCCGACCGAGAGCGATCCGAAGTTAGCTCCGTGCGACTTCGCAGCCCACGGGTCCATTTCGATCGAGGCGACCGGTGTAAACCCGGCGGTCAGGAAGCCAAGGGATATTCCGCCACACCCTGCGAACATGTCCATGTAGCGGATTTCGCCACCTGCCTGAATACGCTCCAGCTTACTGCGGATCAGCTCGTCGTCTGTGGTAGAAGCAAGGCAAGTCTTGCCAGTCGATGGCGACAGGTCTGTAGCCGGAGTGCTGGACTTTTCGTGGGTATTGCTGGGCTGCGATTTGCGCAGCTCGGATTGGATGGACATCCGGTATCTCTCATAGTGAACATGCGCCGAGACCAGCTGCGTTGAGCGCAAAAGGACGGCGGCTTGGGCCTGCTCATACCACCCGGCGCAGCCCGGCTTGCGAAATCTTCAACCGGGAGCCAAATGCTACATGGTGTCAGAGTGTAATGAAAATGCCGCGAGGTGTCGCCTGCGAGGGTTGATTGAACCTTCATAATTGACCAGTATCAATCGGCGAACGAATGTTCTTAGCTTCAAGGTTTCAGGGGCTGCGGGGGCACTCTCCCCCTAACAACGTTATCCAATCGCTTACCATCGACTGATGAGACTGGGGTTCCGCCCCACTCTCCAGGACCTGCGAAGAAATCAACGATTTGATGGCTCACGAAGCGGAATAATTTTCGAGAAGGAAGGATTCTGATCAGGGCGAAGCTCATTTGGGGATTTTTCATGGACATAGTCAGCAGAGAAGCCAGATCTCGAATGATGGCTGGCATCCGAGGCAGCGATACGCTGCCAGAGATGAAGGTCAGAAAGCTGCTTCATCGGCAAGGTTTTAGGTATCGCTTGCATCAGCGAAATCTTCCAGGCAGACCCGATGTCGTACTCCCACGTTACCGGGTCTGTATTTTCGTTCATGGTTGCTTCTGGCACAGGCATCCTGGCTGCCGATACGCCACGACCCCGAAGACCCGCGAGAGCTTTTGGCAAACTAAATTCGATCAAAACGTGAAGCGCGACATAAGGAACCGGGATGAACTGCTCAGGTCAGGCTGGCGGGTGATCGAGCTCTGGGAGTGCGGAATACGCGGACCGGAAGCGGGGCTGATCTGGCTGTTAAAAACGATACCTGATGGTGCGCAGAAATACGTCTGCTGGCCCAACTTCGCCAAAATACCCGCCCCCAGCGATCAGACTCCCGTAATCTGAACCTATAGCCTTCAGCACTCGACTTTCAGATTCCAAAAACATTTTCAAAAAGCAGTCCTAGCTTCACTTGACAGATTCAGGCAGCCAGAGGCGTTTTTTGGTCAAAGCACTTACTGCTTTACGCTAAGGGTCATTACCATACAAACCACCAAGCTTTGCTTCAATGCGTACTGCACTACCACGCATAGCAGCGCTTCTATCGCACAAACAAAAAAGCCACCCGAAGGTGGCTTTTTCGTTTCATAATGGTCGGGACGGAGTGATTCGAACACTCGACCCCTTGCACCCCATGCAAGTGCGCTACCGGGCTGCGCTACGCCCCGACTGGGCTTGAAGCATGTTCTCAATCTTGCCGAGAACGT
>Ga0213825_1002350_pt1 | contig 12133 bp, 12 predicted proteins | sample MC6MC0900MG_FD_179896 | JGI IMG/M metagenome (GOLD analysis project Ga0213825, IMG submission 179896) | Enriched soil aggregate microbial communities from Iowa State University, Ames, United States - MC6-MC0900-MG | ecosystem: Environmental > Terrestrial > Soil > Unclassified | place: USA: Iowa... | reverse complement strand
AAATTAAAAAAGTTACTAAAGTATCATTTTTTCAATACTTTAGTAACTCTATTCTATTCATTAACATACTAACTTAATGACATTGCCCAATAAGGATTCTTTTTTATTATAAACTTCTTTAAATATATTGAATATATGGTATAATTTTCATATAATCATTGATATACATATCATATAGAGAAAAGAGAGGAGATGAAAAAATGAAAAAAGTATTGTTAATTTTAATATGTTTAAGTGTTGTTATAACTTCCATGGTAGGATGCAACAAATCTAGTAAAAACTCTAAAAAGGATGAAAGCAATGTAACTCAAGTTGAGGAATCTTTAGAAGATAATAATGTAAATATAGATATAAGAGACACTGCTATACAAGTTCAAGGTTCACAAGTGGAAAGTGGAGAATTAGAAGGAGAAAAAGTATTTGCAGTAGGAGTTGTATCTTCAATAGATTCTTCGGGGGAAAATATGGATAAAGCTAGTTTTATAATCACACAGAATGAAGGGGAAGATAATAAGTCTTATGTAGTTACATGGGAGTTAGGAAAGCTTAATTTTCAAAGTCTACAAATATCAGATGGAGATGTAGTTAAGATTTATGGTGTGTTGGAAGGAAAAAATAAAGAAGGTATGCCGATAATTAAATCCTCACTTATGGATTTAGCAATGTAGTGTATACAAGATAGCAAGGAAGTAATCCTTGCTATTTTTATTTGGCAAAGTAAATAGATTTTATTATTAATTTTATTGTTACTAAAAATTAATAAATAAATAATTTGTTAAAGTATCTTTTCTTTTTAATGAAGATATTTACATATAAGAAAAATATATTCAATTATCTGAAAACTTTTATGAAATCAGAATGGCTATTTTCAATGGGTACAACGGAGTAATAAAGAATAAAGTTAATTTTTATTGAAGGAAAATACAGTTAGTAATTCATTGCTGTAAAAATTTTACTTCAAAAAGGTGTAATACTATGAAAAGTCACGAAAAAGTGAGTAATAAAGTTATGAAAACGTTTCAACAAGAAAAAAGCAAAGGTATACAAGATAAGTAATGATTGATAAAACTGACTGGTCGGTATAAAATTTAAGAATATTAAGGAAAGGGAGATGGACATGAACTATGACAAAAATATCTAAAAAGATAGCCGAAAGTAGAGTTGTAATTTTAGTTGTAGCATTTTTATTACTTATTCCATCTGTATTAGGGTTTATTAAGACTAAAATTAATTACGATATACTAAGCTATCTACCAGATGATTTAGAAACTGTAAGAGCAGAAGAGATTCTAAAAAGGGACTTTGATTGTGGATCTCTTAGTATGCTAATAATGGAAGGTATGGAAGATAAGGACGTAGCAAAGATAAAGGAGAAGGTTGAAAAAATTGAAGGAGTACAAAAGGTATTATGGATAAATGATGTTTTAGATTCGCCAATTCCTAAAGAAATACTTCCTAGTAGCATACAAGATGTATTTTATGCTAAGGACTCAACCATGATGGTAATAATGTTAGAGGAAGGCAGTGCTAATATTATTACACAAAATGCCGTGGAAGATATAAGAAAGGTAGCTGGAGAACAAAGCTTTTTAAGCGGAATGGCAGGAATAGTTAAAGATACTAAAGACTTATCAGATAAAGAAACTCCTTTTTATGTATTGATAGCAGTAATATTATCTTTAATAGTTCTAGCACTGACTATGGATTCTGTAGTAATTCCAGTTATATTTTTAGCTAGTATAGGAATTGCTATAATTTATAATATGGGAAGTAGTATTATTTTTGGAGAGATATCCTATATAACTAAAGCTTTATCGGCAATATTACAACTGGGAGTTACAATGGATTATTCTATATTTTTGCTTCATAGATATGATGAAGAGAGGGAAATTCAAAAGAATAAGGTATCAGCTATGGCAAATGCTATAGCAAATACAATGACATCTGTAGCAGGAAGCTCATTAACTACAATAGCTGGTTTTTTAGCTCTTTGCACAATGGATTTAGCTTTAGGTAAAGATATAGGACTAGTTATGGCTAAAGGTGTATTACTTGGAGTTATTTGTACAGTAACAATTTTACCGGCTTTAATTCTTACCTTTGACAAAGCTATTCATAAATATAGACATAAAACTTTACTACCAACATTTGAGAACACCTCTGAATTTGTAGTAAAGCATCATAAAGCCTTTGTGATAATAGGCATCTTAGTGTTTATACCTGCGTTTATAGGTAAGACCAATGCTAAAGTGTATTACAATTTAGATGAATCTCTTCCAAAGGATTTGCCATCTATAGTTGGCACTAATAAGTTAAAAAATGATTATGGAATGACATCTACAAATATGATTTTAATTAAAGATACCCTTGATAACTATAAGGTTAAAGAAATGACTGATGAACTAGAACAGGTAGAAGGTGTATCCTCAGTAATTGCTCTAGAGAAAATATTAGGACCAAGGGTACCAGAGAGTTTTGTGCCAAAAGATTTATTAGAGAAGGTAAGGTCAGGTGGATATGAGCTACTTGTAGTAAACTCAGAATACAAGGCAGCAACTGATGAAGTAAAAGAACAACTTGGAAAAATAAATGACATAGTAAAAAAATATGATTCCGATGGCTTAGTAAGTGGAGAAGCTCCATTGACTAATGACTTAATTAACATTTCAGATATAGATTTTAAAAATGTTAGTATAGCATCTATATTAGCTATATTTGCAATAATAGCTCTACTATTTATGTCATTAAGCTTACCAATAATTTTGGTTCTTACCATTGAACTTGCTATATTTATAAATTTAGGAATTCCGTTCTACACAGGAAGTGTAATTCCTTTCATAGCTTCAATAGTAATAGGAACAATACAATTAGGAGCTACAGTGGACTATGCTATTTTGTTAACCTCTAGATTTAAAGAAGAACTTGAAAAAACTTCAAATAAAATGGAAGCCATGAGAATATCAATTCAAAGCTCTTCTAGATCAATAATAACTAGTGCTTTAACATTCTTTGGAGCTACAGCTGGAGTTGGCATTATATCTAAACTGGAAATGGTAAGTTCTCTATGTACATTAATGGCTAGAGGAGCAATAATAAGTATGTTTGTAATTCTATTTGTATTACCGGGAATTCTGTTAATTAGTGAAAAAGTTATAATAAAAACAAGTAAAAATTTTGTAAAAAAGGTTGAGGAGGCTGCATAAAAATGAAAAGAAAAGCGTTATCTAAGAGAGTTATAGTGCTAGCTACAGTAGCAGCTATTATGACTTCTACAGTAGCAATGGCACAAGAAATAAATAAGGATGAAACAGTATATGTAATTTTAGATAGTAATGGAAAACCAGAACAAAAGATAGTATCTACTTGGATAAATGGTGAAGAAAATCTAGGAGAATTTAAGGACAAATGTAATTTAGATAATATAAAAAATGTTAAAGGTGAAGAAACTCCAACTATAAGTGGAGAGAAATTAACTTGGAAGGTAGATGGGAAAGATCTTTATTATGAAGGAGAAAGTAAGAGAGAACTTCCTATATCAGTTAATCTAAATTATGAGATAGATGGAAAAAAGGTAGAGCCTAAGGAAGCTCTAGGACAATCAGGTAAGTTTAAAATAACTTTAACAGTAAAAAATAATGAATCACGAACAGCTAAAATCAATGGGGAAAATAAAACATTATATGTTCCGTTTGTCACTGCTTCAGAAATTATGTTATCTAATGATAACTTTAAGGATGTGAAGGTGGATAACGGCAAGCTTATTCAAGATGGTAATAATTCCTCAATTACCTTTGTTTCTGCTCCAGGATTAAAAGAGTCTTTAAATTTAGGAAATATATTAGATATTAAAGATACTCTAGTAATAGAAGGTACAACCACAAACTTTAGTGTACCAGCGATAATGATGGTAGCAACTACAGAAGCTCTAGATTTAGAAAATATTAGTGGCGACGATAGTTTAGATAGCTTGAAAGATTCTCTAGAGCAACTTCAAAATGGTGGAGATGAATTATTAGAAGGTTCAAAAAAGCTAGTAGATGGACAAGAGCAATTAAGTACTAACTATGCTAAATTTAATGATGGGATAGGAACTTTAAAAAATGGAGTTTCAGATTTAAGTAATGGAATAGACAACTTATCTAATAATACTCCTAGCTTAAAAGCTGGAGCTGATAAGTTACAAGATGGACTTTCACAATTTAAGAATGCTCAAGGACAACTTTCTAAAGGGATAGAAAATTATGAAGAAAATGCTACTAAGTTATTTACGGCATATAATTCTATAGATGAAGGTATAAATTCATGTTTGATTGGTTCAACTCAGCTAAAAACGGGATTAGCTTCAGGTAGTGAAGGCTTAGAAAATCTTAATAAGTCTACAGCAAATTTAGATGCTATAGCAGCCCAATTAGATGCAATGGGTGATTCAGTAGCAAGTGTTAATCCTGAATTAGCGGCTAATATTGCAAAGGCAAGCGGTGGAATTAAAGCTGTATCTAAGGGTCAAAAGGATGGCATAGGAAAACTACAACAAGGAATAAAAAGTGCTTCTATTGGTGCAGGTGAGCTTGAAGAAGGATTAACTGGACTTTCTAAGGGTTCAGAGGAATTTAAGAATAAAGGAGAACTATTATTACAAGGCACTAATACTTTAAAAGAAAGCTCAGCAAAACTTAATGGAGCTTCAGCAGAGTTGTATAATGGAAGTACAGCACTATCTCAAGGAGTTGGTTCTTTAGTAAATGGTACTAATAAATTAAAAGCTGGAGGGTCAGCATTATTAAATGGAAGTAATGCACTATATGATAATTCCGGAAATTTATTAAAGGGTATAAATCAATTAAAAGAAGGCAATACAGAACTTTATAAGGGTGTTGTTAAATTAAAAGAAGAAGGCTTAGATAAGTTAAATGAAAAAGGTAATACTGCCATAAAGGATATTGAAGGAGTAGTTGAAGCTAAGGATGAACTTGTAAAACTTTCCAAGGAATATGGAGCTTTTTCAGGTTTGGATAATTATATGAATGGAAAAGTTAAATTTATTATGAGAACAGAGGAAGTTAAGGCTGATACAGATAATAAGGTAGCCAAAGAGGACAAAGCAGAAACTGAAACAGTTAAAGAAGAAAAAGGTTTCTTTAAAAGTTTACTCAATATTTTCAAAAAGTAGATTTGCTTTTTAAAGATGTTTAAAAAAGAGATATTTCAAGATAAAATTATTATTTTGAAATGTCTTTTTATTTTAAAGAAAGTTTGGTAAGGAAAATTTTAAGTATAATGTAGAAAAACTTAGAATAAATCCATAAATCTAGGTAAAAATACTGTTGAAGGAGGCTTATTTATGGATATTATAAGTTTTTTATTATACTTTATATTTAATTTCTTTTTCTATGGATTTGTTGGCTGGATAATTGAAAATTTGTTTTGCTATTGTACTAGAGGTCATTTTCAAAAGGATGGATTTCTAAGTGGCCCATTTAAACCTATGTATGCTATAGCTATGAGTACTTTAGTATTAATTGAATCAAACCTTAATATTAATGTATATTTTTTAATACCACTATGTTTTATAATTCCAACTGTTGTTGAATATATAACAGGAATAATAATGCGAAATTATTTTAATAAAAATTACTGGGATTATTCGGAGCTTAAGTACAATTTTAAGGGAATTATATGTTTAGAGTTTTCTATGGCTTGGATTATATTAACTTTCATAGGAGTAAAATATCTGCAAATAGTGGTAAATAATGCATATGAAATAATTTATCCAATATGGCCAATTTGCTCTACGATTTTAGTAATAATTTTATTTATAGATGAGATTATTACTTTAAAAGAATTCAAAGATAAGAGAAGAGTTATTCAAAATTAAATAGAGTCATAGTAATACAATAGAATCTAGATTTACATTTATAAAATTAAATATTATATGAAATAAACAGGTAGTTAGGATTAAGTTAGTATATTTTATAGACAGTACTATAAAATATGCTAACTTTATTTAAGAAAACTGCCTGTTTATTTTTTAAATAAATGAATTCTTATATAAATCTGTGAAAGATGTAAGAGTGAGAAATATTAGTTTTAAAGACAAAATTATTATATATCTATAAATACGTAGACAAAAATAAAAATATATCATATTATTATAGTATAGAATAATTGAAAGATGCTTATCCAGTGAATGATTTTTAATTAAGGGGAGGTATTATAGTGGAAAAGATAGATAGATTTATTGATCATGAAGGTAGAATAAAAATATGGCCAAAGAAGAAAGAAGTAAAGATTGAGATTTTGAAGTATTTAGCCACAAAGTTTGAGTATGACTATTTATATAGTGAAAAGGAAGTTAATAATATAATTATAAATTGGCATACCTTTGAAGACTATTTTTTGCTACGCAGAGGTTTAATAGACTATAAATTTTTATGTAGAAAAAAGGATGGATCAGAATATTGGAGAAATAAGGAGGAAACCCGTGATCAACAATAGAGTAGATGTAAAAGAAAGTAAAATAAAGAGTGTTGAAACAGCAAATAAACACATTGAAAATAATAGAGTAGTGGATGTAAAATCCAATGAAATATTTTGGAATGCAACCATGGAAGATCTTAAAAGGGGATATATTCAACAAGGAGATACTATTAAATGTTTAATTTGTGGTAAAATATTTCAACTTGGAAAAGTATATATGATAGATGAAGAGTTCTATGAATCGTGGAAAGCAGCAGAGCTTCATATTCGGAATACTCATAATTCCATGTTGGAATATCTACTAAATATGAATGGAAGCTTTACTGGGGTTTCAGATGTACAGAGGGAAGTACTAAAGCTTTTTGCAGAAGGTATATCAGATAAAGAAATAGCTAGTAGATTAGGAGTTGCCACATCTACTATAAGAAATCATCGATATAAGCTAAGAGAAAAAGAAAAGCAGTCAAAGTTATATTTAGTAATGATGGAATTATTAGATGAAAGTACTAATAAGAAGATAACTAAGTTAGATAAGGGGACTATTTGTGATGCTCATAAGACAGCTACTACTTTAGATTATAGGTTTAATATAACTAGTGAAGAAAAGATTCAAGTTATACAAAATTATATCAATGAAGATGGTAGCTTAAAAAGTTATCCATCTAAGGAGAAGAAAAAGATTATAGTTTTAGAGCAAATAATGAGAAGTTTCACTATAGGTAAAGTTTATTCAGAGAAAGAAATCAATAGAATACTATCTAGGGTATATGAAGACTATGCTACTGTAAGAAGGGCATTAATTGAATATGGATTTTTAAGTAGATCTAATGATTGTAAAAGTTATTGGGTGAAGGAATAAAAATACTGTAGGTATTAATACTTTAAATTTAAATGAAGGAAAAACCGTATTTATATAGAATATAAATTATTATTAGATTATAGTATAAACTTAAATAAAATTAGATTTTAATCAATAATCCAAAGAAAGGAAAGGGTATAGAAAATTTATATACATTTATCTATACTGGGTGATAAAATGAAAATAGAATTGGATGATAAAAATATACTTTATGTATTAGACAGTATTCATGGTAAATATATAAGCACAAAGTTATATTTTAAAGAGCATACCGATGAAATAGATAAAATAGGTATGACTACTCCTGAAGAATTAAAAGCATTATATAATGATTTGCTTGAACAAGTTCATGCTCAAGGAGAATACAAATTTCTAGAAAAAATAAAGTAATGGAAGATAGAATATCTATTTCATGGAAATAAGGTCATATAAAAAGAATAAACTTTTTATATGACTTTATTTTACTTCAGGTAAGTGGTTCCAATATCTTGTTGGCATACTTCTACGCGTTAATTTAAGATTTTCCCGTTCCTTTATATTTATGGCATTATAGAATTCCTTCCAAAGGCTCTCAAAGTTATCATTGAGAGGGGAAGCTTCTAAGGATTCACCATAATCTTTAGAGAAAGATGAGATAATACCTTCTTTTTTATTATATATTAAAGCAAGTTCTCTCTTCATATCATGAATTATAAAATTTTGGTCAGAAAATCTTTCTATAAAATGAGCCTGAATAAGAGGAAGAATGTTATGGTCAGGCTCTATAGCTGAGTAAAAGGTAAAGGGAGCAATTTCTTTAAATCTAACAAATCCAGTAAATCTATGAGCTTCTAAGGTAACTTTTCTGCAATATTTATCTACAGTTAAGATAATATCATTATTTTTGGCTAAATTAATGATATCTCCAAATTTATAACATAGTTTAATGTATCTATATACTAAATCTTCAGAAGTTTGGAGGTCACTTAAATATAAATAGTATACATTTTTAAGAGTTAAGTAGCTAAGTTTATCTCTTATGCTAGAATACACCCTATTAAATTTATCCTCTTCAGTAGTTATTTCTTCCGTTGTTGTAATTAAGCTAGGAATATATGAGGAAGATTTAGTAATTTTAACTTCTTCTTTACAACTATAAGCATAGAAAATTGTAGTTAAAAGACCCTCAAAGGATCCGTCATATAAAAATTCTTTCATGCTGTAACACCACCAATACTTTATTATATTTATAGTTCTCCAGTTAAATAGGTACATCTATCCTCTAAAAGCAAAGTTTTATCTAGGGAGTTCATTTCATCTTGGAAGGATGAAGACAATAGAAGCTTAGTATATTGATTATCTAGAATTGGTGTGGAGCTGTTGTTAAAATTAAAGTCAAGAAAGCTTAATTGTTCATACTTTTCATTTTCAATATAGTTTAAATCAATTTTAGGTTTTAGCACAGATCTAACCTTTTCTTCATCTAAGTCCACAGAGCCATAGTATTTACCTTTGCATACTATGAAGTATTGAGCACGTTTTAAAACCACTCCTAACTTTTTTAAATCATGAAAGGTGAGAAAACTAATTCTTCTAGCACTAATAATTTTTTTAGCTCCACGAATACCTATACCAGGTATTCGAATTAAAAGTTCATAGGAAGCAGTGTTGATTTCTAGAGGAAATATATGAATATTATTTAGAGCCCAATTAGTTTTAGGATCAAAGTTTATATCAAAATTTGGATTTTCTTTATTAAGAAGTTCTTCAGCTTTAAAACCATATACCCGTAGTAACCAATCTCCTTGATAAAGTCTATGTTCTCTAAGTGTAGGTGGAGTTTTAAAATTAGGTAAATTTTTACCATGATTTACTGGAATATAGGCTGAGTAATAAACTCTTTTAAGTAAAAAGTTGTCATAGAGATTTTCTGTAAGATTTAAGATATCTAAATCATCTTCTTTGGTTGCACCTACAATTAACTGAGTGCTTTGCCCACCAGGTACAAATAAAGGAGCATTTTTAGATAATTTTCTCTCTCTATTACTTATAATTATGTTATTTTTTATGGATTTCATAGGAGAAAATATATCCTTTTTATTTTTTTCGGGAGCTAAGAGCTTCAGGGAATTATTAGATGGAAGTTCAATATTTACGCTCATTCTATCTACATATTTCCCAGCTTCTTTTATTAAATCTTCATCAGCTCCGGGAATAGCTTTAAGATGTATATATCCACGAAAGTTAAATTGATTTCTTAACTTTTTAACAACTGATGTTAATAGTTCCATAGTATGATTAGCATTTTTAATTACTGCTGAGCTTAAAAATAATCCTTCAATATAGTTTCTTCTATAAAAGTTCATAGTTAAACTTATCACTTCATCTACGGTAAAGGCAGCTCTTTCCACATCATTAGATCTCCTATTAATACAATAGGCACAATCGTATATGCAATAATTAGTTAGTAAAATTTTTAAAAGGGATATACACCTTCCATCTGGAGTAAAGGAGTGACATATACCACTGGGAGCAGAAGAACCTAAAGCACCTTTAATTCCTCGACGATTAGAACCTGATGAGGAACATGATACATCATATTTTGCAGCTCCACTTAATATCCTAAGTTTTTCACTAATCTCCATTGAAATTCACCTTCCACTACATAATAAATAATCTATGTAAAAATTATATCAGAACATCTGTTCGTGGTCAATAAAATAAAATTTATTTTTATGTAATATAGTGTGACTTATTTAAAGCATCATACATAACATAAAATATAGCAAGAATTATGGAGTTATTAAATGGACAATTGTAAAGATAACTGTAATTGTAACGATAAATTTGATTGCAATGATAATTGTAACTGTGATTGTAACTGTGATTGCAATTTTGATTGCGATTGTGATTGTGATCGCGATTCCCCTGACAGTGGGGTAGGTGGAGTTGTAGATGCGAAAGAAGTTAGATGTCAAAGAAGGGAAGATAGACTACTTATTTTAATTTTAATACTTCTTTATTGTCAAAACGTATCTACAAACTCTCAATACTATAGATGTGTTAATAGTCAAATGCTAGATTTCTTGATGTGTTCAAATCGTCAATTAATGTGTACAATTTTATGTATGTCTCAGAACTTAGTGGATAGCATAGTAGATTGTTGTGCTAATCAAAAAAAACGTAAATAAGGGCAGAGTAATCTGCTCTTTTACTATTGGTTAAAAATATGTGAAGTGTGATAAAATAGAGTATATATTTAAGAAATAAGGTGATGAGATGGACATATATGAAGATATAATATATGGAGAGTTAATGCAATGGAAAAGGGAAATGGAGAAGAAACCAACCCTTGGAAATAATCTTTCTAAAAATATACAAGATAAAATGAACAGATTCATTCCAGAAAAATTTCATGTCATGGTTACAGAAGTTATAAAGAATATGGTTAAAGTAGTTATTTTAGGGTCTGAATATACTACATTGGAACCTATAAAATATATGCCTACGATAGAGAGAGAAATGTTAGTAAAGGAAAAGATTCAATTATATAGAAAGGCAGCAACATTAAGTGGAGCTAGCACAGGATTCGGTGGTTTTTTTATAGGTTTAGCTGATTTCCCTATATTGTTAAGTATAAAAATTAAGCTACTATATGAAATTGCTAGCATATATGGTTATGACACAAAAGATTATAGAGAGAGGTTATATCTTCTTTACATATTTCAAATTGCTTTCTGTAGTGATAAAAGAAGAATAGAGGTATTTCACGTATTAAATAATTGGAAAGAGTATTCAGATAAGTTGCCTTTAGATAAAGAAAATTTTGATTGGAGAATTTTTCAACAGGAGTATAGAGATTATATAGATTTAGCAAAATTTTTTCAGCTCGTACCTGTTATAGGAGGGGCAGTAGGAGCCGTAGCTAACTACAAGCTAGTAGAAAAGTTAGGTGATACTGCTATGAATGGATATAGATTAAGATATTTTGATTAACACTTAAAAATTTAAAAATCTGATCGGTTTAGAATATCTAAGGAAAACTCCTCTTAAATATTATATTATTGTAGTATAGTTTAGGTTAAATATAATAAAAAAGTTGGAATGTGAAATTTAATCTACATTCCAACTTATTTTAAAACTCCCACTATGATCTCCTTCAACTTGTATTTTATATTTTCCATCATGAGGTATGACTATAGTTTGAATTAAAGAATTATCTATGTTTTCGTTTTTATATAACATACGGTCATCCTCATCAATTAGTGATATAGCCAAGTTTCCACCTTCATTTTCAACCTTTATATTAAGAGTTAACTGGTCATTCAAGTCTAACTTAAGTGTTTTGTATTTATAACCCTTAAAACTTTTATAGGTCATTTCCATAGAGCTTTTTGAAGAGTGTTCTTTAGCTTTACTAGTTTTGTAGTTGCCATCAGTGGCTGAACATTTGTTGAGTAGTAATATAATAATTAATATACATAGGAGTAATAGGAGTTTAGTTTTTTTAGCCATAAATAACCTCCACATAGACATCTAATATATTTATATAAGAATAGTATGGAATTATGCCTAAATTATATTTTAAATTTATAAAAATATACAATACATATTAAAAAGAACATATAAACTATATATTTACTATTTTGTTTTAAAGTATATATGATAGTATATATATAAGATAATATAATTTATTACAAATACAAATTTACTTTAATAATAGGTGTTAATAAAATGGAGGTTTTTAATGATTAATGGACAAAAAGAAATAACTACAAAGCAAAATAAAAAGAAAAGCAAATTTTTATCAGGAGTTAT
>Ga0213825_1002344_pt1 | contig 12146 bp, 12 predicted proteins | sample MC6MC0900MG_FD_179896 | JGI IMG/M metagenome (GOLD analysis project Ga0213825, IMG submission 179896) | Enriched soil aggregate microbial communities from Iowa State University, Ames, United States - MC6-MC0900-MG | ecosystem: Environmental > Terrestrial > Soil > Unclassified | place: USA: Iowa... | reverse complement strand
CTTTCGGTATAAAGCTTAATTATATCATTTTCTGCTATATCCTCTACCTTTTCCACCATCTTGGTGTTTCTTAAGATCTTGAAATCTTTCTTCACTATCTTTTAAGAATTTTGACATCCTATCTTCAAAACTTCCTGAACTTGTAGTTTTAGATTTTTCCTTTTCCCAATCTATATCTACAGGTTTAAACGATTTTTTAGGTGTACCAGCTTGTTTTATGGATAAGCTCATCTTACCATTATCATCTACAGATATGACTTTAACTTTAACCACATCATTTTCTTTTAAATGATCATGTACATTCTTAACAAATACATCAGATACTTCCGATATATGAACTAAGCCTGTTTTCCCTTCCACTTCAACAAATGCACCAAAGTTTGTGATATTAACTACTTTACCTTCTATAATGCTTCCAGCCTTTAAGGTCATATTGAAAAGACCCTCCTTAAATTTATAATTTAAATTTATATATACTACAACTAATAATAATTAGCCATAGTAATTTTAACTTTATTTACTGTCTACTACAGGAGATTCTCCTTCTTTAATTAACCCAAGCTTTTCCCTTGCAAGTTTTTCTATATACCGACTATCTTGTGATAGTTTAATCTCATCCTGTAACTTTTGATTCTTCTCTTGTGCTGCTTGTAACTCTGAAGTATAGTTATCAATATCTTTATGCTGCCTAAACATTATTATTTGTTGATTTATAAATGTAAAGCCTACGTAAAGAGCTATAAGTAAAAGACCTATCTTCTTTAAGCTGAATTTCTTCATATTGATTTTCCTTCCTTATTACAAATAGTAACATGTACATAGGTTTTATTTCCATGTAGCCAAATTAACCTATAGTTATATTGTAATTTGAATTTTTATTTTCTTCAACCCTTAATATTATTAATTTTATATTTTTTTTGTTATTTTGCTAAAAATAATTCTTATAGGATAGAAAATATAGTAAAATGTTACTCTAAAAATAGTTAATATAGCATTTAACATGCTTCCATATCCTAATATAAATATATTACTAAATAATTTAAAATATATAAATAATCCTATGAAATTATATACAAATACATTAAAGCTCATATAAGCATAATTTGTATACATCATAAAAATAAACACTATAATACCAGTTAATATCCAGAATAGCATATCCTGTATTGCTGTTATGATAGTTCCGGGCTCTTGGAAGCCTCTTATTACTCTATATACATCAAAGAAAATACCAACTAGCATTCCACTAAGTAAGGAGAATATAAATAATGTTATTTGTCTACCCATATCAAATATCATAACTTAATCACCTAAATATTTTAGAAATAATACTATTTCGCTTCTTTGGTCTCTTTTCTTCGCTTGTATATACTACATAAGATATTTTCCCCGTTATTACCACATCTCCATTTTGGACATCTAGCTTGGTCATCTTTAACTCTTCGCCTCTGATATCCATATCTCCCAACACAGTTATTATAAGTATCTGTTCATCATTGAAGCTTAATATTTCTAAAACTCCATCCAAAGTCATCTTTTTTCTATTTTCCAACGTAATAAAACTCTTTTTATTTTCTAATGATATATCTTTATTTGGTTCCATAATATCCCCCTTAAACCTCAAAAACATATTAGCTTTCTATAAAGATATATTCATTAAAAACTATTTTATGCTACTATTTATTCCTTATCCTCTTCTCCACTGATTATCTCATACATATTCTTAGCTTCTTCTTTATTTACATGATTAGCAATATTTATGATTTTTGCTTTTAATAACTGATTTGCAAATTGAATTTCTATGATATCATCTTCTTTTATAGTAGTACTTGGTTTTGCTACTTTTCCATTTATGGATACTCTACCATTTTCACATACATCTTTAGCAACAGTTCTTCTTTTGATTATTCTAGAAACCTTTAAATATTTATCTAATCTCATAGTAACCTCCTTAAATTATATAAAATTTTTAATGAAATTATACTTTAATCAGTATCCTTTTTAATAGAAGAAAAAACCCAGAACATTTCTAGGCTTTTTCAAATAATTATTTATTTACTATGTCTTTAAATTCTTTTCCAACTTTGAAAACAGGAACTTTAGATGCTGGTATTTGTATTTCTTCTTTTGTTCTTGGGTTTCTTCCTACTCTAGCAGCTCTTTCTCTAGTTTCAAAAGTACCAAATCCAACTAGTTGAACTTTTTCTCCACCCTCAAGAGCTTCTTCAACACTCTCTATAAATGCCTTTAATACTGCCTCGTTATCTTTTTTTGTTAGTCCTGACTTTTCAGCCATTTTTCCTATTAATTCTGATTTGTTCACAATAGTACCTCCTTAATGTTAATTTTACGTAATTTATATTTTAATTACATAAAATAATACTTACAATATTCTTACAAGTTATCTAGAATCCTTCTTTTTTTTGCAAAAATTTATCTTTTTGTTGATAAATTATACTTTTTGGATTCACTCCAAAGGGTTTCCATTTCTTCTAATGTCATTTTCTTCATGTCAATACCCTTTTTAATACCAGATTCCTCAATAAATTGGAAGCGTTTTATAAATTTATCTATAGTATAATTTACTGCAAATTCTGGGTCAATGTCAAGAAGTCTTGCAATATTTACTGTAGCAAAGATTAAATCTCCTACCTCTTCCTGTATTTTTGACACATCTGATGTTTTATATACATCTTTTATCTCTTGTAATTCTTCTAAAACTTTCTCCATAGCTGGTTCTACGTCATCCCAATCAAATCCTACTTTACCAGCCTTTTTCTGAACCTTTTCTGCTCTAATAAGTCCAGGCATACATCGTGGAACATGTTTTAATTCCTCTGTATAGCTAGTAAATTTCTTTTCTTTAACTTTGATTTGATCCCAATTCTCTAATATTTCATCTGTATCTTTAACTCTTACATCTGAAAATATATGTGGATGCCTATTTATCATTTTCTCAGTTATAGCTGCCACTACATCATTTATGTTGAAATAACCCTCTTCCTTACCAATTTGAGCGTGGAATATTACTTGGAAAAGTACATCTCCTAACTCCTCAATAAGTTTATTGTCGTCCATTTCATCTATAGCTTCAATAACTTCATAGCATTCTTCAATTAAACCTCTTTTTAAAGATTCATGAGTTTGTTCTAAATCCCACATGCATCCATCTTCACTCCTAAGAGTAGACATTACATTAATCAAATCCTGAAAATCCTTAGGACCTTTAATATCTTTAGGAATATATATGGAAGTTAAATAATCGATATCTTCTTGTCTATCTAAATCATATAACTTAATCTTTCTTATGCTTTCTTCTCCCTGTATACCTGCTGCTCTTACAAAGTATATATCACTATCATCACTGTAGTATTCACATAGAGCTAATTTCACTTCAGAAGCAATAAATTTATTATATACTTGAGTTATTATAACTCCTAATCTCTTATCCATAACCTGTTCCCTAATATCAAAGGCATCTATTATTTTTACACCTTCTATAGGATCAAGCCTTAAGCTCTCTATAACCGCATCTACAAAGCTTACTGATGGCATTAATCTAGTCTCTATTCCATTTTCTTTACAAAGATCTAATAATATAGTTACAGACTTTTCTGCCACAAGAGGATGACCTGGAACTGCATACACTAAGTCTCCTTCATGTTGATAAATTTTTATAAGATCCTCTGCAATTGCCTTGTATATATGATCAAAATTATTATATTCTTCATAAAAATTATCATAAGTATTAAACTTTACACCCATGGACTCTAAGTATTTAACATTAGGGTGTTTTTCTGTTCTAAAGTATATATTTTTATTACTTTTCAAAATTTCTAGTACACCTATGGTTAAAGCCTCTTTAGAACCAGGTCCTAAACCAACCACTGTAATCATTTGAATCTACTCCTCTTTTAGTTTTTAATGAGCTTTCCCTTTATATCTTCAATAGTAAATATTCTAAATACAATTGATAGTATTCCAAATATTATTATGCCAAGGAAAATAGCTATTAAGCAAGATATTCCATTACTCTGTGTATAATTATAGACATTATTATATATAAAAACAACAGATATTATCATAATTAATGATACAAATAAAGGTTTTATAACTACTTCATATACATTTATCTTTACTTTTAATAGTTTTTTAACCTCTGCTAGGTTCAAAATACTAGTTACTGCATATCCTACTATACTTCCAATTATTGCTCCATATATATTAAATTGAGGATTACTTACTAAAGTATAGGTAATAACTACCTTAAATATACACCCTATTCCAAGATAATATATTGGTTTCATATATCTGCCACAGCTTTGTAAAAGTGATGTAGTAGTCTGTGTTACTATAATTAATGGTATTGATAAGGATAATAATTTAAGTATTTCATGTCCAGCTACATCTCCCATAAACACTAGTCCCATAATAGGCCTTGAAAGATAAAATAATCCTAAAGCGCTTGGAATACCTATAACAAAAGATAATTTAAATACCATATTTACCCTTCTGTATAATTCATTTTGATTATGCATAGAATATACCTCTGATACTATAGGTACTAAAGCTGAGCATAGTGCAATAGAAAGGGCCAATGGTATATTTTGAAGAGTCATGGCCTTACCTGTAAATTGACCATATAATATGGCACTCTCTTGAATTGTATACCCAGCTAATAAAAGTCTATGAGGTACTATTATAGAATCAATTAAAGCCATAATTGTTCCAACTGCCGCTCCTACGGATATAGGAAATGCCGCTTGAGCTAAGTTTGATAGTATTTTATTGTTTCTTTTTACCTTTAATTTATAAGACTTTGATCTAACAAATAAATATTTAATCACCAGGTAAACACTTCCAAATGCGCCCCCAGCTACTGTTCCAAAAGCTGCTCCTGCTGCTGCATATTCAATGCCCTTAGGAAGTAATAAATATGCACCTACCACTCCAAAAACAACTCTACCTATCTGTTCTATAATTTGAGATATTGCTGTATTATTCATGTTTTGAAGTCCTTGAAAATAGCCCTTTAATGTACACATAATACATACAAATATAGGTGCTATGGATATAATCATAAAGGAATGATATGACTTCTCATCCCACCTTAAGATATTTATAATATTATCTCCAAAGTATAACATCAAAAATGATATTATTACCCCAAGGGGAATCATCATTTTGAGCGTGTCCTTAAGTACCTGTCTAACAGCATTAGTATCATTACGCGCATTATACTCTGATATTAATTTTGACATAGCAATAGGTACTCCTGAAGCTATTGCTACAAAAGTCATATATATAGGGTATGACATCTGATAATATCCCATCCCTTGATCCCCAATTAAACCTTGTATTGGTATTCTAAAAAACAAACCTAGAAATCGTGCAAAAATCGTAGCTATTCCTAAAATCATAGTTCCTTTTAAAAGCGATTGTTTTTTCATACTTCCTCCTCAAAATACTTTGTATAATTAATAAGTATTTTAGGATGAAACATTTTATTACTTAATGCATATAATATCTAAGTAACTTTAACTTCTCCAGTAATAAAATAAAATGCCATAAGATGTGAATTATTATCAATCTTATGGCAATAACTATATATTCCTTATTTAATTTTACCTTAAATATAATTATGCTTTTAAGCATCTATTGTTCCATTTGTTTTCCTAAGAATGAAGCTGCCGTTTCTGCAAGCTTTAACTCTAAGTCTCCAAACTTCACATTTTCTTTTGAAACTATGATTACCGTTCCTACTGTATCTCCTTCTGCAATTATTGGTGCTACAACTTGTGTTGTATATTCATCTGCTGACTCTCCGTCACATATAGGTATTAGTCCCTGTGAGTTTTTATCTAGAAGAGTAGCCTTACGCATTTCCATAATCTTATCTACTTCATTACTAATCTTTTTATCTAAATAATCTTTCTTTGCCCCACCACTTACAGCTATAACTGAGTCTTTATCACAAATTATAATTATATTACCAATAGTTTGATGTAGCGCCTCGCTATACTCCTTAGAAAACTCACTCAATTCTTCTATTGGGGAATACTTTTTTAATATAACTCCCCCTTCCCTATCTGTAAATATTTCCAGTGGATCTCCTTCTCTAATTCTTAATGTCCTTCTTATTTCTTTTGGTATTACAACACGACCTAAGTCATCTATTCTTCTTACTATTCCTGTAGCTTTCATTAAATATCCTCCTTATTTATGTAAATAGTATTAATGCTATTATTATCCTTCTTAACTCAAATTTTATACATCCTAGAAATTTTTTCATTAATAAAAAATAAAAAAGATTAATGCCAAATATGACATTAACCTTATTTTTACTAATGATTAAATTAATTTATCTTCATATAATTTTATGTTTGCATCCTTTTGCCAAGCAGTTACCGTTTCTACCCACTTATTATATTTATTTTGCTCTAATAGAACGTCCTTAACATCTTCTTTAACTTCTTCTAACGGTCTAACAGGATATTCTTCTTTATCTAAGCACTTTATAACATGGAATCCAAATTTAGTTGAAACAGGTGTTTTAGTATATTCACCTTTCTTAAGGCTTATAGCTGACATTAAGAAAGTTTTATCATACTGATTGCTAGTATATTCAATCCAACCTAAATCTCCACCTGTATCTTTTGTAGCATCTGTACCTTTTTCAGCAGCAAGCTTAGCGAAATCTTCTCCCTTATCTAATCTTGCAATTATATCTTTAGCTTCTTCTTCTGTCTTAACTAATATGTGAGCTGGTTTGACTTTATTAGGGCTTTCAGTATATGAATTTTGATTGCTATCATAATAAGTCTTTATTTCCTCATCTGTTACAGTAACATCCTTAACTACTTCTTCATATACAGCATTAGATATTATTGCTGGTTTTAATTCTTCTAAAAAGCTCTCTTCTGTAACTCCAGCTGCTTTAAGAGCATTTTTATACTCTTCATCCGATTTAAATGACTTCTTTATCTCATCAAGTTTTTCTTTAGACTTAGTCGCAACTTCTTCATCAGAAGGCACTACTTTAAGCTTTTCGCCATTATTTTTTATGATAATATCATTAACCATAGTATCAAGCATACTTAATCTTTGTTGCTTTATATATTCCATTGCCTCTGAATTTTCTTTATAGTTTTCTCCATACTGAGCCTTTACTCGCTCATAAACTGTGGCTAACTTACTGTCCACTTCTCCTAAGGTAATCTTTTCTTTATAAACCTTAGCAACTACCGTTTTACTAATACCTTCTTCAGTTTTTTCTATCATTCCACAACCTACTGCTGAAAACATTAGAGTGGATGCCATTAGACCTGCTAAAATCTTCTTTAATTTTATCAATTTATTATCCTCCATTCGGTTTTTTTTAGTTAATATTGCTATCTAATTTTACCATATAAATACTATTAAATAAATAGTAGCTAAATCTATTTACTCTTTGTTGATAAATCCTTAATAATATTTATAAGTTTATCTAATAGCTCCTTTTTATTCATATCCTTACTCTTATACACTAAAACTGGAACATCTCCCATTTTAAATGTGATTTGTCTTTTATAATTGTCTAATATATATTTTACCATTTCTGAAGTTAAGTAGGATTTATCTTTAAATGTTATTAGTACTTGAATTCCAGTATCCTTTATTTCTAAAACTCCAATTTCTCTAGCAATAGCCTTTAAATATGCTATATTCATCAAATTATAAACACTGTTTGGAATATTAGAGTATCTATCTTCAATCTCCTCAATAACATCTAACATATGCTCATAGGATTCAATGGACGCAATCTTTTTATATACTTGGATTTTTTGAGTTTCATCCTGTATATAGTTACTTGGAATATATGCATCAATTTTCATTTCCACTGTAGTTTCAATAGGTTCCTTGTCTACTTCACCTTTTACAAGACTTACAGCATCTTCAAGCATTCTGCAATATAAGTCATATCCTACAGCAGACATATGGCCACACTGAGCTGCTCCCATTATATTCCCTGCACCTCTTATTTCTAAATCTCTCATAGCTATCTTTAATCCTGAACCTAACTCTGTAAAGTCTTTTATGGCCTTTAATCTTTTTTCTGCAACTTCTGTTAGAACCTTATCTTTAGTGTAAGTAAAGTAAGCATATGCAATTCTATTTGTTCTTCCTACTCTTCCCCTTAATTGATATAGTTGAGATAATCCCATCTTATCTGCATTTGCAATTATCATAGTATTTGCATTCTGAATATCTATACCAGTTTCTACTATAGTTGTACTTAAAAGTATATCATATTTTTTATCTACAAAATCTATAATTACCTTTTCTAATTCTCTTTCAGTCATCTGACCATGACCTATAGCAACTCTAGCTTCTGGCACCAGCTTTTGTAAATACGTTGCCATATCACTTATGGTTTCAACTCTATTATATACAAAAAATACTTGTCCTCCCCTATTCATTTCTCTAATTATTGCATCTCTTATAAGTTGATCATTAAATTCTACAACATAGGTTTGAATAGGATATCTCTCCTCAGGAGGAGTTTCTATTATACTTATATCCCTTACTCCCGTTAAAGACATGTGTAGGGTTCTAGGAATAGGAGTAGCACTTAAAGTTAATACATCTATGTTTTTCTTTATTTCCTTTATCTTTTCCTTGTGACTAACCCCAAATCTTTGCTCTTCGTCTACAATTAATAAACCTAAGTCTTTAAATACTACACTCTTTTGCAACAACTTATGAGTTCCTACTATGATATCTAAATTTCCTTCTCTTAGAGCATTTAAAGTTTCTTTGACTTGAGAAGCAGTTCTAAATCTACTAATCATTCCTATTTTGATAGGAAAATCTGAAAATCTTTTTAACATATTTTTATAGTGCTGCTCCGCTAGTATAGTAGTAGGTACTAATATAGCTACCTGTTTTCCATCCATAACGCACTTAAATGCAGCTCTAAGAGCAACTTCTGTTTTCCCATATCCAACATCTCCACAAAGAAGCCTATCCATAGGTTTATCGCTTTCCATATCTATTTTTATATCTTCTATTGAAGTTAACTGATCTGGAGTTTCCTCATATGGAAATTCTCCTTCAAACTGACTTTGCCAAGGGGTGTCCTTCGCATATTTATGACCTTTTAGCGTATTTCTGATAGCATAAAGCTTAACTAAATCTTCAGCAATATCTTCTACAGATTTTTTTACTTTACTCCTAGCCTTTGCCCATTCACTTCCACCAAGTTTGTTTATTTTTGGTGATTTACCTTCACTACCAATATATTTTTGTACTAAATCTAATTGTTCTACAGGAACATATAAAGTATCCCCTGAGTTATACTCTAAAACTAAATAATCTTTTTTATTTCCCTGCACATCTAATTGGTTAATACCTTTATATACACCAACTCCATGGTTTACATGTACTACATAATCACCAAGCTTTAAATCTGTAAAGCTTTTTATTTTTCCTGCTCCTTTTTTAGTAGTTCTTCTTGTAGCTTTCCTCTTAGATTGACCGAAAACCTCAGAGTCTGATATAATACATACTTTTAAATCAGGATACTCAAAACCTTTAATAGAACTTCCAAAGGTTACTACTACTTCCCCTTGCTGAATGCTAGAAACTAAATCTTTATAAGTAGCTTCTATACCCCTGTCTCTTAAAGTATCAATTAACCTTTCTCCTCTTGTTCTTGTTCCAGACAAAATTAAAGTTCTATATCCTTTTTTCTTTTTCTCTATGATATCCTCAATAAGCATGTCTAACTGTCCATGATAATCATGAATTGTAATTTGAGAAAACGCTATTAAATTTCTTGGTTTTAATACTTTAGAAGTAGTTGCTAAACTCTGCAAAGTTATAGTTTTACTTACTTCTAAAATTTCTTCAATCATTTCTTTAGGTATTAGTAGCTCTCCTTGTTTCGGTAAAATATTACCTCTGCTTAAAAAGTTCTCATAGTTCTCCTCAAATTCAAAGTATACACTATCTAACTTGCCCATAGACCTATTTACATCGTCCACCACAATTAAACTATCTTTAAAATAGTCTAAAAATGTAGTTTTATTTTTATAAAAATAAGGAATGTAACTATCAATAGTTTCAAAAGTCCAAGTTTCTTCCAGACTCTCTAAGTTTGTCTTAACTGTAGAATTTATTCTTTCTAAGGCATCCTTATCTTTAGACTTTTTAAATCTTGATATGGCTCCATCTAATTCATCTTTAATTTCTTGTTTTGCAAGATTTATAAGTTCTTCTGTAAGAATTATCTCTTTTGCTGGAAATATTTCTATTTTATCTACTTTATCTATGCTTCTTTGATTATCTTTATTAAAAGTTCTTATGGAATCTACTTCATCATCAAAAAGCTCAATCCTAAAGGGCATGCTACTAACAGGAGGATAAATATCTATAATCCCCCCTCTAACTGAAAATTGACCTATATTTTCTACAACACTACACCTTTCGTAACCACACTGTACAAGCTTTTCACTCAGTTCCCTTATATCTACTGTGCTCCCTAAAGAAATTTCAAATAAAAACTTCTTGAATAGCTCTACTGGAGCATAAGATGCTGCTAAAGCCTCTATAGAGGTTACAACAATATTTTTTTCCTCTTGAAGAATCTTATTTAATACCTTCAGTCTCTCCCATCTCAAATCTCCTGATACAGCTTCTACATTGTAAAAAGTAACTTCCCTTGTGGGAAAATAATATACATCGTTACAATAAAAGCTAAGATCCTCATATATATTTTTAGCTTCCATATCATTATGAGTTAGCACCAGCATACTTTTTTCTATATCTTCATAAACACCATATAACAAGTAGCTCTTACCAGATTCTGAAAGGCCATGTATGCCTAATGGATACTTTTCTTCATTTATGTATCTCTTTATATCTTTATATTCACTACTTAACTTTAAAGGTGTCATCACCCCTTTTAGTCTCAAAATATCACCTCTTAAACTATTTACTACTTTCCTGCATTAAAAGAATTAAATTTATTCATAGCTTGATTAATTCCTTCACCTATGATTACTGCTACTGCATCTGCAGCTGCCTCAAAGGATTTCTCTACAATCTCTCTATCCTCATTGGAAAATCTTCCTGTAACAAATTCAACTAAATCATAGGTTGGCTGTCCAATTCCAACTTTAATCCTCGAGAAACTATCAGTACCTAAATGAGCAATTATATTCTTAATACCATTGTGACCGCCTGCACTTCCTTTTCCCTTTATTCTAAGCCTTCCAACTTCTAGACTAATATCATCGTATACAACTATAATATTTTCCACTGGTATTTTATAAAAGTCAATTATACTTCTAACACTTTCACCACTTAAATTCATATAAGTTTGAGGTTTTAAAAATATAACCTTTTCATTAGCTATACTACTCTCACCGTATACCCCTTTAAATTTTGTCCTATTTATACTAAAGTTATACTTTTTTTCACACATATCAACTATATCAAAACCTACATTATGTCTTGTTTTATCATACCTATCTCCTGGGTTTCCTAATCCTACGACTAAATACATAATAACCTCCAAAATATTTTATACCATCAATAACTCTCTATATAATAAACTATTATTTTCTATAAAAATAATCTTCTTTGACTATTATACTAGAAGTTTTCCCTAAAAACAAAAGTAGCATCCTTAAATGCTACTTTTTATATATTACTCTAGAATTTTTATTTCAAAATCAACATAATCACCATTTTTAAATACTGTATATTTTATTGTATCTCCATCTTTAAACTTACTCATTATAGAATTTATATCACTGACAGTATTAACTTTCACACCATTTACTTCTATAATTATATCTGTAGGCCTGATTCCAGCTTCATAAGCCAACCCGTTTCTAGTAACTTCCTTTGCATATACTCCATCAATACCATCTTCACTTTGCGAAATAGCCTCTTCTCCATAGATTCCCATATGGTTAATAAGAGAGTCTTGCTTATCTAAAATACCATAGGCAATAGGTTCTAGATCCTCAGCAGAAATATAGAAACTATTTTTCAAAAATTCATTATGATATGTCATAGAAGTATTATTTACTCCTATAAGCTCTCCATCCAAGTTGCATAAAGCTGCTCCAGTATTAATAAACTTAGGAACAACCGAC
>Ga0213825_1002329_pt1 | contig 12175 bp, 9 predicted proteins | sample MC6MC0900MG_FD_179896 | JGI IMG/M metagenome (GOLD analysis project Ga0213825, IMG submission 179896) | Enriched soil aggregate microbial communities from Iowa State University, Ames, United States - MC6-MC0900-MG | ecosystem: Environmental > Terrestrial > Soil > Unclassified | place: USA: Iowa... | reverse complement strand
TAAAAAAATAAGAAGGTATAAATTTCGACTTTGAAAATTGGCCAGCTCCAGCGCCCTAACGGCTATTGTCCTTCGCTCTCCGCCCTACGATAAGTCAACATCGAATCCTCTTCGGCTCTTCGTGTTTCCTTTATCTCAGTTGGAGCGCTCCAGGCCATACGCCGCTGAACAGGGCGCTTGCGCTTTTCTTATTCGAACTGAATCTCAAGTTGTATCGAAAGATTTGTATAAAAAACCATTTCTTTCACCTTAAGTTTATACCGTTTATCATTTATTTTAATGGGTTTATTTTCAATAATCTTTTTCAGAAGGTCCTTGCTTTTGTAGACTGTTTCAATATCTTTGGCAATCATCATGCTAATATCATCTCTAACCGAGTCCTCTGTCTCTAAGACACTTAACGAATCAAGCTTATATTTTTCAAAGTTTGTAATTCTAATATTGATTTTCTGGACTGTTAGTTGCTCAATTTTCCGCTTATTAATTTCCTTATATTCTTCCTGCCAGATTTTTTTCTCGTCTTTTAAATCAACAATTTCCTGTGCTTGTTTCCGAATTAATTCGGTGTTCTCTTCTTGCCAAACTCCATAAATATATAAAAAAATACACCAGCTTATCACACCGCCAACGGCCATTCCTGCAAAAAATCGCTGCCAGGCAGGTCTTCTATATAATGGCGGGATTCTCATGATGAGATATGCTCCTGTGTTAACCAATTGATAATCAAGGCACCCGTTTGGGCTCCGCCCAGGGCTGAGAGAATTATTAATAATTGTTTGACTAGGTCCTTTGTGTCGGCGTTAAAAATTCCTCTTTCAAACGTATAAACAGCGTCAAATGTCCCGCCAATGGCAGAAACAATCGCCCAAATTCTCAGTGCAGAAGATAAGCGGTAAACGGTCGTAAGTGGAGGCTGCCCGGTTAGAAAAGAGGCGATTCCGCCAATAAGTGAACCGCCAAGCACCACCCCTAAGGCAATAAAGTAGCTTTCAATAAAAGCAGGAAAAAAACCAATTTCTTTCATATCCTCAACCGCCCTTACCCATAATCAATCCCATTACTCATTTATATGGACAAACCAGTGCAAATATGAATTAAGAATTGTCTAGCTTCAGCGCCCAGCGGCTAGTGTACTTCGCTCTCCGCCCTACGATAAGTCAAGCACGAATGCGCTTTCGCTCTTCGTGTTTCCTTTATCTCGGTTGGAGCGCTCCAGTCCATACGTCGCTAAACGGGCACTTCAGCTTTTCTAATAAAATAAGAACATATTTTCCTTTTTTGTATTTAAGCTCTATAATAGAGGGAGAGATTATGGAATGAAGGGTGTGAGAATATGTCTTTTATTCACCTGCATGTATATAGTGCATATAGTTTGTTAACCAGTACGGCTTCAGTTCCGGATTTAATTGAAAATGCACTGAAAAAAGGCTTTTCTGCAATCGCCTTAACGGACAGAAATGTTATGTATGGAACCATTGAATTTTATAAATTGTGTAAAAAAAATAACCTTAGACCCATTATCGGGTTAACTGTAGATGTCGAAAGCGAACATACCCAAAATGAGTCTTATCCACTTGTCCTGCTCGCTGAGAATGATCATGGCTATAAAAATCTATTAAAGATATCCAGTACGGTTCAAACGAAAACTGAACATGGGATTCCGTTAAAATGGCTGAAACATTATTCGGAAGGGCTGATTGCGATTACTCCCGGACCAGTAGGAGAAATCGAGCAGTCTATTTTAAATGGCCAAGAGGAAATTGCCAGAGAGATCATCAGTAAACTGGCTGCCATCTTCGGTAGAAACAGCTTTTTTCTGGCGATTCAAGATCATCAGCTTGAACAAGAAACAACCATCAGAAATCAGTTTAACTTAATTTCAAAAGAAATGAATATCCCGCTTGTAGCAACAAACCAGGTCCATTATTTAGAAAAAGAAGATAGGTTTGCTCAAGAGTGTCTATTAGCTATAAAAAATGGCGATAAATTGCAGGACGACCATAGAGAAAGACTGGAAAACGACGAGTACTATTTAAAACCTGCCAGTGAGATGGTCGACCGCTTTTCTGATCTCCCGGATGCACTGGAAAATACGCTCCGGATTGCTAACAGATGCAACTTCAACATTGAACTTAATAAGACGTATCTACCAGCATTCCCAACGGAGAATGGAATGCAAGCTCCGGAATACCTTGAAGTATTATGCAAGCAGGGATTAACGGAACGTTTTCCTTCACCCTCCGAAGAATATTATCAACGTTTATCCTATGAACTCTCGGTCATAAAGCGAATGGAATTCAGCAATTACTTTTTAATTGTTTGGGATTTTATGAGATATGCTCGCGTGCAGGGAATTTTGACTGGACCTGGAAGGGGCTCAGCCGCAGGTTCGCTAGTTGCCTATGTTTTATACATTACCGATGTTGACCCATTAAAGCATAATCTATTATTTGAACGGTTTTTAAATCCTGAACGGATTTCAATGCCAGATATTGATATAGATTTTCCCGACCATCGACGTGATGAAGTGATTAATTATGTGGCCGAAAAATATGGTGAACTGCATGTTGCACAAATCGTCACATTTGGAACCCTCGCAGCAAAAGCAGCCTTAAGAGATGTCGGTAAAGTCTTTGGATTAAATTCAAAGGAACTCGAACAATTATCGAGGACAATCCCACCGCGTTTAGGAGTAAACCTACAAGGTGCCTATAAAGAATCCGAAGCACTCAGAAGGTTTATAAAGGAAAACCCGATGAATGAACGACTTTTTGAAACGGCATTAAAACTAGAAGGTCTGCCGCGCCACACTTCGACCCATGCAGCCGGTGTGGTAATAAGTGAGAAACAACTAATTGATTTGATCCCTATTCAACGAGGGTCTAATCATGTTTATTTAACGCAATATTCAATGGAACATCTTGAAGAAGTCGGTCTCCTAAAAATGGACTTTCTAGGCTTGCGGAATCTTACATTACTAGATTCAATTTTATCTTCTATCCATCGTAAGACGGGGAAGAAGGTAAACCTTAACTCGATACCGTTAGAGGACACTAAGACCTTCAGCTTGTTAGCGGACGGTGAAACGACAGGTATATTTCAGCTTGAATCCGAAGGGATGCGAAAGGTTCTAACTCGCTTGAAACCTTCCCGTTTTGAAGATATTGTGGCAGTCAATGCCCTGTACCGGCCGGGTCCAATGGAAAATATCCCGCTCTTTATTGAACGAAAACACGGCGTAAAGAAAGTTGAATTTCCACACCCTGATTTACAGCCAATCCTTGAAAATACATATGGCGTAATTGTTTACCAAGAGCAAATCATGCAAATTGCTTCGAAGTTGGCGGGCTTTTCACTCGGTGAAGCCGATTTATTAAGAAGAGCTGTCGGGAAAAAGAAGAAAGAAATCCTTGATAAGGAGCGGAGCCATTTTGTCCAGGGAGCCTTAAAAAAAGGGTATGAATCAACACTGGCTAATGATATCTACGATTTAATTGTTCGGTTTGCAAATTATGGCTTTAACCGCAGCCATGCGGTTGCTTATAGTATGATTGCCTACCAGTTAGCCTTTTTAAAAGCAAATTACCCCGTTTATTTTATGGCAGGCCTCTTAACATCAGCCATAGGAAATGATACGAAAATAGGGCAATATATCATGGAAACAAAACAAAAAGGGATTACAGTCCTGCCTCCATCCATCAATAAAAGTGATTTCGCCTTTCAAGTGGAACAGGACGGAATTCGTTACAGTTTAGCAGCGATTAAAAGCGTAGGTGCAGCAGCATTAAAAGAAATTTTTCAAGCCAGGAAAAAGAGAAAGTTCGCTGACCTATTTGATTTTTGCATCCGTGTTTCCGCTAAAGCCATCAATCGAAAAACGCTTGAATTCCTTGTCCATTCAGGCTGCTTCGATGAATTTGGAGAAGATCGTGCCGTGTTGCTTGCAAGTATAGATGTAGCGATGGAGCATGCGCAAATCTTTAAACCAACCGAAGATAACCAATTTGATTTATTTGAAGAAGAGTTCATTCCGAAGCCTAACTATATGCAAGTCGATCCGATTAGCCTGGAGAATAAGCTGACATTCGAAAAAGATGCGCTTGGCTACTATCTATCGGACCATCCAGTTTCTATTTATGAAAAGCAACTTAAACACTTAGGAGCAACCCTCTTATTTGGTCTTAATAATCAAAACCAAAGGGTGGCATCAGGTGTATATATCACCTCGATGAAATCAATACGGACCAAGAAAGGTGATTCCATGGCCTTTTTATCCATAAGTGATTCCAGTGGCGAAATGGAAGCAGTAGCTTTCCCGAATGTATACAAAAGATATTCGCATCTATTAGGGCAAGGTAAATTTGTTTTGCTTGAAGGGAAAGTTGAAGAACGTGATGGGAAGCAGCAATTTATTATTCAACAAGGTTCAAATTTAGTAGAGTGGCTGCAAACAAAATCCGTTAAACAATCCGTTTTATATGTGAAAATAGTGGAGGAGAAACAGGACGATCAATCTCTTCAACAACTACATCAGCTGTTAAAAGAAAATCAGGGAAGAGCGGCAGTGGTTTTACACTATGAAAAAAGTCGAAAAACCATTAGGCTCGGGGATGAAAATAATATCAATCCTACCCCTGATTTACTGCAAATATTGAGAAATATGCTTGGTCCAAAAAATGTTATTTTGAAGGAATAATTCTTTACAACGATTGAAGATATGTTATAGTGATAATGAGACAAGTGTGGTCTGACCACCAAAAAGCGAACTGCAGATAGTGGGATGTTAAATAAGCTTTTGTAAAAATTTGAGGGGTGAAATATCTTGACTTTACGGGAAGAAGCACTACATATGCATCGAATTAATAAGGGGAAATTAGAATCGAAATCTAAAGTTTTAGTCCGAAATGCACATGATTTAAGCTTAGCGTATTCACCAGGTGTTGCAGAGCCTTGCAAAGATATTTATGAAAAGCCTGAATTGGTTTATGAATATACCATGAAAGGGAACATGGTTGCTGTCGTTTCTGATGGCACAGCTGTTCTTGGACTTGGGAATATTGGACCTGAAGCCGCTCTCCCTGTTATGGAAGGTAAAGCAGTCCTATTTAAAAGTTTTGCAGGTGTGGATGCTTTTCCAATCTGTTTGAACACAACGGATGTTGACAAAATTGTTGAAACTGTTAAATTGCTTGAACCTACCTTTGGTGGCGTAAACCTTGAAGATATTGCTGCGCCAAATTGTTTCGTGATTGAGGAAAGATTGAAAAAAGAAGCAAATATTCCTATTTTTCATGATGATCAGCATGGTACAGCAATTGTGACTGTGGCAGGACTTGTCAATGCACTAAAGCTTATTGGCAAAAAAATGCAGGAAATTAAGGTGGTTGCAAACGGTGCTGGTGCAGCGGGGATTGCCATTATTAAATTGTTATATAGTTATGGTGTTAGAGACATAATTATGTGTGATACTAAAGGAGCCATTTACGAAGGGCGCCCACAAGGTATGAATTCAGTTAAATCTGAAGTAGCGAAATATACAAACCGAGATAACTTAACAGGCAGCCTTGCAGATGTCATTAAAGGTGCTGATGTATTTATCGGGGTTTCAGTTGCAGGTGCACTTACAAAAGAAATGGTCGCTTCAATGAATCCTGATTCAATCATTTTTGCAATGGCCAATCCTGATCCTGAGATTATGCCAGATGAGGCAAAAGCAGCAGGGGCCAAAGTGGTTGGAACAGGCCGTTCAGATTTTCCAAACCAAGTTAACAATGTTCTCGCTTTCCCGGGAATTTTCCGTGGGGCACTTGATGTTCGTGCTACCCATATAAATGAAAAAATGAAAATCGCGGCTGTAGAAGCGATTGCCAACCTAATCAACCCCGATGAACTAAATGCCGATTATGTCATTCCGGGACCTTTTGACCCGAGAGTTGCTCCAGATGTTGCAGCAGCAGTCGCAAAAGCAGCCATGGAGACTGGTGTTGCTCGCATTAAGGTTGATCCTGAAGAAATAAAGGAAAAAACAAAAAGGCTCGCTATTATTGGCAAAAGTGAGTGAACGTAAGTGGCAAACAATCCGAAAGTATATTTAGAAATTGTTAAGCATTTACGAGAAATGATAACCATCGATGGATTAATAGCCGGAGATAAAATCCCATCTGAACGAGAATTGTCGGAGCGCCTGAATTTCGGGCGCTCTTCCGTTAGAGAAGCACTTAGGGCTTTAGAATTGCTGGGACTAATTGAAACCAGACGGGGTGAAGGGACCTTTATTCGTGACTTTCAGGGGAACCATCTCGTTCAGCTTCTAAGTACTTTTATTTTACAGGATGAAAAAGCAAAACGAGATGTATTGGAAACCAGGAATTATATAGAGATGGATCTCCTAAGATTAGCTTTGCTAAAAATAGATGACCAACATTTAGTGAATGTGATAGACTGGCTAAATCAAGAAGACAGCATACAAGATGATGAGTTTTTTTATCGAATAATTGAAATTGCAGATAATCACCTTTTATCTAGAATTTGGTCAATATTGAAAGACTATTACGATTCGCTTGAATTAGTAAAAATGACTATTCATCGTGAAAAATATCTAGCCTTACTCGATGCCCTCGCTGAAAAGAATGAATTAAAAACACTATCCGCCTATTATAATCTACGGAATTTGTCTGTTTTTAACGACAAATACTAACAGATTTTGAATCATTTTTATTCTATAGTGAAGGTTAACCAAGCCCTTTAATAGGGTATTTTTGTTTCAACAGTGGTCTGACCACTATAGATGTATGAAGTTTAGTGTGGATAGAAAAACTGCTAAATAGGATTAATGGGATAAACTTGCCATCTGGCGTTATGTAACAAAGGAGGTTTAATTTTGGCGCTAAAAGATCTTTTTTCAAAAAATCATCCAAAAAAGAAGAAATATGCTCAAATACCAACGGAAACGGCAAAAAATGATGTTCCTGAAGGAATAATGTCAAAGTGCCCTTCATGTAAGAAGATTATGTATACAAAAGAATTAGTGAAAAATTTAAAGGTATGCTTGCATTGCAGTCATCATTTCCCAATGAACTCAAAAGAACGAATTGACAGTTTCATTGATGAAGGAAGTTTCATGGAGATGAACGATAATATGATTTCTAAAAATCCATTAAATTTTCCTGACTACCTTGAAAAGCTTGAGAAAGACCGCCAAAAAAGTAAACTTAACGAGGCGGTTGTAACAGGTATTGGGACAGTGAATGGATATAAAATTGTCGTGGCTATCATGGATTCTTCATTCCGAATGGGAAGCATGGGCTCGGTTGTCGGCGAAAAAATTACGCTGGCAATTGAAAAAGCAGATGAGTTAAATGTACCGTTTATTATTTTTACCGCATCAGGTGGCGCAAGAATGCAAGAGGGCGCCTTAAGTTTAATGCAAATGGCAAAAACAAGTATTGCTTTAAAGAGGTTTAGCAATAATGGCGGATTAATCATTTCAATCATGACCCACCCGACAACGGGGGGAGTTTCAGCAAGTTTCGCATCATTGGGCGATTTCAACCTTGCTGAACCAGGTGCGTTAATCGCATTTGCCGGACGCAGAGTGATTGAACAATCCATTCGTGAAGAATTACCGGAGGATTTTCAAACATCCGAGTTTCTCTTAAAACACGGACAACTGGACGCAATAATTGCTCGAAATGAACTTATTGAGAAAATCACGACTATTCTAGAGATCCATCAACCTGGAGGTGTGCTCAAATGGTAGGTGAATTAGAATTTGAACGCCCTGTAATCGAGTTAAAAAAGAAAATTACTGATTTAAAAGAGTTCACCAAAACTGCTGATGTTGATTTAAGTTCCGAAATCAGCAAATTAGAGAAGAGACTTGAAAAGCTTGAACAAAGTATATATGAAAATATTAAGCCCTGGGACAGGGTTCAAATTGCTCGCCTTTCTAACAGGCCGACAACAATGGATTATATCCCTTATTTGTTTGAGAATTTCTTTGAATGTCACGGTGACAGAACCTTTGCTGATGATGAGGCGATTGTAGGCGGAATAGCTAAATTTCGTGGGTTACCTGTTACGGTAATTGGCCATCAGCGTGGAAAAGATACGAAAGAGAACATTCGCAGAAACTTTGGAATGCCACACCCTGAAGGGTATCGAAAAGCCCTTCGATTAATGAATCAGGCGAATAAATTTAATCGTCCGATCATCTGTTTCATTGATACGAAGGGAGCCTATCCTGGGAAGGCTGCAGAGGAACGAGGTCAAAGTGAAGCAATTGCACGCAATTTGTTTGAAATGGCTGGTCTTAAGGTTCCCGTGGTTTGTATTGTGATTGGTGAAGGCGGTAGTGGTGGTGCTCTTGCACTTGGAGTGGGCAACCGTATCTATATGCTGGAGAACTCCACCTACTCAGTTATCTCACCAGAGGGTGCTGCTGCAATTTTATGGAAAGATGCCTCTCTTGCTAGAAATGCGGCAGAAACGATGAAAATAACCGCGCCAGATTTAAAGGAACTAGGCATTATTGATGATGTTATTCCAGAAATTAAGGGCGGAGCCCAAAGGGATGTAATAAAGCAGGCAGAAGAAATTGATAGGGTGCTTAAGACTTCACTACAGCAATTGTTAAAGCTTTCAGAAGAGGAATTAATAGCTGATCGTTACAACCGTTTCAGGACAATCGGCGAATTCGGACTAGTCAATGATTACATCGGTGTTAATTAAAAAACGTGCTCATAGGCACGTTTTTTTTCATTCACAGAATGTTCACTATAAATCCTTGAAAATGGCAATGATGACGTTTACATCCGTAGATAAACCGTTTCCAATTAACTGATTATTCCGTCTCTTATAATTACTAATACCATAAGGTTGTTATAGTTATTTCTTCATGTTATTTTATAAATATTCGCAGGTTTTATGTAAATAATAAAAGAAGTGATTTTTTTAAAAGTAGCGTAAATTTATTTGTTTTACAAATGAATGAATACATATTTTCTAATAAAAAATAGAGGTGAGAACCGTGAAAAAAATTGGAGTACTTACAAGTGGTGGAGATGCCCCAGGGATGAATCCAGCGATTCGTGCTGTAGTCCGGAAAGCAATTTATCACAATCTTGAGGTCTATGGTATTTACGGCGGTTATACGGGATTAATTTCTGGAAATATTAAAAAGCTTGAACTTGGTTCTGTTGGAGATATTATTCAGCGCGGAGGGACAATGCTTCAATCAGCACGCTGCCCAGAATTTAAAACAAAAGAAGGACAGCAAAAAGGGATGGAACAGCTAAAAGCACATGGAATTGAAGGTCTTGTGGTTATTGGCGGAGATGGTTCTTACCGTGGAGCAAAAGCATTAACCGAACTAGGTTATCCTTGTGTTGGCGTACCAGGTACCATTGATAATGATATTCCCGGGACAGAATTTACCATTGGTTTTGACACCGCATTAAATACAGTTATCGATTCATTAGATAAAATTCGTGACACCGCGACATCTCATGAAAGAACTTTTATCATTGAAGTAATGGGCAGAAATGCCGGAGATATCGCTCTTTGGACTGGCTTAGCTGGCGGCGCAGAGACGATTTTAATTCCTGAAGTAGGTTATGACATGAATGATATCGTTGATAAGCTTCGCAAGGGGCAAGAACGCGGCAAAAAGCATAGTATTATCGTTGTTGCAGAAGGTGTGTGCAGTGGTGTGGAACTTGGAAAGCAGGTTCAGGAAGCAACAAACTTTGATACGAGAGTATCTGTTTTAGGTCATATTCAACGGGGTGGCTCACCAACAGCAGCTGACAGAGTGCTTGCAAGCAGATTGGGAGCAAGAGCAGTTGAACTTCTAATTGAAGGAAAAGGCGGCCGAGCAGTAGGGATTGAAAAGAATCAGCTTGTTGATTATGACATCATTGAAGCTCTTGCCCGGGAACATAAGTTAGATCATGATCTTTACAAACTTTCGATGGAATTATCAATATAAGAATGATGAACTTAAGAAATTGCAAACTTGCTTTTCTAAAATGGGAGGAACAATAAGAATGTTACGAAAAACAAAAATCGTATGTACGATTGGTCCAGCTAGCGAAAGTGTTGAAAAATTAACCCAATTAATCAATTCAGGTATGAACGTCGCTCGATTAAACTTTTCACATGGGGATTTTGAAGAACACGGGGCACGGATCCAAAATATTCGTGAAGCATCCAAACAAACTGGCAAAACTGTTGCCATCTTGTTAGATACAAAGGGTCCTGAAATTCGGACGAACAACATGGAAAATGGTGCACTTGAGCTACAAGCCGGAGAAAATATTATCGTTTCCATGAAGGAAGTAGAAGGAACACTTCAAAAGTTTTCAGTTACATATCCAGGACTAATTGATGATGTTCATGTGGGTTCAAAGATTCTCTTAGATGATGGTTTAATAGGCTTAGAAGTAACAAATGTGGATAAATCAGCGAAAGAACTTCATACCAAGATTTTAAATAGTGGGACCTTGAAAAATAAAAAAGGTGTAAATGTTCCGGGTGTATCAGTGAACTTACCTGGTATCACAGAAAAGGATACACAAGATATTCTTTTCGGAATTGAACAAGGTGTTGATTTTATTGCTGCCTCCTTCGTTCGACGTGCAAAGGATGTTCTCGAAATCCGTCAGTTATTAGAAGAAAATAATGCTACACATATCCACATTATTCCTAAGATTGAAAACCAAGAAGGTGTCGATAACATTGACGAAATCTTAGAAATCTCTGATGGATTAATGGTTGCTCGTGGGGATCTTGGTGTAGAAATCCCGGCTGAAGAAGTTCCACTCGTTCAAAAGATGTTAATTAAGAAATGTAATTCACAGGGCAAACCTGTTATTACTGCAACTCAAATGCTTGATTCGATGCAAAGAAATCCACGACCTACCCGCGCTGAAGCAAGTGATGTAGCGAATGCAATTTTTGATGGAACGGACGCCATTATGCTCTCAGGAGAAACAGCGGCAGGACAATATCCAGTCGAAGCAGTTCAAACCATGCATAATATTGCTTCTAGAGCTGAATCTGCCCTAGATCATAAAGAAATACTTTCAAGTCGCAGTAAAGATACGGAACATAACCTTACCGATGCGATTGGTCAGTCTGTTGCACATACGGCCTTAAATCTTGATGTTAAATCAATCATTACCCCGACCGAAAGCGGTCATACCGCTAGAATGATTTCAAAATATCGTCCGAAAGCAGCCATTGTTGCTGTAACTTCAGTTGAACATGTTTGCCGTCGTCTACAACTTGTATGGGGTGTTTACCCGCAATTTGGACGCGTCGCTACTACAACAGACGAAATGCTCGATATTGCCGTAGAAGAAAGCTTGAACAGTGGTATTGTTAAACGTGGTGATTTAGTTGTTATTACTGCTGGTGTCCCTGTAGGCGAAGCAGGTACAACAAACCTAATGAAAATCCATGTGGTCGGCGATATTATCACAAAAGCACAAGGAATTGGCCGTAGATCCGCATTTGGGAAAGTAGTAGTTGCCCATGATGCTAAAGAAGCTATAGAAAAAGTAAAACAAGGTTCTATTCTTGTGACAATCGGAACAGATCGTGATATGATGCCAGCGCTAGAGAAATGTGCTGCTGTTATTACCCAAGAGGGTGGATTAACGAGCCATGCAGCAGTTGTTGGACTTAACCTAAGCATCCCCGTGATTGTTGGGGTAGATAATGCCTTAGAATTGTTTAAAGATGGCCAAGAAATAACCGTCGATGCGACAAGAGGAGTTATTTACAACGGTCACGCAAGTGTATTATAAGTTCTAAAAGAAGAAGGGGAGACCCTTCTTCTTTTTAATAATGACAATATCATCCCCGTTCGTAATATAATAAAAATAAGACGTTTGGAGGGGGACAATAAATGCGCTATTTATTTTTGTTAATCATTGTTATTCCAGCTATAGATATTGGAGTTTTACTTTTTTCAGGTAAAGCTATTGGTGTGTGGCCCACCATTACACTCATTTTACTAACAGGCATCATCGGGGCTTATTTAGCAAAAAGAGAGGGTCTGCAGACAATCAGAAGGGTACAGGAACAACTGAGCTATGGTCAGATTCCGGGAGAAGCACTTTTAGATGGTATTTGTATCTTAATTGGCGGAACACTATTATTAACGCCGGGA
>Ga0213825_1002327_pt1 | contig 12178 bp, 11 predicted proteins | sample MC6MC0900MG_FD_179896 | JGI IMG/M metagenome (GOLD analysis project Ga0213825, IMG submission 179896) | Enriched soil aggregate microbial communities from Iowa State University, Ames, United States - MC6-MC0900-MG | ecosystem: Environmental > Terrestrial > Soil > Unclassified | place: USA: Iowa... | reverse complement strand
TGAATAACGCAATCATGGAGGCTGGAATTACTACTGATGATATTAATCTTATAATAGGAAACTTTTGTGGGGTAAATAAGCTTGATATTGATGAAAGACGCAGTATTATTGATTTATTTAATAAAAATGACAGAGTTGGAATCTATGCTCCTAAGATGTTATTAGGAGAAACATATAGTGCATCAGGTGCATTGGCTTCTATAATAGGAACATTATTATTAAACAATAATAGTAAGGTTCCAGCTAAAAGTAAGAAGATTCATAATGGTATATTAATAGATTATGGTGAAGAATATATGGATGATATGAAGTATGTAATGGTAAATGCTTTTGATGCTATGGGGCAGTTAATTACCATTATTATAGAGAGGTAAATATGTTTGATGCTGTTATTATCGGTGCTGGTATTGGAGGTTTAGTTTGTGGTTGCAATCTTGCACGAAATGGTAAAAAAGTTGCTATATTTGAACAACATTCTCTAGTTGGAGGCTGTTGTACTTCATTTAAAAGGAAAGAGTTTCAATTTGATGCGGGAGCACATTTATTTTGTGAATGTTCTGATGTTGGCAGCCTTAATGTGATTTTAAAAAAGTTAGATATAAAATATGAATTTATACAATATACCGCAAATGACATTATTTATATTGGAAATAAAAAATATAACTGTCCTCATAAGATTAAAGAATTCCTAAAATTTTTAGAGAATAATTTCAGAGATGAAAAAGACAATATTAGACGTTTTTTTTTAGATATAAAAAAGAGAGAAAATATAAATAAATTTGAGAATATAGCATATGAAGAGCTTTTGAAAGAATATTTCAAAAATCAGGATCTTAAAAAGATTTTATCTGCAATGTGGCTGTTTGCAGGAAGTGTACCTAATGAATTATGTGCATCTGATGGAATTTCCATTTTTCAAAGCTATTGGAAGGAAGGAGCATTTTATCCTAAGGGAGGGGCACAAAAATTCTCAGATACTTTTGCTGATAAATTTAATGAATATGGTGGTAAGTTATTTTTATCATCTAAAGTGGTTAAAATTTCAAAAGTAGGCAGGGTATATAGAGTAAAATTGGAAAATGGAAGTGAGTATTCAGCTAGAGTGATAGTTAATAATGGTGATTTTAAGGCATTAAAAAATATATGTAATAATAGTGTGACATTTAGTGAAGATGCCAGGAAATATATGAATTTAGGGGAAGAAAGTAGCTCGATATTCTCTACTTACTGGGCATTAAAATGTGATGATGAAAGAGAACTAAATATAAGTGGATGGTATTTATCAGAAGCTGATTTAAATTCTAAGTCGGCTATTTTGTTAACAGTACCAAGTTTATATGATAAGACTTTGTGTGCAGATGGATATCATATACTGCAGACTTTCTCTATGGATAATTATGAAAGTAAAGAAAATCAGCTAGATGTAGTTAGAGAAAAAATCCAAGGATTAATTCTTGATTTTAATAAGAAAGTTATTTCGCTTGAAACAGCCAACTGGAAAACCATACAACGTTATACCGTTAATTATAATGGAAGTCCATATGGATGGAAGCATTCAATAAATCAGGGTGGAAGAAAGAGAATGAACAGTTTGATTGGTGATAATATTCACCAGGTTGGTCATTGGACACAGTTAGGTTCTGGAATTAAATCTGTTGTAATTTCAGGAATATTGGTATCTAGAAGTATATTAGGAAAGGAAGGATTATATTGATGTATTATGCTGGAATAGATATTGGCTCAGAATCAACTGATGTTGTTATTGTAAATGAAAATCTTGAAATTGTTTCAGAAGTAATTGAAAAAACAGGAGCTAATCATATGAAAATTTCTGAAACAGCATTAAAAAAAGCCTGTGATAATATTAACTGCAAAATAGAGGACTTACAGTATATTGTAGGAACAGGATATGGTAGAAAAAATATAAAATATGCATCAAAAAATATAACTGAAATTACATGTCACGCTAAAGGTGCATATAATTTAAACAATAAATGTAGAATCATAATTGATATTGGTGGTCAGGATAGCAAAGTTATTAAGCTTGGTATTAATGGGAAGGTTTTTAATTTTTTAATGAATGAAAAATGTGCTGCAGGAACAGGCAGATTTTTAGAAGTAATGTCCAGAGTGTTAAATGTTGATTTAAATGATTTTGGAAAGCTCAGCCTTACTTCAAAAGAAGATGTTAAATTAAGCAGCATGTGTGCAGTATTTGCAGAGTCTGAGGTAATATCTAAAATTGCTGAAGGAAAGAAAGTAGAAGATATAATCAATGGCATACATAATTCAATATGTAATAGAATAGTTGCAATGGTTGAGAAAATTGGATGCGAAGAAGGTATTGTAATGACCGGAGGCGTTGCTAATAATAAAGGTATTATAAAAGTATTAGAGAATAGATTAAGAACCAGTATTTATGTTCCCTGTAATCCACAAATTGTTGGAGCTTATGGAGCTGCTATTAGTGCCGTAGAAAATTCAGGGAAATAGGTGAAGGTTATGAGTATAAATAAAATTGCAGTTTTTTGTAATAGTGTTCCAGATGAAATTTTACTTGCAGCTGGTCTTGTAAGTGAAAAAATAGAAGATATAAGTTTAAATCATGATATTAGTAATAAATATCTTGCAAGTAATTTATGTTCATATTCTAAAAATGCTTTAGATTATTTATCTGAGAATAAAGAAAATTATGATGGTATGATATTTACTAATACATGTCATGCAATGGAAGTACTTTATGAAATATGCAGGGAGATTTTTGAAGATAAATTTGTATATATCATTGATGTGCCTAGAAATAGAAAAGATAATTCTGTTAATTACTTCTATAAAGTCTTAACTGATTTTGTAAAGTCTATAGAAGCATATTTTAAAGTTAAAATTAGTGAAGATGATTTAGAAAAGGCTTATTTAAAAATAAATGAAATGAATAAATTAAGAACAGATATGGATAACATTCTTAGTGATGAAAAGTATTATGTACAGTCTGTATATCAGCAGAGAATACAGAAAGAATATGAAAAAATGAATATTCAACAATATAGAAGATTATATGAGGAAATTTTAGAGAGAAAAAAGAAATATAAAAATGAAGTTCGTATTATGCTATGTGGTTCAAATCTGGCACCTTTAAAAATAGCAGACTGCCTTGAGGAAATTGGTGGTGAAATAGTTCTATATGATTTTACACAGGGATCTAGAAGGTATTCTCGTACCAATACGTATAAAAATATCGATATTATAGAAATAATATCAATTAATTATTTAAATAAGCCTTATGGAACAATGACTTCTGACTTAAAACTACGTGCTAAACAGGTTATTGAAAATATAAAGAAATATAATATACAGTTAGTTTTTTTATCAGTTATTAAATTTTGTTCAGATGAAGTATTTTTCTCTGCACTTTTAACAAAGTATTTAGCTAAAAATAATATACCATACTTAATTTTAAATACAGAATATACAGAAAAATGTTCTGGCCAGTTATTGACAAGAGTTGAAGCAATGTTGGAAACAATGAGTTAAGGAAGTGGTTATTAATGGAATGCAATGAGCTCTTAGAAAGATTAAGATTAGCAAAAGGATTAGAAAAATTTCATGAAAGTTTTTTTAGTAGATTAATTCAGTGCCAATATAAATTTACAGAAGAAGCGTTTAACAATATAGATAGGTTTGCTTTTATAGATTACTATATACCTTCAGAAATATTTTTTGCTATGGATTTAATTCCTGTTATGAGTGAACATTCAGTGAATTTTCTAGCTTCATTAGGGCTAGTTGATAAGTTATTATTAGATGCTAATAATGAATTAAATGATTCAGGTACATGTTCATTTCATAAACCGATTATTCCAGCTTTTAAAGGAGGACTTTTTCCAAAACCTAAAATTTTTGCAACAACTACTTTATGTGGGGAATCTTCAAAGTGTTTTTCTATGACAGCAGATTCTATTGGTACTAATTATTATAGTATTGATTTACCTTATAGTCATGATAAAGAAGCAATTATGTATGTACGTAATCAGTATGTTGAGTTTGCAAAATGCTTGGAAAAAATTACAGGACATAAATTTGATATAGATAAATTGAGAGAAGTTATTAAAAAATCAAATACTATGAGAGATTATCTGGTAAAAGGAAATGAGTTAAGAAAAAAAGGAAAAGCATTATTATATGGTTCAAGAATGCTTAGGTTTGGAGGCAGCTTTTGTTATCATGGCACAGATGAAGCTATTGATATAGCAAAGAATTATTATGAAGTATTAAAAGAACGTGTAGATAAAGGTATTACACCTGTGAAAAAAGAAGAGCATAGAATATTATGGATTCATCTTAGACCTTTTTATACTAATTCCTTTTTTGATTATATGGAAAGAGAATTGAGAATGGTTATTGCTTACGAAGAAACTAATCATGTTTTTTGGAGAAGAATGTGTGAGGAAGATCCTTTCTTAGGGTTAGCAACTAAATCTATGGATTGGCTGTATGCAGGAGATATAAATAGAAGAATATCCTGTATAAAGGAAATTATAAAGGATTATCGTATTGATGGTGTAATTAATTTTGCACATGTTAACTGTCGATTATTAAATCCAAAGCAGATTTTTATTAAGAATGAAGTAGATAAAATGAATATTCCTCAATTGGAATTAAGCGGTGACTGTATTGATAGAAATAACTTTAGTGAGAAACAGTTATTAACAAGGATAGAGGCTTTTAGAGAATTACTTAATAGTTAAATTAAAGCTTAATTATAGAGAAATTATAGAGAAATTATTGTGATAGCAATTAACAGAATTAATTCTGTATTAAAAATAACTTTTGATGGGGTGACGATGATGATTTCAATTTCTGGCATAAAAGTATTCACAGGTTCAAAAAAAGTTTTATTAAATGAATTACCAGTTAACAAAGAAATAATAGAAAAGTCAAGCAATTCTCTTGGAATGTATAAAACATATATAGAAGACAAATTAACTTTAAGAGATATGGTTGTAAAGGTAGCTAATGATCTGCTTGTTGAAAAGGCGGTAGATAGACAAGCGATAGATGTAGTAATTTATACTTCAGGTTTGAATAAAGATTTTACATCATGGTGTGGTGCTGCATATATTCAAAAAGAATGTAAACTTAGTAATGCATATGGATTCGATATTTATCAGGGATGTAATTCATCATTACAAGCAGTAATACAGGCTAATAATATACTAAAGGCAAATGATTATTATAATAAAGTGCTTGTTGTTGGCGGCGATAAAGTCAGTAAAAATGTAGAGAACTGTATGATTTCTACTATTCTTGGAGGGGATGGTGCATATGCGCTGTTAGTAGAAAGAAGTGAAGAAGGTTTTAATATAGTTAATTCAATTTCAATAACTGATGGAAGATTTGCAAATTTCACTTATGCATTAGGTGGAGTTGAAAGTAATATTACTGAAGAAATTTTATTAGATAAATTGAATTTATATCAGGTAAGGGATAAGAATTTAGGACAATATGTAGAAGACGCTTGTGTAGATAATTTTATATCAACTATAAAAAGGCTGTTGGAAAAGAATAAATTAAAAAGCAATGAAATTAACTATTATGTTTTCCCTAATACTAATAAAGGTCTATATTTAAAAATCTTAGATAATCTTAATATTCCTTTAGATAAAGGTGATTTTGATAATATCAAAAATTATGGTCATTTAGGGTGTACAGATTTTGCTTTAAATATAAAAAAGTTATGTGACTCAGTTAAAACAGGAGAAAAAATAGTAGCAAGTAGCATGGGAGTAGGATTAAGTTGGAGTTCTGTATTGTTTTCATATTTGTAATTATATTTTTAATGCTTGGAAGAATGACTTACCTAAGGAGAGTTTTTAAAATTACTCATAAGAAAGGAAATAAATCTCCCCAAAATTATGAAATGGATTATGAAAATTTACAAATATGTATGAAAGATAACTGTACTTTAAAAGGCTGGTTTGTCGAAGCCGATAGTTTTAATACTGTTATCATATTTCATAATTTAAATGGCAATAAGGAGAAGTATTTAAAGAGGATTAAATATTTACATAATATTAATTGGAATGTAGTTATTTTCGACTTAAGGAGTCATGGGGAAAGTGATTATACCGGCATTAGGATTTTTCATAAGGTTTTAGAAGATGGAATGAATATTATTAATTATGTTTTTAATAACATAGCACAGAAAAAAGGGAAAATAGTTCTTTATGGCTTTTCAATAGGAGCATATATAGCATCTTCATGTATGTCAATGGAAATGGTTAATGGGATTATTTTAGATAGTGGCCCAGCTATTAATATTAAAGAAGCTTTATTTAAGATGGCTGGAAGGGTTACAACAAATAGGATTGATAGATTTTTGACTTTTCAGTGTGTAAAACTTTTTTATGGATATAGGCAAAAAGATATAAAGAAACTTATTAATAATTTTAGACATACTGACAAAGCGGTTCTTTTTATTCATGGCGACAGAGATGAATTTGTAATCTGGAAAGATACAAGGAAAATATATGATATATGTAATTCAAAAAATAAAATCTATCTTTTAATTAAAGGATCACATCATTTAACTAATGATATATACGATTTAGAAAAGTATGAAAGAGAGTTAAGTGATTTTTTTAATAATGTTGTGTAGAGGTGAAATTATGGAGAAGAAAAATGCAATAATTACTGGTGCAACAAGAGGAATAGGAAGAGAAGTTGCACTGTCATTAGCTCAGAAAGGATGTAATGTAGCATTCAATTATAAAAGTAATGATGCTTTAGCTGAAGAGTTAAAAAAAAGGATTGAGGAATTTGGAGTATCAGCATTTGCAATGAAGGTTGATATTAGCAAAAAAGAAGAGGTAAAAAGATTTATAGATGCCTATTTTGCTAAGTTTTCTACAGTCGATATTTTGATTAATAATGCAGGTATAAGAAGAGATAAATCTTTGGCTATTATGTCTGATTCTGAATGGAATGATGTAGTCAATACAAATTTAAATGGTGTTTTTAATATTACAAGACCAGTTGTCTATCAAATGGTTAAACAAAAGTGTGGACACATTATAAATATGAGTTCAGTCAGTGGAAAAAGTGGGATTGCAGGACAGACTAATTATTCTGCAACAAAGGCAGGAATTATTGGATTTACAAAGGCACTTGCAAAGGAGGTAGCAGGTTACAATATCAGAGTTAATGCTGTTGCTCCTGGATTTATTGAAAGTGATATGACTGCTGATTTTAAGGAGAGATTTAAAGATAATGTATTAAAAACTATTCCTTTAAAGCGTTTTGGAACTATTAAAGAAGTTAGTAATTTAATTGAATATCTACTTTCAGGAGGGGATGACTATATGATAGGTCAGGTATTCTACATTGATGGTGGCTTATCAATTTAATTGTAAAGGAGCAGGGAATATGAATTACAGTTATATTGTAGTTATTAGTGGCGGTCTTGGAGAATTGGCACAGTATATAGTTAATGATTTATTAATACATGGTTGTACAGTATGTTCATTAGATATAAATACTTCAAAAGAAGATTTAAAAAATAAAAATTACCATGAATTTAGATGTGACATTACTAATGAAGAAGATGTAGTTAGTACAATTAAAAAAATATACGATATTTTTGGAAATATCCATATTTTAATTAACAATGCAGGATTACATATAAATAAGAAGTTTGTGGAAATTAAATATGAAGAAATAGTACAGCTTATGAATGTGAATATAATAGGTACATTTTTATTAACAAGTGAGGTAATAAAATATATGTTAAAGCAAAACAGAGGAAAGATAATTAATATTTCTTCTTCAGCACCATTTGATTGTGTACCTAATACAAGTATTTACTCGATGTCAAAAGCATCTATGAACTGTATGACACAATGTTTAGTGAAAGAATTAAAAGGAACAAATATTTCAGTTAATGCTATTTGCCCTACAGTTATACATACAGAAGTTGTAAATAAAAACTGTAACAGAATTTCAAAAGAAAGTGGAATGGATAAAGAAACTATTTTAAAAAACTATTGTGAGAACTTAAATTTGGAGAAACGATTATTAGAGCCTTCAGAGATCTGTGCTGCAGTTAGGTTTTTAATTTCAGATATAGATAACAGTGTAAATGGTATGCTGCTTCCTGTAAATTGTGGCAGTACATTAAGATAAATTTTAAGATTTCTAGTAGAAAGAAGTTGAAAAAATGGTTAGAAAGAATTTGCAAGATATATTTCAGTGCAAAAATATATGTATTTTAGGAATAAGCAGAAAAGAAAATTCCCTTTCATATCAAGTGCTAAAAAATATTGTTGATTGCAATTTTCATGGAGATATTTATCTCATTAATCCAAATAAAGGTGAAGTTTTAGGTAAGCCTTTATTAAGAGATATAGACAATGTAGAAGCACATATTGATTTAGTTTTAAACTTTTTACCTTTTAATCTTGTTAATGAAAATGTAGAGAAATTTGCTAAAAAAGGATGTAAGAATTTTATTATTTATAGTTCCGGCTTTAGTGAAATGAAAGAAAGCGGCAAAGAAAGAAGTGATTATTTAAAAGCAGTTATAGAAAAATATAATTTGAATGTTATTGGTCCCAATTGTATAGGAATAATAAATAATTATCATAATCTTGCTGCTTCAAACTGGTTTTATACATTTAAAAAGGGAAGTATAGCATTTGTTTCACAAAGTGGTGCTTATGGAATGATTTTATCTTATATGGCTAAGAATAGAAAAATAGGTTTTTCAAAATTTATTAGTCTTGGTAACTGCTTAGATGTTGATGTAAGTGACATTTTAGAATATTTGCAAGATGATTCGGATACAAAAGTCATTATGTTATATGCAGAAGGCATTAGTGATGGAAAAAGATTTTTAGATACTGCAAGAAGAGTATCAAAGAAGAAGCCTATTTTAATGGTTAAGGCTGGGAAAACATTGGAAGGAAAAAAAGCTTCAAAAACTCATACAGGTTCAATAGAAATTGATACAGATATATTTAAAAGTGCATGCAGGTCAGCAGGAATTGTATTAGTGGATTCAGTAGATGAACTAATTGAAACAGCTTATTACCTTGAACATAATAATATACCAAATAAAAATGAAATTATGGTAATATCTCCATCAGGAGGTCCTTGTATTATAGCAGCAGATAATTGTACAGAAAATAATATTAAATTAATTGATCCTGATATAAAAACAAAAGAGATTATAAAAAAATATGTGCCAGTATTTGCCTCAGTCAGCAATCCGCTGGACATTACTACATTAACTGATAATGAACATAATTATGAGATTATAAAGGTTTTATCTGATGATAAAAATATAGATGTAATTTTACTTATGGTATTCACTAATTTCATGAGCAGCGATTTTAAGAAATCAATTAAATATATAAAAAAGAAAAAGAAGAATTTAGCTGTAGTAACTTTAGAAGAAGAAAAATTATATTCTGAATTTGAAAAATTAGATGTTCCTGTATATTTTTCCGTAGAAAAAGCTCTTAAAGTAATAGGATATGTTTGCAAATATAATGAGTTAGAAAATAAATTAAGTGAAGAATATAGCTTGCAGGATGAAAAATTTGCAATAAGTAACATAAAAATTAATAACTCTATTACAGGAATGTTAAGTGAATCAAAGTCTAAAAAACTGCTAAAACTTTATGGAATTAATATTGAAAATGAGTTTGTGGTTAATGATGGGGCTGAGCTTAAAAAAATCTATGAATTATTGAAAAAACCTTTATGTGTAAAAGTTGATAATAAGTCAATTTTTCACAAGACAGCTGTCGGGGGCGTTTTATTAAATGTATCTGATTATATGATAGCTGAAAATGCTTTAAATAGCTGGAAAAAACGTTTTGGTAATGATACAGGCTTAATTATCAATGAAATGATAAAAAAAGATTTCGAATTATTTATTGGAATCAAAAAAGATGCTGTATTTGGATATGTGTTAATTATTGGGATGGGAGGAGTATATGTAGAAAGTATAAATGAAAGGCATGTAGAACTAATCCCTAAAAATAAACTGCAGCTACAGAGAATAATAGACGAAAAAATTTTAATTAAGTATAGCCATATATTTGAAGATAATACAGAAATTTTAAGAAAAAAACTTTATAAATTATTAGAAAATCTCATCACAATAGTAAAAATGAATAAGCAGATTGAGGAGCTAGAAATAAATCCTCTAATTATATCAAATAAAGAAATATATATTGCAGATGCATTAATAAAAATCTGATTATTAGCATTATATAGCCTAATAGAAAAAATAATAAATTAGAGGTGTTTTTTATGAATATTAAACCAGTTGGAATTATTGCAATAGATTTTGAATTAGGAACACGAGTAATTCCTAATTCGTATTTCGAAAGTTATCTAGATACTTCAGATGAGTGGATAAGAAATAAAATTGGAATAAAGGAAAGAAAATATGTAACTAATGATAAATCCTATACTGATTTAGCATATGAGGCAGCCAAAAAAGTAATGGAAAAAAGTAATACAAAGCCGGAAGATATTGATTTAATAATTGCAAGTACTATTACACCAGATCATTTAAATGTTGCATCAGCGTGTTTATTACAATATAAACTTGGAGCAGTAAATGCAGCAGCTTTTGATCTATCAAATGGTGGATGCCCAGGATCTGTTTATAGTCTGGTAACTGCATCTAAGTTTATTGCTGATGGAACTTATAAAAAGGTTTTGGTTGTATCAGGTGAAATATTTTCTAAAGCAGTTAACATGAATGACAGAGGAATATGTGTATATTTTGGTGATGGTGTTGGAGCAGCTATTTTAAGTGAAGTTCCTAAAAATTATGGTATATTGGCACATGATTTAGGGGCTGATGGTTCAGGATATTATGCACTTGCTGCACCTGCAGGAGGTTCAAGAATGCCATTAAATAAGGAAAGGTTTGAAAAGGGATTGCAATATGCAAAAATGGATGGAAAGGCCATATGGAATTTTGCAACACATATTTTTAAAGAAACAATTTTAAAATCACTAAAAAGAGCTGATTTAAGTATTGATAATTTAGATTTTATTATATCACATCAGGCAAATTACAATATTATAGTTGAAGGTATGAAATCACTTAACTTGGGCATGGATAAAACTTACATTGATATAGACAAGTGTGGTAATACTGGTGGTGCATCTGTTTATATTGCATTGGCAGAAGCATATAGAAAAGGAAAAATGAAAAAGGGAGATGTAGTAGCTTTAGTAGCATTTGGTGGTGGATTAGCTTATGGATCTATAGTATTAAGATGGAATCTTGAAAGGTAGTTTAATAGTTATGGAAAGAAGAACAATTGTAACTGGCGGATTACAGGGCATAGGAGAGTCTATAGTTGGAAAGTTAAGAGAAGAAGGATATTTTGTAATAATTGCAGATGTTAATGTTAAGAAAGAAGAATTAAAGGAAAATGAAAAACTAATGTATTTACATTGTGATATATCAGATTATCATCAGGTTTCAGAAATGATGTTAAAAGTTAAAGAAAAGCTGGGAGGATTTGATGTATTGGTAAATAACGCAGGAATAACAAAAGACGTATTATTTGAAAAAATGTCTATAGAGCAGTGGCATGATGTTATAAATGTTAATCTTAATGGAACTTTTTATTGTTGCAGGGAGGCAATACAGTATTTAAAATTAGGAAATCAGTCAAGAATAATAAATATAGCTTCATTAAGTGGGATATTTGTGAATAAGGGACAAGCTAATTATGGTGTATCAAAGGCGGCAGTTATTGAATTAACAAAGTATTTAGCTGTAGAACTAGCCCCTTATAATATTTTAGTTAATGCAGTAGCTCCAGGAATGATAGATACAGATATGGTAAGAAAAATAGATGAGAGTGTCTTGAAAAAGATCATTAAAGTAATACCTCAAAAACGATTAGGAACAGTTGAAGAAATTGCTAAAGTAGTCAGTATATTGGCAGATCCAGAGTTGTCATACGTTACAGGTGAGGTTATTAAGGTATCAGGAGGGATAAAAGTATAATGAATATTGTAGATGTTAGAGATAAAGAGCTTTCAGTAGGAATTAAAGGGATGGGATATTATATTCCAGAGAAAGTAGTTACAAATCATGATATAGAAAAGATAGTTGATACAACAGATGAGTGGATACAGTCTCATA
>Ga0213825_1002325_pt1 | contig 12186 bp, 10 predicted proteins | sample MC6MC0900MG_FD_179896 | JGI IMG/M metagenome (GOLD analysis project Ga0213825, IMG submission 179896) | Enriched soil aggregate microbial communities from Iowa State University, Ames, United States - MC6-MC0900-MG | ecosystem: Environmental > Terrestrial > Soil > Unclassified | place: USA: Iowa... | reverse complement strand
ACTATTAGGAAGAGGGGTAAACTTTGAATAAATTTTTCGTTTTTTTGATAATTATTGTAATTATTTGTATGGTCTTAAGTAATAAAATATTTTCAATTGCTAATAGTCCTTCCGAATCTAAGCTTTACATAAATGTGTTTGATCCTAAAAGTTTGAAGTTTACATTTTATCAATTTGACCAGATTCAAAATAAAAGTAAATTATTATTAAGTAAGGAAACGGCAGATTATACTTCTTTCGCTTATTCTGAAGGTAATAATAAATTGTATTTTGCAGATGGTATATCAGATCGTACAATACAATTATTTGAAAATGACCTAAATACTAATCAAATGAAACAGTTAACCACTGTATTTAATAACGTTGACTTTATCCAAATAGACAAAGAGCAAAGAATTATCTTTATGAGAGTGCTATTAAGAGATGAATTTAAAAATTTTCATATGGCTACCTATAATCTTGAAACGCAGAAAATACAAATATGGGAAGAAGAAAACAAAGATAGAAGTGTTTTAGATTTTAATTATAACCCAAATAATAATCAATTAATTGTCGTTTCTTTCTCCGAGAACGAACATCAGAAGAAGCTTGACGAGGCTAATAAAAATCAAACAAAATTACAACCAACCAAATACAGTTTAGATATTTATGATATTGAAGGACAAAAAAAGAAACATATAGCGGATGTGGAGAGATTTATAAGTGGAGCATCATTGGCGCCAGACGCTAGCTCGGTTATCATCAGCTATGATGAAGCTGTAGACAGTCCTATTTCGCATGTTGTAGAAATAGATATTAAATCAAAAAAGGTAATGCCTTTACTAGATCGTAGTGGTATTTATTCGAAAATTCGCTCCGTTAAGTTCGATGAAAAAAAAGAAGGGTTTTATTTCTTATCTAGTTTTATTGATGAAAAAAAGGGTTATAGCATTTTGAAAATACCTAAAGAGAGCGTACTTGCATACTATGACATTAAGAAAAAGAAAGTTAAAAATATATGGCGGGCTGAAAAAAGTGTCATTGTAAACTATTCAGCTGATAATTTTTAATGAGTAAAGAGTGCTTAGTACAACGCTCAAATATAAAGAGAGCAAACTAGCTAAATTTTATTTGCGCGAAAAACATTACAGAAATTACTCTCCATTGCCCTGAGAAGATGTTTTGGCGTTGTTTAATTAAATCCAATAATTCCGAAAAAACCATTGACTTTAGAAAGTCGAGCATGTAAAATATTTCAAAATTACTGTTAAATTCGATGAAAAAGAGAGTAGTTTATGGTGGGACTGGAAAGCGAATTAGGGACGGTGTGAGCCTAATGCAGCAACCATAAATGAAACGCACTTTGGAGAAGGTTCTCGAATGAGTAGTAGAGAATATCGGGGAGTCACCTCGTTAACAACGGAAAGTGGTCATATTTTATGGCAACTAGAGTGGTACCACGGGATAACTATGCTCTCGTCTCTATTTTAGAGACGAGGGCTTTTTTTATCTTCATTCCGCAGAAAACGCTTATCTCTAAAGGTAAGAGATGAAAAGGGGAAGTGGTTCCTTTTCAGTGAGTTTCCAACCCCCTATTGAATGAAGATAATGCCTCCGGCGGATGTCACGGATTTTGAAAGGAATGAATTGTGCGTACACAATTCAAAATCCGGATGCTATTACGCCAAGGCGAAATTGATTATATATTGGGAGGAGAAAAAAACATGTATACACAAATCGCGAAAAGCATTGCTGAGGCATTAAATAATGAGCTGTCTGTCAATGAAATTCAACATTTACTGGAGAAACCGAAAAAATTGGACTTAGGGGATGTGGCATTTCCATGCTTTACACTAGCTAAACAATTAAGAAAATCCCCTCACACAATCGCTGTCGATATTCAAAACAATTTAACATGTGACTTAATACAGGAAGTTCAAGTAGTAGGTGGTTACGTCAATATTTTTTACCATCAGCCGACGATTACAAAACAGGTGCTTAGCCAAATAGTAAAAGAAAAAAATTTATATGGAACCCAACAGGAACCAAAAGGAAATGTAGTTTTTGATTTTTCTTCCCCTAATATAGCGAAGCCTTTTTCAATGGGCCATTTACGTTCTACAGTAATCGGTAATGCTTTAGCAAACATTGCCGAGAAAAATGGCTATAAAGCAATTCGTCTTAATCATTTAGGGGACTGGGGAACACAGTTTGGAAAATTAATTGTGGCCTATAAAAAATGGGGAGATCGACAAAAAATTGAAGCTGCTCCGATAAAGGAATTATTAAAAATATATGTGCAGTTTCATGAAGAAGCGGAGAAAGATGATGCACTCAATGACCAGGCTCGTGTCGCATTTAAAGCATTAGAGGATGGGGATGAAGAGACATTTGCTCTTTGGCAATGGTTTAGAGATGCATCACTTGTAGAATTCAAGACCATTTATCACCTGCTTGGCATTGATTTTGATTCATTCGATGGGGAAGCTTTTTACAATGATAAAATGGCTGCTGTTGTGAAAGAGCTGGAAGAAAAACAATTGCTAGTGAAATCGGATGGTGCGTATGTCGTTGAATTAGACAATATGCCGCCATGCTTAATAACTAAAGCAGACGGTGCTACGCTTTATGCTACCCGTGATTTAGCAGCAGCTTTTTATCGACAAAAACAATATGACCCTAAAAAAATATTTTATGTTGTAGGGAATGAACAATCTCTTCACTTTACCCAATTATTTAAGGTTATTGAAAAGATGGGGTACAATTGGGCAAAAGACTTACAGCATGTTCCTTTCGGGATGATTCTGCAAGAGGGGAAAAAAATGTCGACGCGTAAAGGCAAGATTGTTTTATTAGCAGATGTACTGAAGGAAGCGATTGCTACAGCGAAGCGAAATATCGATGAAAAAAATCCAATGCTTGAGCAGAAAGATAGCATCGCACATCAGGTCGGTGTTGGAGCGGTCATTTTTAACGATTTAAAAAATGATCGTCTACACGATATTGAGTTTTCCATTGAGCACATGATGAATTTTGAGGGAGAAACAGGGCCATATATACAATATACTTATGCACGTATTTCATCTCTATTAGAAAAAGCAGAAGACAACGGTAACGAAGTATCTTGTGAAACATTAGGTGAGCAAGCATGGCCAGTCATTTTATTACTAGAACAGTTTCCCAATGTAATTACCAACGCTTTTGAGCAAGCAGATCCATCACAAATTGCTAAATATGCCCTACAATTAGCGCGTCTATTTAATAAATATTATGCGCAAAATAAAGTATTGGTCGATGACAACCAAAGAAGTTCACGATTAGCATTTTGTCAATGTGTATCTGTTGTTTTAAAAGAATCGTTAGCATTGTTAGGAATTGAAGCGCCTAAAAATATGTAGGCGCTTCTATATCATCGTTGTAGATGCATTTTCAGTCATTTATTGATATGAAATTGACCGCAACTAGAAAAAATGGTACAAGGAAATAGTGTGAAATTTAAGGTCTTATCAGAATGTTAGACTTTAGTGGGATTTTTCGAAATATATAGAGAGAAGGTTTATAGAAAGTATGAAGAAAAAGCAATGGCGTGTTTCCGCGCTACTTGTGATTGTCAGTATTTTTTTCGTTGCACTCAATATGCGGCCAGCAGTCACAGGAATTGGACCACTATTTAATGTACTTTTGGAGTCACTCCATGTATCCAATACAAAAATGAGCTTTTTAACGTCTATTCCGGTGTTTTGTATGGGACTCTTTGCACCATTCGCAGTACCCTTACAAAGGAAACTCGGAACAAAAACAGCAATCACGCTACTACTAATCATCATCGCATTAGCAAATGGGCTACGCTTTTTTAAAGAAAGCTATGGACTACTTGTGGTCACAAGCTTTGCTGCAGGGTTTGCCATTGCGCTAATTGGTCCAATGTTAAATGCCTATATAAAAAAGAAATTCCCGACCCGTTTTACAACAGTTGTAGGTATTTATTCATTTGGAATAGGAACAGGGGCAACATTAAGTGCAGCACTAACAGTAACATTTTATAATCGTTTTCATGAGAGCTGGACAATGGCGCTCGGCAGTTGGGCAGTACTAGCAATGATCGCTCTTGTCATTTGGTTACTGACAATACAAAAAGACCAGGATGAGTTATCAGAAACAGATGTATTGAGTGAAAATGATGCGCGAAATCCATGGAAAAATGTTCGTGCTTGGACTATTTTAATTTATTTTGGTTTACAAACATCGTTGTTTTTCTCAATGATGTCTTGGTTAGTACCGATGATACAGGATAAGGGCTATTCACTTGTTGCTGCAAGTTCTATGCTAACATTTATGTCAATCGTTCAAATGATTGGAAATATCTCTGTCCCTATACTAATGGAGAAGTGGGCGAATCGAATGGGTTGGCTTTTCTCTTTAGGAATCCTAGGTATTTTCGGCTTTGCACTACTATGGTTAAGTTCAGGTGCTATGTTGTGGATTGCCGTATTAATAATAGGGATCGTTTTAAGTGGCTTATTTCCAATTGGTCTATTGTTACCATTGGACGAGGCAAAAAATGATGAGGAGGCCAATAGCTGGTCATCAATGGTGCTTTCCGGAGGCTTTATGATAAGTGCCATCATTCCTATACTAATCGGCTATTGCTATGATGTGACGGGTAATCATACTTTTACCTATGCCATATTTATGCTGTTAATGCTTGGCATAGTAGCTACTACAATTATGCTAAAGAAAAAATAATTTTGAGGCATGCGAGAATTTACGCGCATGTCTTTTTTTTTTATAAATAATATTACAAACGCGATTTATAAGTCATTTTTCATAGCAAAGCTAGAAAAGAATCGTTTTTTATAGGTATAACGAATTGAATAAAAGGGATGAGTAGTATTTTCACAACATGTTGAACTTAATAATATTATTATGTAAACTTGAAACGTATAATAACCTTGTTTATGATAGAGTAGAAAGATCTTTAAGAAAGTTTTGGTGAACGTATGCGGAAAAAGATGCTCATTCTTGGAGCAACAGCTTTACTATTAACAGGCTGTGAAAATGATTCATTGGCAGAAATGTTTCATACTAAAAAGGCCGAGGTAAAATCGGAAAAAGTTATTATGAAGAAAGAAGAAAAAATTGTACCAGAAGTAAAAATAGTTGGAGAGAATGGAATCGGTGCAGGCATTATTGTAAAAAAAGAGGACGCGAAGCTTTATATTGTGACAAATGGTGCGCTCGTAGCTTCAAAGCCAGCTGCTCTCGTCCAATTTAATAATAATAAGCTTGTGGAAGCCAATGTGCACTATATGTCTACAGCATATAATATCGCCATTTTAGAAGTTACCTACAAAGCATCGGTAAAGGTGCCAACTGTTTATAACGGGGAATTAAATCAATTAGCTGTTTTTGTCGATAGTTTACCGCACGTCATTAAAAAATATAGTGACAGAAAAGCAGCTTATTACATAGATGCAGAACAAAACATACCTTTAGGGAGCCCTGTTCTAGAAGCGGAGAGTGGTGAAATTGTAGGCATCTATTTTAAACGCCAGCAAAACGATGTTTCACAGCCGTACATACTGCCATTTAAAGATATTGAGCCGTTTTTAGATGAATGGATTGAAGAAGGTATGAAGACAAGAGATCGGTTATCTCAGTCAAAAAATTTATATCCATATATAGAACAGGGTGACAAAGAAGCCGTCCAGCAAGCTATTGATCGATATGGAAAGAACATTTTTGCTTATAATAGCGATGAAGTAAAACTATTTATAGATACATTTCATAAGCATTTACAAGCAGCTGTTGAGATTCATGATGCTAGTGTAATGAAACCTTTCGCAGGTACAGATGAGTTACAAAGCACACTGAATAATATGGTTGCGTATTATGAATCCAAACACGCGAAAATTCAATTTTCCAATACGACGATTAAAAACATCAAAATGGATGGACAAAATATTGTAGTTCGTGCAAAAACGGAATATGTACTAACGAATGCTGCTGGTCAAGAAGCACTTGCGAATTCTATGATGGTATATGAAATAAATAAAAATGAACAGGGCGAGTATCAGCTTATTCGTCTAACAACTGAGGAGTGAAAAGTTGGATGGAGCAAGCAAGACAAATGCTACAACATCATTTTGGCTATGATTCATTTCGCAATGGACAGGCACCAATTATCGAACAAACATTACGAGGTCAATCAAGTCTTTGTGTGATGCCAACTGGCGGAGGTAAATCAATTTGCTATCAAATTCCGGCACTGATGCTAGATGGACTCACAGTCGTCATATCCCCCTTAATTTCTCTTATGCAAGATCAGGTAGAAGCATTACGTGCTGCAAATATCCCAGCCGCGTATATAAATAGTACCTTAACCGTGCAAGAAGTGAATGAAACGATGCAGCTTGCGAGTGCAGGTTATTTAAAGCTACTTTATATAGCGCCAGAGCGATTAGAAAGTGCAACATTTTTACAAGTATTAGCGAATTTATCTGTTCCATTGATTGCTGTAGATGAAGCTCACTGTATATCCCAGTGGGGGCATGATTTTAGACCAAGTTACCGAGCAATCCAAAAATTATTTACTTTGTGGCCGCAAAAGCCAACTGTCTTAGCACTTACAGCAACAGCTACACCAGCTGTTTGTGACGATATTAGACAATTATTAGATATTGACGAGCAATCAACTGTGATTACCGGTTTTTCGCGCGATAATTTAGCATTCTCTGTGTTAATTGGTGAAAATAAAGAACGTTACATTAAAGATTATTTAGTGAAAAATAAAAATGAAGCGGGCATTATTTATGCAGCGACTCGAAAAGCAGTCGACGCCATCTATGAGCTTTTAAGTCGTTTGGGCGAATCTGTTGCTAAATACCATGCGGGACTACCAGAGGACATGCGTACGTCAGAGCAGGAGCGCTTTTTAAAAGATGAGGCACGTATTATGGTAGCAACCAATGCATTTGGAATGGGGATTGATAAGAGTAATGTACGCTTTGTCATTCATTATCAAATGCCGCGCAATATGGAGAGCTATTATCAGGAAGCGGGGCGTGCAGGACGTGATGGCTTACCAAGTGCCTGTATTTTGCTGTATGCATCAGGGGATGTCCAAACACAACGCTTTTTAATTGAACAGACGCAGGATGAAGCTCGCATTACGCAGGAACTAGCAAAGCTACAAACGATGGTTGACTATTGTCATACAGAAGGCTGTTTACAAAATGCGATCTTAACGTATTTTGGCGAAGAAGCAGGGGTGCCTTGTAGTCGTTGTAGTAATTGTAATGATGGACGGGAAGTCAAAGATGTGACAGTAGATGCACAAAAGGTGTTAGCCTGTGTCGTAAGGATGGGGCAAAAATTCGGCAAGACGATGGTGGCTCAAGTGCTAATTGGCTCCAAAAATCAAAAAATGACTGAATTTGGTTTTGCAAGGCTGTCTACCTATGGCATTTTAAAAGGCCAATACTCCTCGAAGGATGTCTCAAGCTTTATAGAATTTTTAATCGCTGAAGGTTTACTGGCTGTTAAGCATGGCACGTTTCCAACTATTTATGTACCTGAGGAAGGCAAAGAGGTGCTAATGGGTAATCGAACGGTTATGCGAAAAGAAGCGGTTACTGTGCGTAAACTCGCAGACAATGACCCGTTATTTGAGCATTTACGAGTATTGCGTAAAGAGATTGCGGATGAAGAACAGGTACCACCATTTGTTGTGTTCTCTGATAAAACATTACGTGAACTATGCGACAAAAAGCCAATGGAGCTTGAAGGGTTACGACATGTTAGTGGGATTGGTGAAGTAAAATTCGAAAAATACGGCAAGCGTTTCTTTGATGCCCTTCAGTCTTTTTTGAAAACAACTTAATAATATAGGAAAAAAGGAAGTGCTTAATTCAAAAAATTAGGCACTTCCTTTATATTCGTAAAGTATTAAAACTCGCTATTTCTCCCAAAGTTCGATCAATCGACCTTCAGGATCTTTAATCCAAATAAACTTTCCATATTCACTAATCTCTTCTTTTTTTTCAAGAGGTACACCAATATGTTCAAGATGCTTAATCGTCTCGTTAATATCATGTACTTGGAAATTTAACATCACTTGTTGTTCTGTTGGAAAATAGCCGTCATCTTCGGTAAAGAAAGAAAAGATCGTCTCATTTCCTGATTGGGGTTTAATCACAGCCCCATTCCAATTTTCTATTTCAATCTTCAACACTTCGCTGTACCATTTTTTGATAACATCAAGATTTTTAGTTCTCCAAAATATTCCTCCGAAACCTTTTATCATCGTATCTAACTCCTGTCTGTCTTTAAATTTGATTTTCGATTAAAAGATAAGTTCCTTTTTCAACTATACAGCTCCGTTAGACTAAGTACAATTTCAACATAAATAAAAAAATCACCGTAAAAAAGTATGATTTTGTACAAAGCTAAAGTATGGAAACAAAAATAAAAAACCCGGGAATTATATCCCGGGCCTGATTCTCACTTACTTATAGTGCTCCATGACACACTGCCTCGCTTCCGCATTGAATCTTAAAATTTTTTAAGAAAACTGTGCTTTAGCTTCATTCAGCTTTGATGGTCCTTCTGAGTTACCGGTCAGCCCCACTCATCGGGTTAACCCTCCTTGTCATTGGATTTGGAAGTGAAATCTTTAATAGTATAGACCGTTTATTCTTCAACTATACCGTTAGCCATCCATGAAATGCAAAAATCAGCACTTCACCACAGAAAATGAAAGATGATTAAGTTCTTTCATGGGAGTTGAAGTACAATTTTACTTAATATTTATTGGAAAAATTACCTCAAATAAATCAAAGCTACAATATCGAAAAAATAAAAACCCGGGAATAAATCCCGGGCCTGATTCTCACTTACTTATAGTGCTCCATGACACACTGCCTCGCTTCCGCATTGATCTTAAATTTTAAGACAACTGTGCTTTAGCTTCATTCAGTATTGATGGTCCTTCTGAGTTACCGGTCAGCCCCACTCATCGGGTTAACCCTCCTTGTCATTGGATTTGAAGTGAAATCTTTAATAGTATAGACCTTTTATTATCTTTTATACACGTCATTTAAATTTTTCGATTCAAAGAGATAAATTAATCAGAAAACGCTTTTTTCTCCCAATGCTCAGTGATGAACTGATCTCGACCTGACAGCGCACGATCTTTCTCATAATGCTCCGACTCTTTTTTATAATAGTACTGATGATAATCTTCCGCAGGATAAAACTGTTTGGCATCGCGAATTGTGGTTACAATAGGTTTAATATAGCGACCACTTTTTGCTAGTTTTTCCTTGGATAATTCGGCAATGCGCTTTTGCTCTTCTGAATAAGTGAAGATGGCCGTCGTGTATGATTCACCACGGTCATGGAATTGACCATAGGCATCCGTTGGGTCGATTTGCATCCAGTAAATATCAAGAAGCTGCTCATAACTAAAAACGCTAGGATCGAATTCGATTTCGACTACTTCTAAATGGCCAGAAGTACCTTTTTTGACATCCTCATAAGTAGGATTTTTTAAATGGCCACCCATGTAGCCAGAAGTAACCTTATGTATGCCATCCCATTCAACAAATGGCTTAACCATACACCAAAAACAGCCACCAGCAAACGTCGCTTTTTCAATCATATTGATCATCCTTTCTACTCTGTTTTGAAGAAATTATAGCATTATTTTGCTCGTTATTGGCATTTTAGGTGTAAAATAACGAATAGGTAGTTGATGATAGGCGCAGCAACGTTTAAAATGAAACTTTCCTTACGATGAATCGTTACATTAACTATAAAAAATAGAGGAGTTACTAGTTATGGAAGAGCAAGATTATACAAGACGCTCGCAACGTCCCAAAAAACGTCGATTGCGAAAAGGGAGAGTATTGTTCACATTGTTATTACTCTGTGTCATTGTCGGCGTGGGCTATGCTGTTAAGCAATATCGAGATGGGCTAGAATTAGCAAGCGATACAAAGGTAGCTCAGGAGGATTTCAGCGGCGACACAGTAAAAGGCGATATTGAAAACTATTTATTATTAGGAATCGATACACGTGGTGAAGAGAAATCACGAACAGATACAATGATGGTATTGTCTTGGAACAAGAAAACAAATGATGTCAAACTCGTATCATTTATGCGAGATATTTATGCGGATATCCCTGGTTACCAATCCTATAAGCTAAACACGGCTTACTATCTAGGTGGTGTTCAATTATTAAAGGATACGATTAGCAATATGTTTGGTCTTCCGATTCATCATTATGCTATTGTCGATTTTAAAAATTTTGAATCACTTGTCGATATTTTAGCGCCAAATGGAGTGAAAATCGATGTAGAGAAGGATATGTCTGAAAAAATTGGTGTTTCATTAAAGCAAGGTGAGCAAAACTTAAATGGTCAAGAGTTACTTGGTTATGCCCGATTCCGCCACGATGCTGAAGGCGATTTTGGTCGTGTCGCACGTCAGCAAAAAGTGATCGAAGCCTTAAAGAATGAAATATTAGCGCCTCAAAATATCGTGAATTTACCAAAATTCGTTGGTGCAGCACAAGGCTATATAACAACGGACCTTTCATCTAAAGAAGAGGTTCAACAAGTGCTTAAAATGGTGTCTAAAGGTAAAATCAACATAGAAAAAGCAACGATTCCAATTGAAGGTAGTTTTAGTTACGAATACTTTAGTCATGCTGGTGATTCAATCGTTATTGATGTAGAGAAAAACAAAGAATTTTTACGTAAATTTTTAGGTATTTCTTTGGAGTGATGTTTCGCCAAAGCTAACATTTTCTTGTAAAATAAAGGTATAGGATTTGTATTGGGGTGAGTACATGGAAAAAGAAAGACCAAGAGAGCGATCGAATTTCTTTTCAACAAAGTTTATTCGCTTTTTAGGTGGTAAAAACTTATTTTTTACACTAATTATTTTAGTATTACTTGCGTGCGTTATTTTTATGTTCCAAAAAGTTTCCTTTATATTTACCCCGCTAAAGGTTTTATTTCAGGTAGTAGTTCTACCAGGGGTACTTGCCGGTATTGCGTATTATTTATTACGCCCATTATTAGGGCTTTTAGAAAGGTGGCGTATCCCAAGAATTTGGGGTATTTTACTACTGTATATCGCTGTAATTGGCATATTAACGTTATTAGTATTACTTGTCTATCCGTTTTTGCGAGACCAGTTTACTAATTTAGCAAAGGAATTCCCAGAGTATTTTATGGCGTTAACGCAAAATACGGTTGATTATCTCAATAATTCACGCATTACTGAGTACTTAGATAAAATGAATTTTAATGACGTAGTGAAGAACTTTACTACGGATATGGTGAAAACAGTAAAAGATACGGCTACCAACTTAGCGCAAGGCGTAGCATCTGGTATTACTGGCTTCGTTTCAACATTAACGGGAATTGTTCTGTCATTAGTGACGGTGCCATTTATTTTATTTTACTTACTTAAAGATGGTGAAAAACTACCGAATTTTATTTTAAAAGCATGCCCACCACGTATGCGCAAAGAAGTACATGAAATTTTCCACGATATGGACAAGCAAATTAGTTCATACATACAGGGGCAAATTTTAGTTTCCATGTGTATCGGTTCAATGGTAACAATCGGCTTTTTAATTATCGGTATGAAATATGCTTTATTGCTTGGGTTCCTTGCGATGATCACGAGTGTGGTTCCATACTTAGGGCCAGTCATTGCGATTACACCGGCTGTTATTATCGCTCTTGTAACATCACCGTTCATGCTGTTTAAATTAGCCATTGTATGGACAGTTGTACAGCTGATTGAAGGGAAATTCATTTCTCCTCAAATTATGGGTAAATCACTAAGTATCCATCCAATTACAATTATTTTTGTGTTATTAACGGCAGGTTCATTATTTGGCGTACCAGGTGTTATTTTAGGGATTCCAGGCTATGCCATCTTAAAAGTACTTGTGACACATTTATTCAAGCTATTTAAGCAACGTTATAATCGTTACGAAGATGAGGAACAGCAAAAATATGAGGTGTAAGAAGAGACAGTTACTGCGAAAGTGCAGTAACTGTTTTTTTGATTGAAATCAAAATTCACAAGCTTACTCAACGTGAAGGAATGAAAGTAACTGTGTCATTTTTTTATAGAGGAGAAGTGTTTGAAGTTAGTCGATTTGTAAAAGTATGTAGTGCATTTA
>Ga0213825_1002324_pt1 | contig 12186 bp, 10 predicted proteins | sample MC6MC0900MG_FD_179896 | JGI IMG/M metagenome (GOLD analysis project Ga0213825, IMG submission 179896) | Enriched soil aggregate microbial communities from Iowa State University, Ames, United States - MC6-MC0900-MG | ecosystem: Environmental > Terrestrial > Soil > Unclassified | place: USA: Iowa... | reverse complement strand
TGGCCCGCGCTCTTCAGCCTGGTGGCCTTTGCTGCCAATTCGGTGTTTTGCCGGTTGGCACTGCGGGACGGGGCTATCGACCCCGCATCGTTCACGGTGGTGCGGCTGGCCAGTGGTGCGCTGTTCCTCTTGCTGCTGATACGGCTGCGCAAACCCGCAGTCCCCCAGGGCGGCAGCTGGAGAGGCGGCCTGGCGTTGTTCCTTTATGCATTCCTGTTTTCTGCGGCGTACCTGCAACTGGGCGCTGGCGCAGGTGCGTTGCTGTTGTTCGGCGCCGTGCAGATCACCATGTTTGGTTTTGCCGCGTACAAAGGCGAGCGCATCACCCCGCGGATGCTGCTGGGGATGCTGATCGCCTTTGCTGGCCTGTTGGTGCTGTTGTTGCCCGGTGCCGAGGCGCCACCCTTGACCAGCGCCTTGCTGATGGCCGCCTCGGGCGTGGCGTGGGGCGTCTATTCGCTGTTGGGCAAAGGTTCACCCAGGCCGTTGGCGGATACCGCCGGCAACTTTGCCCGAAGCCTGCCATGCCTGGTGCTGCTGGCACCCGTGCTGTGGGTCGGTGGCGGCACGCAGTTGACCGCACCCGGTTTACTGTATGCGCTTGCCTCGGGCGTGCTGGCCTCGGGGGCAGGTTATGCCGTGTGGTACGGCGTGGTCAGGCAGGTCAGCGCACAACAGGCGGCAACGATGCAGCTCAGTGTGCCGGTAATTGCCGCAGTGGGCGGGGTTTGCCTGATTGGTGAACCGCTGTCGATTCGCTTGCTGGTGGCGTGTGCCGTGGTGCTGGGCGGTATCGCTCTGGCCCTGGCACCGCGCCGTTAAAAGAAGCTGCGCTGCGCCTTCAGCGTGACGACGCTTTCGCAATACGTGTTGATCCCCGAATACGCATCACAACCGCCGCCACTGAGGTTGGAGTTGCTGTAGATCAGGTTCAGGTCGATGCCCAGCCAAGGCCGCGACAGTTCCAGCGACCAGTCGGAAAAGGCATTCACCTGGCTGCCATCGCCAATGGTGAACGGCGTGCCCAAACGGTGATGGGCGAGTTTGACGGTGAGGTCGACGTCGAACAGCGGCAATTGGCCGAAGTCGGCGAAGAGGGTGCCGGTGCGGTTGTCGGGGTTGTCGCGCAGTGCCCCGCCAAAGCGGCTGCCCAGCACCGACACGCCGCCATACAGCGCGTAACTGTCGGGGCCTGCGACAGTGGGCTGGCTGTAATGAATCAAACCCACCTCGTAACCCAGGCTGCTGTCAAAGTGGTGCTTGTAGCCCAGGTAGCTGTCCAGCCGCAGGGTGGAGTTTGGGGTGACGCCCATGCTCGGGGCGTATTGGCCCAGGTACCAGCCACTGCGGTGGCTGAGGTCGAGGCCACCATGGAATGCGCCGATGGCGCTGGGCGAAATCAGCCCTTGGGCCATGCTGCGGGAGGGTGTGGTGCCTAGTGTGAAGTCGAGGTCGCCCAGTTCGCGTTTCATTTGCTGGGCCGCCAGCAGGGGGCTGAAGAGCAGTGCAGCACTCAGCAACAGAAGGGGCCTGGTCATGGTCTCCGTCCTGGAAGGCTTGCGGTTGAGCGGTAAAGGATACCTGCGCAGGCGGGAGGAGGGAACCGTTGGCTATGCCCTTCAGCCTTTGGTCGAAGGGGCAGCGTCGGCGGCTTCAGTGACCACAGGCAGGTCGTTGGCACGCTGGATCACCCGCCGTTGCTGTTCATAGTCGTCCAGCGACAGGCCACGGCGTTGCAAGGCTTCCAGTTGCAGTTGGCGGGTTTCTTCGGCGCTGTACGGGCGCAGTTCGGGGTGGCTGGCACAGCCGGCCAACAGGGCGATGGCGGTAGCGGCCAGGGCAGTGAGCGAGAGGCGGGCCAGGGTATTCATCGGGTAGCTCCGGGGTGCGGGGATTCGCCAAGTTCGAATCAATGGCGCTAGGTTATTGGGCCGGGCCGATCAGTAGAAATTGCCTCGTTCGATAGTCACTATCGATACGACCATCAGTGCGAAAAGTTAGCGCCCTCTCTGCTGGTCAAACGGATTGCCATTGCTACCCTTAACCCACGCGGTCTGACCTCATGGGGATTAGCGATGCGCATGCCATTGATTGCCGTCCTTTCGGCGGTGCTGTGCCTGAGCGCTGCACCTGGCCGGGTGCTGGCAGAAGATGTACCCGCGCCGGACCCGGCCCCGCAAGCCGACACGCTCGCGGCCAAAGAGGCGGTGTTCACCCAGGAGCAACTGGACCAGATGCTCGCACCCATCGCGCTGTACCCCGACGCGTTGCTGGCCCAGGTGCTGATGGCCGCCACCTACCCGGGGCAGGTGAGTGAAGCCGTGACCTGGTCCAAGGCCAACCCCAAGGCTTCTGGCGACGATGCGGTCAAGCAAGTGGCGAAACAGCCGTGGGACCCGAGCGTGCAGGCGCTGGTGGCCTTCCCGCAGTTGCTGGCGACCCTGGGCCAGGACCCCGTGTGGGTACAACGCCTGGGCGACGCCTTCCTCGCGCAACCCGACGATGTCATGGCCGGCGTGCAGCGCTTGCGTCATCAAGCGCAGGCGGCCGGCAACCTGCAGAGCAACCAGTACCAGAATGTGACCGTGCAGGCGGCTCCGGCGGCAGCGCCGGCTTCCAGCGGTGGTAGCAGCAAGCAGGCGGCCCCGGCCAGCAGCCCGCCCACCACCATCATTATCGAGCCGGCCGACCCGCAAGTGGTGTACGTGCCCAGCTACAACCCCACCACCACCTACGGCACCTGGGCTTACCCGGCCTCGCCGCCGGTGTACTACCCGCCACCGCCGATGTACTACGCCGGTTCTGCGCTGGTGGCGGGCCTGGCCTTCGGTACGGGCGTGGCGATTGTCAGTTCGCTGTGGGGCGACTGTGACTGGGGCAACAATGACATCGACATCGACGTCAACCGCTACAACAACATCAACGGCAACAACCGCATCACCAACAACCAGAACAAATGGCAGCACAACGCCGCGAACCGCGAGGGTGTGCCTTACCGCGATGCCCGCAGCCGCCAGCAATATGGTCGCCAGCTGGACGGTGCTACCCAGCGTACCGCGTTCCGTGGCGACGACGCCCAGCGTGCCCAGGCACGCAACAAAGCCAGGGCTTCGATGGACCGTGCAGGCATCGAGCGGCCGGCCACCAGCAACCGCCAGGCCCGCCAGCAGGTGCGCGAGGCGCAGGCGGGCAATTCGGTGGGCAATCGCATGCAATCGCGTAACGACGCGGCACGGCCAGCCGACCGCCGACAGGACACACGTAATACCCAAGGCCGGCAGCAGAACAACCAGGTGAACTCACGCAGACAAGGCGAAGGCCAGGCGCGGCAAGGGGCGCAGAACCGCCCCGCCAATACCGCAGGCCGGGCGCGTAACAATGCCTTTGATGGCGTGCGCTCGCCGTCGCGCACCAGCGCGCAGGCCAGCCGCGGCCGCACCAGCCAGTCGTTCGCCCAGCGGCCGAACGCATCGCGTGCCGCCGGGCACCCGATCTCCCGGCCCAGTGCGCCTGCACGCCGCGGGGGAGGTGGCCGTCGATGAACCGTCCATTACTCGGGGCATTGCTGCTCACTGCAGGCCTGGCCTGGTCATCCCTGGCCGCTGCGCAAGACGCTTTTCCGACACCGGAGAAGGCCGTGGAGGCCTTCGTCGCGGCGCTGGGCCAAGAGAAAGCGGATGAAGCGCGCTTGGCCCAACTGCTGGGCGATGACTGGCGTATCTATATCCCGCGTGGGGGTGTGCAACGCAGCGATGTGGACACGTTCCTGGAGCAGTATCGCGTGCAGCACAGCATCGACATGACGGCCCAAGGCAAGGCCATACTGGCGGTGGGCAGTGATCACTGGACGTTGCCTATACCCCTGAGCAAAAGCAGCCAGGGCTGGCGTTTCGACCTCAAGGCCGGCAGTGCCGAAATCCGCGCCCGGCGCATTGGCCGCAACGAACTGGGCGCCGTGCAGTCGATGCTGGCGTACCACGACGCGCAGATGGACTACGCCTCACAAGACCGCAACGGCAATGGTGCGCTGGAATACGCGCAGAAAATTTTCAGCGAGCCTGGCAAGCATGACGGCCTGTACTGGGACGATGAAGGTGATGGGCAGGTCAGCCCGCTGGGGCCGCTGTTCGGCCAGGATGTGGTGGGTGACGACTGGTATGGCTACCACTTCCGCATCCTTGATGCGCAAGGCCCGTCGGCCCCCGGGGGCGCCTACAGCTACTTGATCGGCAACCAGATGAGCCGCGGCTTTGCTCTGATCGCCTGGCCAGCGAAGTATGACGACACTGGGGTGATGAGCTTCATGATCAGCCATGACGGCCAGGTCTTCGAGAAAGACCTTGGGCCACACGGGGACAGGCTGGCCAAGGAGATGGAACGCTTCGACCCGGATGACAGCTGGAAAGAGGTCGATACCACGGCGATCGAGTGAGCACGGCGCATCCCTGCGCCGCCGCCTTCAGTGCGCGCGCGCCGCGCGCACCTCGCGGGCGGTACACCCATAGCGCTGGCGAAAGGCCCGGGTGAACTGCGCCTGGTCGGCAAAACCCCAGCGAAACGCCAGTTGGCCGATAGACAGATGGCAGTGCGGGTCGCACAGCTGGCGATGCACTGCCTCCAGGCGCTGTTGGCGCACCCATTCGCCCAGGGTATAGGGCGTGATCGAGAAGAGCTTGTGCAGGTAGCGCAATGACAGGCCGCAGGCCGTGGCGACGGCTTGCGGTGACAGGTCGGGGTCGCCGAGGTTTTGCAGCACGTAGTGCTCGACACGGGTCAGGTGCAACGTGCTGAGGTTGGAGCCTTCACTGCCCAGCACCCGTTCGTCCTGCTGCAAGGCCAGCAGCAGGGTCGCACTGGCCTGCTCCAGCAACAGGTGGCGGGCGGCTGCGGGGCTGGCGTCGAAGTGGCGCGCGCAGAGGTCCAGTTGCTCGACAAAGATGCGCCCAAGGCCTTGGCTGGCGTCGAAGCAGTGGCGGGTGTAGCGCTTGTGCCCGAGCAAGTTGGCCTTGAGCGCGCGTTCAGGCAGCTTCAGCACCCACAGGTCGTTTTCGGCCCGGTAATGGAAACGGTAAGGCGCGTCGCCGCGCTCGACGATGAAACCGCCTGGGCGGCAGCTCAATGGATGGCCATCCTGCTCGAAGTGCACCTCGCTGCGGCTGGGCACGGTGACCAGGTAGAACGCGTCAGTGTCCTGGCCGATGTGCGCCTTGCTGCGGGAATAGCCAAGCTGGCTGGAGCGCAGGCGTGACAGGCTCAGCGGCGTGCTGGGGGTGCTCCAGCGCTGCAGGTGGCCATTGAAGGGTTGCTCGGCGGCAAATTCCAAGCTCAAGGGGAAGTAGGTGTCGCTGATGGCTTCGGCCCAGCGCGCCTGGCGTTCGGGTTGCGGCCAGCCATGGGTCGACAGTTCTGTGGGCATGGGTTGTCCTTTTTCAAAGAGGGCAGCATTGAAAAAAGGAACTGCAGGCAAGCTACTCAAGCAGCTCTTGTTATTGTGCAAAAACGCCCGGCAGCGCAACGCTGCCGGGCGGGTGTCACGCCCATGATCGGCGCGTGCCGACCCTTTGATCAAGCCCCGCGTGTCACCCTGTACGTGGCCGAAGGTTCCAGGCAGGCCTGCCAGCCTGGCGGCACGACGATGTTGGTGGTGTCCTCCTCGATCACACAGGGGCCTTGCACCGTTTGCCCGGGCAGCAGGTGGTTACCGTTGAACACCGGGGTGTGCTGCCACTCGCCGTCGGCACTGAACAGCATCGGGCGCTCGCCCGCTGGGACTGCAGCAGGTGGCTGGGCCGGCCCCTGCAGTTCTGGCTGCGGTGGGCGCGGCAGGTGACCGATCACCGAGCACTCCAGGTTGACCAGTTCTACCGGGCTGTCGGGTTCGCTGTACGAGTACAGCGTCTGGTGGCGAGCGTGGAAGGACTCGATCAACGCTGCCAGCCCGTCGCTGTCCAGGCTGTGGCGCTCCAGCTCCACGCTGCACTCATGGATCTGCCCGCTGTAGCGCATTTCCAGGGTGTAGTGGCAGCTGCTGGCCTGGTCGCCGAAGCCGTCTTCACGTAGGTTCGCCAAGCCTTGCTGGCGCAGTTCGGCCATGGCCTGATTGAGCTGCGCGAGGTCGGCGTGTTCGGCGTCCAGGCGCATCGACAGGCTGGTGAGCTGGTCGTAGCGCACATCCGAAAGGATCTGGCCGAAGGCGCACAAGCCAGAGGCCACCTTGGGGATCAACACGGTGTGCATGCCAATTTCTTCGGCCAGGCGCACCACGTGCATGCCTGCTGCGCCGCCCGCGCCGATCAGGGCGAAGTCACGCGGGTCGTGGCCGCGTTCGATGGAGACACGGCGGATGCCGTTGACCATGTTCAGGTTGACCAGGGTGGTAATGCCAAACGCAGCGCGCTCAACGCTGATGCCCAGCGGTTCGGCGATCTTGCTGCGGATGGCCTCCAGCGCAGCCTGGCGATTGAGCGTAATACTGCCGCCCAGCAACGCACGGTCTGGCAGGTAGCCCAGGGCCAGGTTGGCGTCGGTTACGGTGGGTTCACTGCCGCCTTTGCCGTAGCACACCGGGCCAGGCTTGGCGCCCGCACTACGGGGCCCCACCTGCAGCATGCCGAACTCGTCGAGGTGCGCGATGGAGCCACCGCCGGCACCCAGTGTCTCCACCTGGATCATCGGCACGCCGATGCGCTGGCGCAGGAAGTCCACATCCTTGCTGAAGTTGGTGCGCCCGGCATTGGTCAGGGTGATGTCGAACGAGGTGCCCCCCATGTCCACGGTGATGACGTTGTCGATGCCAAACGGGCGGGCGACCGAGAGCCCCGCCTGGGGCGCCGAAGCCGGGCCGGAGTTGATGGCATTGACCGCGCGTTCACGCATCAGGTGGCCGGGCGCCAGGCCACCGTTGGACTGGAAGTAGCGCACCGGTTGCTGGGCGCCGAGCTCCTCGAACAGGCTGTCGATACGCGCCACGTAGCGCGCCATCACCGGGCTCAGGTAGGCGTTGACCACGGTGGTGGAGGTGCGGGTGTATTCGCGGATTTGCGGGAACACTTCAACGCCTGTGCAGACGAACACCCCGGGCAGCGCTGCCCTGACCAGCTCGGCGGCACGCTGCTCATGGCTGGGGTTGCGCACCGACCAGAGGAAGGAAATGGCCACCGCTTCCACGCTTTCGGCACGGAAGTAGTCGATAGCCTCATGCACCGCGCGCTCGTCCAGCGGGCTGTGCTCGCGGCCATCGCCGAGGATGCGGCCACCGATCGGGCGCCGCAGGTGACGGGGGGCGAGCATGTGCGCCGGCGGGTAGTGGGCGTCATAGCGATGGCCCTCTTCCTTGTGGCCCAGGCGGATTTCCAGGCTGTCTTCGTGGCCCTCGGTGCACAGCAGGCCGACCTTGACCCCGGTGCGCTCGATCAGGGCGTTGAGGGCGACCGTGGTGCCGTTGATGCACAGGTCGCAGTTGGCGATGATCTCGGCCGGCGTGCGGCCGGTGGCGTCGGCGATTTGCGCCAGGCCAGCGCGGATGGCCAGGGTGCCGTCCTGCGGCGTGGAAGGGGCTTTGAACAGCTGCACGCCGCCATCGCGGTCAGCCAGGATGAAATCGGTGAAGGTGCCGCCGGCGTCGATGCCCAGGCGATATTGATTGCGCATGATGGGTCTCCGGTCAGTGCAGGTCGCGGGCAAGGCGGGTGGCGGTTTCGTCGAGGTGGCCGTCAGCATCGACGATCACGCCGTATTCCAGGGCGGCGCCCTGGGGCGAGACCAGGCCGTTGCGCAGGTCTTGCAGCACGGCGGCTACCGGGCGACGCAGGGGGTCGCCATAACCGCCGCCCCCTGGGTTGATGTTGATGATCCGCTCGCCGGGCTGGAGGGTGAGCATGGGGTTCTGGGTGTAGTGGTCTTCCGAGCCATCGGCGTGCCGGTGGATCAGGCGGCCGAGTTTGGGCTCCAGCAGGGCATTGCGGGCCCCGGCGGCGCCGGCGGTGGGCAGTTGGCGGCCCTCGCCGAAGCCGACCACGGTCATCGCGTGTTGCAGGGGCTCGATCTCCAAGCGGGTGCCGGAGCCGCCGCGAAATTCACCGGCGCCGCCACTGTCGGCCATCAGGCTGTAGCGGTGGATGAGTATCGGGTAGGCGTGCTCCAGCAGCTCGATGTCACCGCTCATCAAGGCACCGAAGCAGCACAGCGGCCCACAGGCATGCCAGCCATCCATGACTTTGTTGGCCCCCGCGCCGGCAATGATCGAGGCCAGGACCATGGTCACGTACTCGCTGTTGCCGTTGCGTGGGTCGTGGCCGGCGATGTTGATACCGCTGGTATGCCCCCAGGAGGCCGTGACCCGCTGCGGCGAGGCTTGCTCCAGTGCCGTGCGCACGGCATCGGCCAAGGTTTCCATCGGAGTCGTGGTGCAGTTGACGTGGGGGGCTGGCTCCTGGGCGTTGCACAGCGTGCCCTTGGTGCCGACATCGACCGTGACGCAGCGATACAGGCCTTCGTTGTAGGGCGGTGCGACCTGAGCGAACATCATCAGGCCAAGGTACACACCCGACACCGAATTGCCCTCGTAGGAGTTGATGAAGTAGGGCACCTGCGGCGGGCTTTCGATACGCACATGGGCTTGCTCGCCGCGTATCTCGACATGCGCGGTGATGGCCAGTTCGCCCAGGCCGTGGCCGGCGTCTTCGAGCACAGCGGTGCCGCGGTAGTGGCCGTCCGGCACGTCACGCAGCAAGGCGCGCATGTGGCGGTCGGCCATGTTCTTCAGCTCGGCGATGCAGGCACGCACCTGCTCCACGCCGTACTTGTCGAGCAGGTCGAGCAGGTGCCGCTCACCGACTTTGCAGGCGCCGTACTGGGCGTTGAGGTCGCCCTCCTGATAGGGGCGGGCGCGCATGTTGGTGAGCATGAAGTTGATCACGTCTTCGCGGCGCTTGCCCTTTTCCCACAGCTTCACGGGCGGGATGCGCAGGCCTTCGGCGTAGATTTCCTTGGCGTCCGGGTTGTAGCCGGCCGGTACCGGGCCGCCGATGTCGGTCAGGTGGCCCTTGCACACGGTCCAGAACACCAGCTCGCCCTGGTAGTACACGGGCTTGTACATGCAGCAGTCGAGGATATGGCTGCCCTTGTACGCCGGGTCGTTGTGGTAGATCACGTCACCTTCGGCGATATCGTCACCGAAAAACTCGGCCACACACTTCATGGCGGGGATCAGTGAACCCAGGTGGATGGGGATGTCCTGGCCTTGCAGGATCATTTCGGGGAGGTGGTCGAACAACGAGTTCGAGTAATCATGGGCCAGGTTGAACACACTGGAGCGGCCGGTCTTTTCCAACGTCAAGGTCATTTCGCGCTGCGCTGTTTCCAGCGCACCCCGGACCACCGCAAGGGTGATCGGATCTACTGTTTTCATAGGTCACCAACGTTTGTTCTTGTGCTTTTGGGTGCGTGCCGCAGTGATCGGCGCGTGGTGACAGGCTACGGGGCGAGCGGGGTGGCTGACTTGTCGGTGGGTGTACTGCTTGTTGCGCTTGGGTGCACTGTTGTATGCGATCGTTAGCCCACCGTGGGAGCCGGCTTGCCGGCGATGCAGGCGACGCGGTGCATGGCACCGGCTTTGCCGGTGATCGCTGGCAAGCCAGCTCCTACAAGGCCCCCACGTAATCAGGGGTCAGGTATCTGCCTGCTTACCCAGCAACCGCTGCACCAGCCATTGCCCGGCTGGGCCGAGGGCGCGGCGGCGGGACCAGGCGATGTCCATGTCGACGCGGCGCGGATAACCGGCCACCTGCAATTCCACCAGGCCGCTGCCAAAGCGCTTGACCAGTGCCTTGGGCAGTTCTGCCCAGCCAAAGCCACGGGCGGCGAACTCCAGCAAGGTCAAGTAGTCCGGCGCCGACCAGGCTTGGCCGCGGTCGTGTTGCAAGCTGGGGGCGTAGGTCTTGATGTACAGCTGGCGTACGTTCTCCAGGTGCTGGCGCTGCACCGTGCGCAGCGCCGCCAGCGGGTGCTCGGTGCTCACGTACACACAAAACTCCGCCTGCTCAGGCAGGCGTGCCACGGCGACATCGGCGGGGTACTGGCGCTGCGCGGCAAGAATGCCGATCTGGGCCATGTCCTGCTGCACCAACTCGATCACGTCAGCGTCTTCCGAGGGCCCACAGCGCAGCTCGGTATGCGGGTAGCTGTGTGCGAAGCCGGCCATGACCGCACTTTGGAAGGTAACGCTGTAGCTGTCCGACATCACCACCGAGACCAACGCTTCAACGTGCTCAGCCAGCCTCAGTGACAGGGCGTCGAGCCCGGCACTGGCGTCGAGGATCGCTTCGACATGGGGCAATACCTGGCGCCCGGCAGCATTGAGCGTAGGGTGGCGCCCGCCGCGGTCGAACAGGGGACAGCCGATATCCGCCTCGAAATTGGCTATCGCAATGCTGACGGTGGACTGGCTTTTCTTCAGTTTGCGGGCCGCCGCAGAGAACGAGCCCAGCGAGGCGGCTTCGACAAAGGCAAGCAAAGCTTCAGGTGAGTAGCGCATAGGTATTGATAAAACCGATAGGAGCTATGTCGCGAGTATCTGTTCCATCAAAGAAAATAGGAAGCACGTCTCAAGCAAATGATGGAATTCAAGATGAAAAAGGTCTCTTTCACCGAACGCATGGTCCATGCCGTAGGTTATGAAGTATTCGCTGTGCTGTTGTGCGCACCGCTGTTGTCCTGGGTGCTGGGCAAGTCGTTGGCAACGGCCGGGGGGCTGGCGGTGACCCTGTCAGTGATCGCCATGGCCTGGAACGTGGCCTATAACGCACTGATCGACCGCGTCGTGCAGACCGAACGGGTTGCCTGGAAGCCTCGGGCGCGTGTCGCCCATGGCCTGGGCTTCGAGGCAGGCCTGGTGGTGTGGTGCCTGCCCGTGGCGGCCTGGATGCTGGATATTTCGCTGCTTCAGGCGTTCATGGTCGAGTTGGGCTTCTTCGTGATCATCCTGCCCTACACCGTGGTGTACAACTGGGCGTTCGACAAAGCCCGGCACTATGTGGTCCAGCGCCAGGCCGCCGCCTGACGGCCTACTCCCCGCGCCCGATGCCCTCGGCATGCATGATTTGCGCGATGATTGGCACGGGGGTCATCAGGTGCGAGTGCATCATGGCGCTGGCGCGCTTGGCGTCGCGGGCCAGAATCGCCTCCACCAACGCCGCGTGCTCCTGGCGCTTGAGTTCAAGGGCCTGCTCGGAAAACACCGTCTGCGTCAGCCACAGATGCCGATAACGCTCGGCCTGGTCGAACAGGTAGGTGCGTGCCTGCAGCAAGTGCTTGGAGCCGCACCCGGAGGCGATGGCGGTGTGAAATGCCTTGTGCCGCTCATCCCAGACGTCCAGGCGCTGCTCGCGGGTTTTCACTTCCACCACTTTGGCCAAGGTATGCGAACAGGCCAGCACCGAGGCCTCCCAGGCGTCGTCGCCGCGTTCGATGGCCAGGCTGATGATCATGGCTTCCAGGTTGGCACGGGCATCGTAGATGTCGTTCATCTCCGCCAGCGACATGGGGGCGACACGGTAGCCCTTCTGGCTGATGGCATTCACCAGGTGCTCGGCCACCAACTGCGAGAGCGCCTCGCGCAAGGGCCCTACACCCAGTTCGTAGCGGTCTTTGAGGGTGCTCATCAAGAGCTTTTCCCCCGGCTTGAAAACACCACGGATGATGTCCTTCTTGAGCCTCTCATACCCGCTGAATGCTGAATTTTGTCGGGGCGCGAGCGCTTCCAAGGTCCTGTTCCTCAAAACGTTTTGCCGATCATACCGAAACCACTGGCGGACGAAAAACAATGGACATACACGGTATTTGTCTTCGTTTTATAAAAATGTAGACATTTTTGCTGAGTGGCGATATTTTTGCTTTGCCTGCACTGATCCAGATCACGTACTGGGCAGCGCCACTCACTTTTTCTGCCAGGACCTAGCCATGAACGCTTTTACGCAGATCGACGAACTTGTCATGCCGTTGCCACTCGAACCGCGGGGTTACACCATCGCCCCTTCGAAGCAGTCGCCGCGTCTGCTTGGACTGACCTTTGCCCGCGAGACCGTGGAGGCGTTCGTCAAGGCCGTGGCCGAGTGGCCGGTGCAGGCGTTGGAGTACAAGTCGTTCCTGCGTTTCCGGGTGGGCGAAATCCTTGATGATCTGTGCGAA
>Ga0213825_1002319_pt1 | contig 12196 bp, 16 predicted proteins | sample MC6MC0900MG_FD_179896 | JGI IMG/M metagenome (GOLD analysis project Ga0213825, IMG submission 179896) | Enriched soil aggregate microbial communities from Iowa State University, Ames, United States - MC6-MC0900-MG | ecosystem: Environmental > Terrestrial > Soil > Unclassified | place: USA: Iowa... | reverse complement strand
CGCTACAGAAAACATTTGTAGCTGACGCTTTGCTTTCGCTACAGAAAACATTTGTAGCTGACGCTTTGCTTTCGCTACAGAAAACATTTGTAGCTGACGCTTTGCTTTCGCTACAGAAAACATTTGTTGCTGTCGCTTCGCTTTCGCACAGATAAAAACTGCGTCCGGATTTTGAATTGTGCTCAGGCCTGCACGAGGGCCGACACGATGGCGGTCATTTCGGTAATGCCACAGGACGTGGCGTTTTTACCGATGCAGGTCAGTTAGCCATTTTCGCAGGATGCGAAGGTTATAGGCTAACATCCTTTTATTCATTCCTTTTAAAATCCGTGACATCCGCCGGAGGCTTTATTTTTATTCAATTGGTTTGAATAAAAATAAGAGGGTGGTTCAGATGATTTCTGAGCCACCCTTTTTTCGTTGGAAGAACAGAATCAGTCCCTCTTATAGCCCTTTAATTCTGCTACATCCTGTAAATGCTGTTTTTCATGTTCTGTAGCTGTATGTAGGGCAAAGACGTCTTGGATAGCTGTTTGAAGCTCATGCTGTGTTTCTTTGAATTTCGATACTTGCTGTTCGAAAGAAGGGCTTGCAAAACGGTCATTCGTGCGAGATAACCGCTCCTCTAGCTGGACATAGTGTTGGTCCATATTCATGGATAACATCATCGCCAATTGATTTTTCCAAAGCGGAATGAGGGTAACAATTGAAAATTCTATTTTTTCTGCTAGCGTTTGGTTTGATTGCTGAATCATCCGTATTTGTGGTGCCGTTTGTAAAGCAACCTGCTGCGACACTTGTAAATCATAAATGCGCTGATCGAGTCGTTCGATTTGAGCGGCAAAGTCATTAAGCTGTTGGATCGCAAGTGGTTGATTCGATGCCTGGACACTAGTCACCTTTGCAGGAAGCTCTACTTCGATTGCTTGCTGCTTCTTCATTTGCCCAGCCGCAATAGCAGTCGCTAACTCTTCAAAAAATCCTCTATTATGTGAATAAAGTTCTTCAAGCATTTCTACATCTTTAATCATTTGAAGCTGAGCACGTTCGAGCTGAACACCAATTCGCTCTACTTGGATACTAATACGTTCAAATTCCGTTAATGTTTGCTTAATAGGACGCTCAGTTTTACCAAATATTTTTTTAAAAAAAGACTGCTTTTTTGGCTCTAACGCGTTAGGATCTACGCGGTCTAACGTTTGCATTAATGAATCTAACATTTGGCCAATTTTTGTAACGTCTTTTTGTTTTACTTGTACAAGCATTCGATCAGCAAATTGAGAAAGAGCTCGCTGTGAATCTTGCCCTAAAGATAGGACTGATTCGAATTTTGTTAAATCGATTTGACTAGCACAAAGAAGTGCACGACTTTGTGCAAGAGGCGACAGCGTTTCATACGTCGCCATCGCCTCGTTATTTGTAGTTTCTAAATAAGATTGTACAAGGGGGGAAAGACCTTGTATGGTATTTAGTTGAAATGCGTGATCATTTGCTGTCACTTATCATCGCCTCGCCACTCCAATTGTTCTTTTCGTCTACTATTTGAACGATTTGCAAATTCGATTTCCATTTGAAGATGGTCGATATCATTAGAAAGCGCATCCTTTAAATCGATTTGAATCGTATCATTTAAATCTGTCAGTGTTTCGCGTGTTTTTGATAATGTTATTTGAATTTCCTTATCTTTCACTGGCTGCTTCGATAACATCGTATATTTTTCCGTTAATTCGACAGCGGAAGGTAGGTGAGCATAAAAAAATTGTTCAACATTATAAAATTTTCGTGGATCTGCCTTCACAATTTTCACGATATTTTTTGAAATACGTGTCATTTCGATTAATTGTTTAAATGCTGAAACAGAGCGTACACGTAAGTAGTTTTGGCTTAATGTTTGTATGTTTTTATTGGCTGCTTTAAGTTGTGTTTCAATAAGTTTGTATTCTTCTTTTGTTATACCTGCAATTTGTCTGACTTTCTTTTTCTGTCTATGTTTCAACAACGCTGTACTTGGCGCGTAAGTTCCAGCAAACAATAAACCACCAAGGAAGAATCCTGGATCTGCGGCAATTGCTGCGATAGAAACAGTTGATAGCGAAATAAAGACGCTAGCGGTATGTCTAGAGAAAAACTGTCCGACACTGAGCATGTTTCTTCCTCCTAGCATTTAAATATGTCTATATTCTTATACGAAATAATCGACATAAAGTTTCAATAAAATAAAACCCTTACATAAATTTTACTGCTAATTGTAAAGTTTCTCAATGATAATACATAAAAACGAGGAAATCCGTTGCTTTATAATAGAGAATTGGGGCAAACGAAATAGAAGTCTTGGTAGAATAGTGGCTCATCACCAAACGTGTGGTTGATTTCCGTTCCGACTGGGCGCTCTTCTTGGGGCGTCCGATGAGCCGTTCCTCTATCGCAGATCCCCAAGGAGTCACCCAGACGGAACGATGACCAACTTATATTCACGGCATATCTCTTAGCAAATGTCATACAAAACTTTTGGTGAAAAACATACTATTATATTTATGGTATATAATAGTAATTAATTGTGTTTGAGGGGGAGAATAATGAAGAAATTATTTATTGTGTTACTAGCAGCATTTGTATTTGCGGTAGTAAGTCCAACAAAATCAGAAGCGAAAGTGATGTATGATGGAGCGGAAGTTGTAAAAGGGCAAACAGGAAAAATGACCTTTAAAAAAGACATCAAAGTATATAAGAAAAATCCAGATGGTTCGTTTGATTCTTTAGTGGTTAAAAGAAATAACTTCTTTAAAACGTATGATATTGAAAAATATGATGGCAAAACATTTTACCAGATGGGGCAATATCGAGTACAAGCAACAGATTTAGTGGTTTTCAAAGAAGTACCAATCGATATTCGTTCATCTTTTTATGACATGCCAACCTACGTCATGATTAATCATCAGGGCGTGAAAATTCCTGTCCAATATCAAGACATCGCATATGGTCAACCTTTAATAGTCGGAAAACGAGAAGAGGTTTGTACTGGTCCAAAATCAAGCTTAGTTTCTATAGAGAAAGGCAAATTAAATTACCATTATTGTGCTGGAGATATTGAAGGAGGGCCTGTAATTAATACCACTATTATTGATAGCACTGATGTTCGTATTTTTGAAAAGATAAATAAAGGTTCCTATGTATTAACTGAAGATACAGAACTATTAAGTGCTCCAATGAAGGGGGCACCTAGTTATACAAAAATGGTGAAGGGAACTATCTTCCAATTATCAGGGATTGAGATCAATGGTTATGTTGAGGTGGGTCTCAGTGAGTATTATTTTAATTACATTCCAGTAAATCTACTGAAGCCAGTGAATGGCAAGTAAGGAACTAGGACTCAAACCTTAAAAAGAGAAAACATGCTTGCGTTCTGAGCTAACAGTGGATATACAAGAGCAACATAGTCTGGTAGAAGGAGCTGTTCATAAGGGAATGTATGCAAAAGGAAGCGTTTTTTCAGTGGAAAGGGTAGTATGAGTTTTCAAGCGTATCCAAATAAAAAATGTGGTTTTTCAATATCCAATCATTCTATAGGAACATCAAGATCAGCTGAACTTAGGGATAATACGATATCAGGAGCGGTTGGCCAATTTGTAAAAGTGCCTGGACTAATTGAAGCGGTCAAAGTGACTCTTACTGAGAAAAAGGAAGAAATGACGTTTGTGACTATTTCTGATGAATACGGTACGGCGAATGTAACGATTTTTCCATTAGGTTTTAATATGAGAGTGATTCAACATGTATGTGATCATTTAAATGGTTTGTTAATTTCTCAGATTAGAAAATGTATTGTGCAAAATATCGTCCAATACGAAGATAGGTAAAATAAAAAAGCGGCGGGACATACTGGTCAAAAAAATTAAAAAGCGCGAGAAATCAATTTTAGAAACGTTGATTTCTCGCGCTTTTCTGTTGTGAATTTTTTAATTTTGCTTTGAAAATATACTTATGACCAAGCCTCATTCTGTCGTTTGCTTATGAAAAGAGGAATTATACATAATGATCCAAGGAGAATGAACAGAATTAAGGTGTTGATTGGATTATCTTTTACAATTGTATCTTCTTTGTGTTTTTTTTCAAATTCTTTTACCTCTTCTATGGTCTTTACTTTATCATTTGGAATAAATTCATTTTTATTTACATCATAGTAATAGAATCCGTGTTTGTTAAAGGTGAAAAAGTCATCTAAAAGCGTTTTATATGAACTTGAAATCATTGCTAAGTTCACTTTTTCCGTATCAATCACTGTTTTTACATATTTTTCACTTTCTTTTTTAAACAATTCTTTTTCTTTCTTTAATAAGTTAGCTGCCTCACTTTTTACTTTTTCTACATCTTGCAGTGTTGTTGCTTTTTTCAATCCCTCTTCAATAAAGGCTATTTGTTCCATTTTCATTTTTTCTTCAAATTCTTTTGTTTTTTGCTCTAATAATGATTTATCTTCTCTTTCTGTTTTAATCAGCACCGTTTTTGTTTCTTGTGCTAATATTTTGGCGGAGTCGTTTTTGTAATTATGAATTTCATTTTTGTTTTTATTATTTACTGAATTCAGATGATCTTCTGTAACGATTTTTGTTGCCATGCTGGCAGATGAAAAAACGATACTCAATAGACATACTGACAGTCCGATCACACTTAATTTTTGTATAAATTTCATTTAAATCACCCCGTTTTTCCTATTATTATCCACATAAACCCCTTTGCATTTTATCTTTTTAATTCAAATTTTTTCTATTTTATGATGGATCAAGGAACTATATGAAAGAAAGAATTTTTCTTAACCGAAGAACAACTAATGCGTTCAGATACATTAAGACAAAAAATAATTTGGTATGTGAACAGGGGAGGGGCGGAAGCATCCTCTTTAGAAATTCAAGATATATTACGCTTGATAATGCATTCTTTCCGTTAATCAAAGCTATATCAGAAAAAGACAAAACTCTTAACAACCACGCAAAAAAGTTACTATTTTGCTAATGTCTTTTCATTTTAACTGATTGTAGGGTAGGGCACTCGAGTGCTCCTGTCGCTTCGCTTTCATCGCAGAGCAAAGCTTCCCACAGGAAAGCGAGTAGCCTGTAGTAGAAATCTGTCTTGGTTAATCAACACACCTGATATGAGACAGTGATTAAAAGTGAATCAGAGCAACTATTTGAAAATCAAATTAATTGATGAAACTCTCTCATTCATTTATTGATCAAAATATCTAAATAGGTTATATGATTACAAGTAATGAGAAAGTAAGAGGAAACGAAATTTTCAATAGGGGGTAATCAATGAATCAACCTTCAGATGAAGCATTTAAAAATATGCTTAGGTTTTTATTAAAAACTAGTGTTCCACGGCTAATCGCTAAAAGAATTAATAGAAAGAGAGCAATAATAAATCATCTAAATAATTATTTGCACTTGCTACGGCAGGTGTTTTTATGGAAGGGGAAAATAAAAAGGACTGGGTTATTATCCCAATCCTAATTAATAAAAATTTAAACTACCCCCAGCAACTTCATTTTATATAAACCGTATTCTAGCACTACAAAAAAGGAGGAGCCAGACTAAACAATGTCTGACTCCATACGTACATAACCTTTTAAATCATCATAAAGCTCTAACGTAAATGAATTAGAATCGGCTTGAGGGCTAACCCCTTTTTGAACAAACACTAGGAATTCGTCAATCGCTTTTTGTGAACCTTCAACTTCAACTTCTATTTGTTCATGTTTGTTTAGTTTGCAATAACCTTTTAATCCCAGTTCAATCGCTTTTTGTTTAATAAAAAAACGGTAGCCAGTCCCATAAACATCTCCGAAAAATCTAATTAGCGCTCGCTTTTTCATGCTAAAACCTCCTAAAAGTTAAGGGGAAAGAGTTCACCCTGTACTTAGTGCATAACACGTTCTTTTTCTAAATATAAAATTAGATTATTGATGAAGTAGAGTACCTGCTTAGAAGCTTGGTCTACTTCTTTTAAATGAATTTCAGCCTGTTGAATTTGACCAGCTTTATGAGCCTCCGCCGCTAATTTTGCAGATTCATGAACACGTATATGATAGGCGTCTAATTCACGATAGTCTTGTAAGTGTCCAAAACGTTCTACAGAGCGTGGAGATGAATACCATTTACCTAGACGACATTCTTTATGAGAAGAAACATCACTTGGCTCTACGTTTTCGAGACCAAGGAACATGTTATAAATTCGCCATTTCCATAAAATATGATCTGCTTTTGATAATTGTAAAAGCGCAATAGATGATAGCTGAACATTATTGTTGGCAATAATATCATTGCGGAAACGATTAATTTCTTTTCCTAATAAGTGAATATCGCTAGAAGTGTTATGACTATACTCGCGAATATCATCCTGAAGACTAGAAATCTCAATCATTCTTGTTGAAACTTCATCTATTGCAGCTGCTTGTTCTTGAGATATTGCAGCTGTATTTGTGACATCCAGATTAATATCTTCAATAGCACTAACAATTGCGTTTAATAATGGTAACGACTCTTTCGCTTCAACTGTTGCTTCTTTAATAATCTCAGTCGTTCCCGTAATGGAGTTTGATACATCGTTTGAATAACTTTTTAAATGATGAACATTTGTAGTAACCTCGCTGAGTGCCGATACAGTTCCCTCAGCAAGTTTGCGAACTTCCTGTGCAACTACAGCAAAACCTTTGCCATGTTCACCCGCACGGGCAGCCTCAATAGAAGCGTTCAAAGCAAGTAAATTCGTTTGATCAGCAATTTGGTTGATTAACGTTACAACATGTTCAATATCATTAACCCGCTTTTGCAATTCTGAAAAGGATTCAACAATACTTGTGAATGTCTCTTCTGTTTTAAAGATTTCAGATAGGGCATGCTCAATGGCATTTTTTCCTTGTACAGCGTGATCAACAGATTCAGTTGTTTTCTCAGAAATACGAGAAGACATTCGAGCAACTTCATTAATAGAAGCGGCAATTTCTTCAGTTGCTGCGGTAGAGGATTGGATTTCTTCATTTTGTTTATCTAAGCTAAATACTAAATCTTTCATATACATGATTTTAGCGTTGACATCCATTAAAGAAGAAACCTCAGCAACTACATTTTCAATAATTCTTTCCGTTAATACTTCAACAAGTAATTCCTGATCGACATTGACAGCTGATTGAAAAGATTTCATATATTCAAAGGCTTTATAAGGTTTTAAACCAAAATTATGTAAAATGTATGTAGTAATATAAAATGCGAATTGATTGAATACGACAATTAGTTTACCAGGCTCGTACTGATTTTTTCGGAATAAGTTGAAAAATTTAACGGTTTCATCCACATATTCATCATCGCGAGTACCTAAGAAAAATTGCGTTAAGTATCGGTTAATATATTCCTCACTAATCGTTAGCTGAGAGGTTGGGGAAATTTCACTTAAATAATTATGAAAAATAGCATTCATAGAAGGTGTGATATCTTTTAACTTATAGTAGAGAGTTTTTAAATTTTCCTCATCTTGAGAATTAAAATGGTTAAATGCTAGTGTTTTATTGAAACGGCCTGTTGCATGTAAATTTGTACCACGCTTTAATAATTCCTCAAGCTCGGCTTTAGGTCGAATACTTGAAAACATAAAAATATACCTCCCAAAAATAATGAATAATAAGGCAATAATAGCATATTTCAGGGGGTTTTAATAGACATTTCAGATGTCTTTGCTAAAATGAAAATATCTTATTACAGCAGGGAATGTGGCAAATATGTATACAATTATTTACATGAAAGCTGATTATGAGCCTTGGTGGAAATTCGAAGGCTGGGAGACTTTTATCCAAACAAATGAAACGTTTGAAACGGGAGAGCAATTTGAATTGGCATTACAAAGAAAGTTGCAACATTTCCGATTAAACTATGACAATGAGGCAACTAAAGATGGGGGATTTTGGGCCTTCTGGTCAGAGGAAGAAAGTGTTTTTTGCGAAGCCTGTGATGATGATGTACAAATATATCATGGTATTATTGCAACGAAATCTGAGGAATTGAAATAAAATTTCGAAATTAATTAAAAAAACAATTTTCTTTATTTGACAAAATTATGAATGATGGTTATACTTAGGTTAACAATTTAATTGCTTCACCGGAAACATGAATTCACATATTACAAAAAGTGATCGCGTTAGTTCGGTACTCTTTGTAATATGTGAATTTTTTTCAATCGCTGAAGAAATTACATATTGTTCACTTTTATTTTTTGGAGGTTTTCTTAAATGAAACAAGGTACAGTAAAATGGTTTAACTCAGAAAAAGGTTTTGGATTCATCGAAGTTGAAGGTGAAAACGACGTATTCGTACACTTCTCAGCTATCGGAGGAGAAGGTTTCAAAACTCTTGACGAAGGTCAAAAAGTGGAATTCGAAGTTGTAGATGGCAACCGCGGACCACAAGCTGCTAACGTAACTAAACTTTAATTCTCAGTAATTAAAATTACTTTCGTTAATTTAAAGACATCCTATGTAATTAGGATGTCTTTTTTTTGCATTCTTTGAATGTTAAAGGGTTAGAAATCTCTAATTTTGGTTAAAAGTATAAAGATGTCATTCTGGACTTTTAGGAAGCTTGCATTATGCTCGTAGAAACAAAAGGGACGGATAGAATCATCGAACAAATGGATAGAACGTTAGAGGGAAAAGGAGTCACAGGAACGTTTGAGCAAGCCTCGAATTGTGCCTTTCCGCAACATTTGATGTAGAATCAAGGAAGTGAAGGAGGATGAATAGATTGAATACATCAACACAAATCCCTAGTGAACAGGAGCAGCAAGATTTTTATAAAAAGCTACGTGCTAAATTAGTTTCTTATCTCACATCAAAATCCGGGAAAAAAAGTAAATTCACACAATATTTAATGTTTGTGCCCGATTTATTCCACTTATTAGTAAAAACTCTTACAGATCCTAAAATTGATAAGAAAAGTCGTGCCTTAATAGGTGCTTCAATAGCATACTTTGTCATGCCAGTGGATTTTTTACCAGAAGGGTTACTTGGATTTGGCGGATATTTAGATGATCTTGTTATTGCAACCTTTGTTGTTAATACCGTGATGAATAAATTAGGACCAGACGTTATTGAAAAGCACTGGACTGGAGACGACAAACTTCTAAACGTCCTTCAAAAAATTGCTGAAGTAAGTGATGAGGTTACTAGTAAAATCCCGGTAAAATCAGTTTTAGCACGATTTATAAAACACGAAAGTAAAGATCTCGAATAATTTTATTATGTAAACTATAATAAAGCTGCTTGTCTTTTTTAATAGAGGACAAGCAGCTTTAAACTGTTATTTTAATTTACGCTGTAACACTTCAACAGGAACAAATAAGCCCACACGACCATATGGATCCTTTTCTATCGTTGCAAAGACGATTCCGATCACCTCACCATCAGCATTTATGACAGGGCTCCCACTATTTCCTCGATAAACAGGGGCCTCCATCATCATAACAGGTTCCTGCCAATCTTTAAGATATGTTGATTCAAGTAAAGTTCCTTCATTAGCAATGCCTGTAAAAGCTAGTGGATTGCCAATGAAATAGACATGCTCATTGTTACCATAGTTAGGATCTTCTGCAAGTGGAAGGGATGGTAGCTCATCACCAGATACTTGCAATAACGCTAAATCAACATCTGGGAAGCTTTGTAGTAACTCAGCTTCCATTAATCCCTCCTCAGGAAAAATGACTAATAATTTTTGAGCATCCTCAACAACGTGTGCATTCGTTACGATAAGACCATCAGGTGAAATGGCAAAACCAGTGCCTTTACTAGAGCCTGTAGAGATCTCTACAACAGCCTTTTTATATGTTTGTATATCTTCTTGTGCTGATAGCCGTGCAGACACCTTTAAAAATTCAATAGCTGGGATGGAGTAAATTTGAAAGATAAGTGCAAATGTATTCAAAAACAACACAAATGCCATACTCCAGACTATCCATTTTACAATCGGTTTTTGCTTCTTTGGCTTTTTACCTTGCTGACGTTCTTCTTGTTCTTCTGCTAACGCCTTTTGTTGTTCAGCGAGGACTAGCTCAATGAATTCTTCTTCCGTCAATTCATCGTCAGTTTTTGACCTATGTATTTCATTCATAATATCTACCTCCTTACCCAAAATGAAAGACGCCCAAGCAGGACGCCTGTGAATTATATTTTATTCGATTTTTTGTAAGGTCGAAGTTATGACAAATGCTTCCTCGGTATTTGTCACCATCGTGTCCTCTGTACGGATAAGGCCAATGTTTTTTACAAAATATTTCGTTGTTGTTAGTGTATCTTCGGAGTGTGTTAGCTGAATAACATCATGATAGACAGTTGTTCCAGTAGTGATAGAAGCCGTAGTCGATTGAATTGTCCAACCATTAAAGTTATTTCCTACTGTTAAAGGTTTTTGCAAAATTGTTTCGAGTACTGGAAAGGAAGCAGCTTCTTGTGCTGTAGGGAGGGTGGGTTTAGCGTCTACAGCTTCTTTATAGACAAGCTCAATCGCTAGATCCGTAATCCGGTACACCTTTAAAAGTGTGACACCGCCGTTATCTTCCACTTGTGCGATATGATTTGCACCGATGTAAGTTGTTTGAAGTGTGAAACTAGCAAATTCATTCCCTTCACCTTGAAAAAAGGCTGTTGAACCATCTGGTGGGAAAAAGGATGCGAGTTCGGCTTTTTCGTTAGTTTGTTGTTCAACAGGCTGTTTGACTTCAGGTGTTTTGTCCACCACGTTATGTTTAGGCTGATCCTCATGCTCTGTTCGATTTTCTTCACTACAACCAATGAGTAATACTGCAAGAGAAAATACGACTACATTAAGTCTCATATGCAAACTCCTTCAGCTATTTTCTATCATTATACGCGAAGTCCATAAGTTATACGAATGTTATGAAAACCAGTTTTCTAGAAAGGTAATCTGTTTATTAGTCGAATCGACGCGAACTCGTAAGCCGATGGGCATGGCATGAAGGGGATGCGTATGGCAGCAATCGACATCAGCAATAATAGGAATTCTACGTCCATCTAGCTGCTCTAGCAACACATCATAAGGCTTTCTTCCAGAGCCTAAATCATCATATTGTTCATGTTTTCCTAAAATAATCGCAGATACTTTTTCAAAGAAGCCGTGTAGTTTTAGCATGGCAAAGTTTTTCTCAACAACAGCAATGGTCTTAGATGTATCTTCTAGAAGTAAAATATCTCCTTCTTTAATTTGAGGGAAATAAGGTGTGCCAATAAAGCCGTACATTGTATTAATATTTCCACCTATTAAACGACCTTCCGCTATACCGGGTTGGACGGTAATCCATGAGTTAGGATGCTGTGTTTTTTCAGTCGTTCTTTCTAACCAATTTACTCGGTCATCTGTCCATATTGGTGGGATTGGTATGTCATAAGGAATCGATAATGAACGTAAAAACAAATCTTTAAAATATTGCTCTGTATAATGGACAAATGGTGGAAATTCACCAAGGGTAGAAGCTACAGAAGGTCCATAAAAGACGGGAATACCAGTCTTTGCATACATCGCTAGAAGTATGGCAGTTACATCAGACAAGCCAACAAGTATTTTGGGGTTGTGCTGAAAGGCTTCGTAATCTAAATAAGGGAGCATACTATTGGCGTTTGTACCACCCATAGTTGGTAAAATCATTTTGATGTGGGGATCACGCAGTAGGGCATTAAGCTCTTCTGCTCGTTCTTTAGGCGTACCGGAACGATAATAATCTTCTTTTCCAGTTAAAGAGCCTTCTTTTAATGTAAAGCCAAGCGCTTCCAGACGCGCTTTACCGCGTTCATAGCGAGCCTTTGCAATTGCTGTAGCTGGTTTGGAAGGCGAATAAATACCAATGATATCGCCTTTAATTAATGGGGAAAACATAAACTACCTCTTTCTTTTTAACTTATTTCAGCCGATTCCGGACGCAATTATGCAGAGGCATAATTGCTAATAAGACAAAACTATTATACATGATTTTACAATTTTGTGATCGTAGACTTGTACTTTTGTAAAGAGAGGTAAAAAGTAAGTGAAATGAATGGTTATAACAGAAATAATCATAATTATATTATGTAAACTTGAGGTTTGAAACTTGTAAGCGTGTTTATTATTTAATATGATAGAGAAGAATTTTATGAAAATGGGGGCGT
>Ga0213825_1002315_pt1 | contig 12215 bp, 11 predicted proteins | sample MC6MC0900MG_FD_179896 | JGI IMG/M metagenome (GOLD analysis project Ga0213825, IMG submission 179896) | Enriched soil aggregate microbial communities from Iowa State University, Ames, United States - MC6-MC0900-MG | ecosystem: Environmental > Terrestrial > Soil > Unclassified | place: USA: Iowa... | reverse complement strand
GCAGGGCAACGAAAAAAGAAGAGATCAACAGCCAATAGAAAGAAGAAGGAAAAGAACCTTCCAAAAAGGGTTAAAATACTTGGAAAAGTAATATTTTAACCTATTTTGGGAGGTTTTTCAATTTTTTAAAATACCTCATCCTGATATACTGAGTCAAGATTAAAGAGACGGAGAGGAACGGAGGGAGATCAGTGGGAGAAGTTATTTTGACCATGAAGGGCATTGACAAATCCTTTGCAGGGGTTTATGCGCTGAAAAAGGCCGGTCTGGAGCTGAAACGGGGAGAGGTTCATGCGCTTATGGGAGAGAACGGCGCAGGAAAATCCACGTTAATGAAAATATTGACCGGCATTTACAGCAGAGACGAAGGAATCATTGTCTTTGATGGACAGGAAGTTCAGTTTAAAAACCCAAAGGAGGCCCAGGACGCAGGAATCGTGATCGTTCATCAGGAGTTAAATATGATGAATCATCTGACCGTCGCCCAGAACATCTTTATCGGAAGAGAGCGGATAAACGGAAGGCTTATAGATGACAAAAAGATGGCAGAGGATGCAGCAGAGCTCTTTCGTAAGCTGAATATAAAAATAGATCCAAAGGAAAATATGGGGCGTCTGACGGTAGGGCGGCAGCAGATGTGTGAAATAGCAAAGGCCATTTCCACAGAGGCCAAGGTAATTGTATTCGATGAGCCAACGGCGGCCCTGACGGAGTCTGAAATCAATGAGCTGTTCAAAATCATCCGGGACCTGCGTGACAAAGGAATCGGAATTATTTACATATCCCACCGGATGGATGAGATCAATCAGATCACGGACCGTGTTACCGTCATGCGTGACGGTGAATATGTGGGGACTCTGATTACTGAGGACTGTACGAAGGATGATATCATTCGCATGATGGTGGGACGGACCGTTTATGAGGCGCCCAAGACAAAAAGCAGCGTGCCAGAGGACGCTCCGGTGGTTCTTAAGGTGGAGAACTTAAATGTAGGAAGAGCCGTAAAGGGTTTAAGCTTTGAACTTCATAAGGGGGAGATTCTGGGTTTTTCCGGGCTAATGGGAGCTGGACGCACGGAGAGTGCCAGAGCTATTTTCGGTGCGGATAAAAAGGATAGCGGAGAAATTTTCGTCTATGGAAAAAAGGTGGATATCCGTTCTCCGAAAGATGCGGTAAAAGCCGGAATCGGCTATTTATCTGAGGACCGGAAACGGTATGGCGTTATCGTGGAAAAGTCGGTGGTGGTAAATACCACCATGTCTTCTGTACCGCAGTTTACCAGAGGACTGTTTCTTGACAACAAGGCGGAGGTAAGGACAGCGGAGAAGTACGTAGAAGCCTTGAAAACCAAAACTCCTTCTGTGCATCAGCAGGTGAGAAATTTATCCGGAGGTAACCAGCAGAAAGTGGTGATTGCCAAATGGCTTACCAGAGACTGTGATATCCTGATCTTTGATGAGCCAACCAGAGGAATCGATGTGGGGGCGAAAAGTGAAATCTACACGCTGATGAATGAACTGGTCAAACAGGGAAAATCAATTATTATGATTTCCTCAGAACTGACCGAGGTTCTTCGGATGAGCGACCGTATTCTGGTCATGTGTGAGGGGCGCAAGACTGGAGAAATAAACATTGATGAGGCGACCCAGGAAAAGATCATGCATGCTGCCACCATAAGAAATTAACTAGGAGGAATTATGAAAATGGAAGATAAGATCAATCAGACAAAAAAAGACCATGGGAGCCTGCTTCAGGCAATCGGTACTCAAAAATTAGTGGCAATTATCGCATTAGTAGTGTTATTCCTGTTTTTCTGGTTTTTTGGGGAAAATTTCGCAAAATACAGCACCATTATCAGTATCCTGGATTCTTCTTATTATATTGGATTCATGGCAATCGGCGTGACCTTTGTTATCATTACCGGAGGGATTGATTTATCCATAGGAACCTCCTGTATCTGCTGCTCCCTTATAACTGGAACTCTGTTTACCAAGGCCGGGTTGCCTATGCCGGTGTGTGTGGTTCTGGCTGTTCTTTTGGGAGGATTATTCGGACTGGCTAACGGAATTATGGTGTCGGTTATGAAGCTCCCGGCTTTTATCGCCACATTGGGAACGATGATGATTACCAGAGGCTTGGGCTCTATTGTCACCAATACAGCTACCGTAACCTTCCCGCAGGCAACGGCTCCCGGAGGAGCCTTTCGAAGCCTATTTAAGCTGAAAGCACCGGGACTTCCCCAGGCAGGAATACCAACAGGCTTTATTTTGCTTATCATTCTGGCTGTGACCATGGCGGTTCTTCTGAATAAAACACGTCCGGGACGCTACATTCTGTCTTTGGGAAGCAATAAAGAGGCCACACGGCTGTCCGGCGTGGATGTGATGAAATATGAAACTCTGGCCTTTGTCATCAGCGGATTATTTGCCGGTTTGGCAGGAGTATCCTATGCGGCCGTATATTCCACTCTGATGCCAGGTACGGGAAACGGTTTTGAACTGGATGCCATTGCAGGAGTTGTTATCGGCGGAACCAGCCTGGCGGGCGGTGTTGGCTCCATTGCAGGAACCCTGATTGGCGTATTTATCATGGCTGTTTTAAAGACCGGTCTTCCCTTTATAGGGGTACAGCCTCATTACCAGCTTTTAATTACCGGATTTGTCCTTGTGATAGCAGTCTTTGTGGATGTACTGAATCGGAGAAAGCAGGGAAAAGCTTAAAGAGAACCATTTATTATTAATTAATCTTCCGCTAAAAGCGGGAAATTATAAAAAATTATTTAGGGAGGTTTTCAAATGAAACAAAATCGTTTACTTGGTGCATTCCTATGCGCGGCAATGACTTCAGCAATTCTGATTGGATGTTCCGGAGAGACAAAGGCACCGGCTTCGACAGAGGCCCCTGCCCCGAAGGAAGAGGCTTCAAAGACCGAAAGTCCGAAGGCAGCAGAGGGCGGTACGATCGACTACAGCAGCATTTCGGTGGAGATCGTGGCTAAGGGATTTCAGCATGATTTTTGGAAGGCAGTTAAGATGGGTTCAGAGCAGGCGGCAAAGGATTTAGGCTTAAAATCCACTAATTTTGTAGGTCCGGCCAATGAAAGTGCCGTAGCTGAGCAGATTGAGCAATTAAATAATGCGGTTAATAAACAACCCAGCGCCATCTGTCTGGCAGCCCTTGATACCCAGTCTTCTCTGGATGCCATTTCCAATGCCCAGGCGGCAGGCATCCCTATCGTAGGCTTTGATTCCGGTGTTCCGGATGCGCCCAAAAGCGCAATTGTAGCAAATGCGGCAACGGATAATTATGTGGCTGGAGGTCTGGCAGCTGAAAAGATGTACGACATCATCAAGGAAAAGGTAACAGATCCAGCCCAGGTAGTAAGAATCGGTGTAGTTTCTCAGGATGCCACCTCCCAGTCAATAGGTGAGAGAACCGGAGGCTTTATCGACAAAATGCGTACTCTGATCGGAGAAAGCAACTGTGCGGTGGAAGGACATGACAAGTACAACGTAAAGGCTGATGGGGCAAAGGTGATTATTGACGTGGGAATTCCGGCAACCGTGGATGACGCAGCCTGCGTAATCGTAGCCAGCACTCTGTTAAATAAGAACGATCTGATTGCCATTTATGCATCCAATGAGTTTACGGCTAAGAATTTGGTGACTGCCAATGAAAGCCTTCAGAAGCTGGGACCGGATAAAGTGATCGGTGTAGGTTTTGATTCCGGCTCCATTCAGCTTGACGCCGTAAAGAACGGGATCCTGGCAGGCTCCATTACCCAGAATCCGGTACAAATCGGTTATCAGGCGGTTATGCTGGCAGCAAAGGCGGCAACCGGGCAATCAGTTAAGGATATAGATACAGGCTGTCTCTGGTATGATGCCTCGAATATGGACTCAGCAGAAGTAGCGCCGTGTCTGTATAAATAATATATAATTTAAGAGAAAAGAAAGCCGTTTCCGGTTCCTGTTTTAGGAAATCCGGAAATGGCTTTCTGTGCTTAATCGTTTGTTCCCTCTATAAAAAAGTCCACCCGTCTGTTCTTTCTTTTGCCTTCACTGGTAGAGTTATCTTCGACAGGATAATACTCGCTGTAGCCTATGGCAGAAAATTTTTTCGCTTCAATTCCGGAGGTGTCCAGAAGCCACCTAAGAACGTTAACGGCCCGGCTTGTGGAAAGCTCCCAGTTGCTGTCATAGATATGAGTATTGATTGGACGGTTATCAGTATGACCTTCTATCCTTACCATTTTAAAGGAGTCCTGGTATGTTACCAATATTTCGGAAATTTTCTGAAGCACAGGTTCTGCAGCTTCATCGATTTCGGCTCTTCCCGAATCAAAAAATACGGAAGCCGCAACACGTAACAAAATCCGATCGTTCCCCAGTTTCGTAACGCTTAATTCATCGGTAAGCTGTTCTTCCTCTATATATGTTTTAATGTACTCATAGAGCTTATTGAATTCTTCTGCATTCGATACGTAGTTGTTCTGCTGCTGGATTGCAGCCGCTTCTTTTTCTCTTTTGTTTTCCTGAATCGTAAGTGCTTGATTCATCATGGCAAATGCAAACAAAATTACGAAAATGGCAAGCAAATCAGTCATTAAATCACTGTAGCTGTCTTGCCAGCTTGCCTCTTCCTCCTCATATTCCTCTTCAATTCTATGGAATCTGCCCATAACGAATCAGTCACCTCCTTGATTTAAAACGAGATTTCGGTTTTTCAGCATCTTCCCCTTCTGTATCCAGAGCTATATTGGCAAACGCCTGCAATTCTTCTCTGATCAACCTTGGATTTTTCCCCTGCTGTATTCCAGCCAGTCCTTCAATCAACAGCTCTCTTCTTGTTTCTTCTTCTTTATTCATAATTTTCAGCCTCTTAGCCAGAGGAGAAAAGATGACATAGGCGACAAAAGCTCCGTAAAAGGAAGAAACCAGTTCAAGCGCCATCATTGGGCCCAGCGTACTTGCATCATCCAGATTATTCAGCATGGGGATAAGGCCTACATAGGTTCCAAGAAGTCCAAGTGCAGGAGCCGTAGCCGCTATCATATCCAGCATTGCGGCACCCTTTTGATGCCGCTGTTTCATGAAATAGGTAGAACCTTCCAATAAATTTCTCAGCTGATCTTCATCAGCACCATCAATGATATGTTGGATTCCCATCTTAAGGAATGCATCATCAGTTAAATCATCAATATAATTATCAAGAGCCAGAAGCCCATCCTTCCGGGATATTTCAGCGCATCTGACTAAAGAAGCAATATCCTTTTTTAAATCAAAATGGGAATTTGAAAATGCCTTTTTAGTTACGGTTCCTATGGTTTTAAGCCTTTGAGGAGGAAATGCCATGATAGTGGCTCCGATGGTTCCACCGAAAATAATAAAAGCCGAGGGCACGTTCCAAAATAGTTCTGCATGACCAGATACAAATACAGATCCGACAATAAGAGATGCACCAAATACAAGTCCGATCCATGTTGAGTTTGTAAATTTAGACATTGAAAACCTCCTAACAGTAATTTTCAGAAGTATAAACCTCTTAGGTATTTTGCCTGACAACCTTATATCGGTTGATTAAACATAGGATTTAATGGCAGTTAAGGGATCAAATGTTTTCTTTATCCTATCTTTATATTACTGTTGAGGCTATGAATGCGTTTATGAATCATTCCCATTTAGTTCATCTTTTTAGAGGCGACGGAAGTTTCAAAAATAAGCTCTGTAAATCCATTTGGTAAAATTTGGTAAATCATATTTACTTATAAAATTGTATAATAAAATGTGAATAGGCCGGTAGCTGTCAAATGCTACCGGCTGATTTATTGCTTTAAACTAAATATTTAATAAAGAAAATGGAGGATTTAATATGACTGTATTTATAGAAGCGGATTTACTTACGAATTTTCCGACTAGGCAGCTTGGGTTGTATCGAAAGGTGGTAAAAGAATATGGTGATAAAACTATCTATATATCTGATGTGGCATATGACATTAAGGGGAGAAACTTAAATGAATATTATTCATTAAGAACGAAAGGAAACCGCAACAGATCAGAATTCTGGGATTTGTTTGAAAAGTTTAAAGCTGACGACAAATGAAAATTCTTAATGATTTTATTGAATGTGAGATGGTTGGAATTGTTGAATAACATTTATCGTACATTGGAGACTTAATCTTGATAGTTAAAGGAGTTTCTAGTATTATGATAGAAAGGAAATCAAATAAGGAGGATACCTATGAACTGGGAGCCATGGACAGGTTGCTACAAAGCAAGTGATGGTTGCACAAATTGTTATTTTTATGGGCCACATGCAAAACGCTATGGTCAAAACACGATTCAAAAAACAGAAAAATTCGATTGGCCTATAAGGAAAAATACAAAAGGGGAATACAACATCAAAGGGAACAAAATTCTTGCGACTTGTTTTGCGACTGATTTTTTTCTTCCTGAAGCGGATGAATGGCGAAAAGAGGTTTGGGCTATCATCAAGGAAAGAACAGACATAGAGTTTTTGATTTTGACAAAACGAATTGATCGTTTCCTTGTTTCACTTCCAGCAGATTGGGGCACAGGATATGACAATGTTAATATTGGATGTACTGTCGAGAATCAAAAATCAGCTGATTACAGACTTCCATTATTTTTATCCTATCCGATAAAGCGACGCTTTATCGCTTGTGCCCCACTTTTAGAAGAGATAGATTTAACACCGTATCTTCACGGAGTAGATCATGTTACCGTTGGCGGTGAAACAGGGCGAGAGGCTCGTGAATGTGATTATAATTGGGTCCTTCATATCCGTGAACAATGCGTGAAAGCAAATACAACATTTTGGTTCAAAAATACAGGCTCATTTTTTAAACGAAATGGTATAGTCGAAAAAATAAATCCATTTAAGCAAAACAGTATGGCAAAAGAGCTAGGTATCGATATTTCAGATGGAAAAAGGTTGTTTTGATAGAATCTTTACAGGATACCAAAATGGGCAAAAGCCTCCGTAGCAGACATACCGCTCTCAATGGCCTTTCGAACCAGCTTTTCACCGGCGGCCTTTTCAAGCGCCTTCTCAATGACTTCTTCGGAAATTTCTTTCGGAATGATCAGTACGCCATCGATATCAGCGAATACCAGATCCCCATCATGAATGGTTACCTGGCCTATTTCTATGGGGCAGCGGAAGTCCACCACGCTGGTGCGGATAGAGGAATCCTGTGCCCAGCGGTCCTGTGCGAACACAGGGAAGTTCTGTTCCAGCACCTGCGGCGTGTCGCGGGTGTAGCCGTCCAGTACGGCGCCAACAGCTCCGCGAGTGCGGGCGGTGGCAGTGAGAAGTTCTCCCCATAACGCACTGTTATGGGCGCCTGTAGCCACGTATACCTCATTTTTCTGCAGCTGATCCAGCGCCTCTGTCAGCAAACCAAAGGGCTTTTTCTGTGGGCCAAACACGTCGTGCTCCAGAACCGTGCAGGCACGGCCCGCAATCTTCATATCATCTTTTAAGGGATGGATGTGGGGCGGAAGGAACTGATGGCTATGGCCCATAAGATCCAGAATGTCGCCTACTACAGGAGTGTACAGTTTTTCTTTCATCAGCTCAAACATTTCGTCTTCGTTATTCCAGGATTTCATCATTATGTTTCACCTCATTTATCTATTAATATACTTGTTTATCCAGCATTTGAAGCACCGCACGCATATATCCCAGTGCGTAAGCCATGCCAGCATGCCAGGGAGCGCCGCAGGTGATTTCCGGAGTGTGATCCGGTATGATGACACCATCAAAGCCATATTGCTCCAAAAGCGCCAGAGCTTTCGGCATATCAATATCGCCGTCATCTACAAAAACTTCCTGATATTTTGGTACTTTTCCTTTTACGTTTCTGAAATGGATATAGCTGATGCGGTTTTGTCCGGCATATTGACTGATTGCATCGTAGATGTTACCATGGGTCATTTCCTGAATGCTGCCCATGCAAAATTCCAGCTTGTTAGCATTGCTGGAAGAAATATCAATGACATTCTGATAAAGTTCCGGCTGATAGACTAACCGGGGCATACCGCGAAGCCCTTCCAGGGGAGGGTCATCTGGATGCAGAGCCAGTTCTACACCGGACTCTTCTGCGACGGGAAGAATTTCTTCTAAAAAGCGTCGAAGACGTGCCCAAAGTTCTGCGGAAGTAATTGGTGCCAAAACGCCTTGTTCGTTTGAACGATAGGTCATATTCCATATTTCGCCGTTTGGAATCGGTGCGTCCAATTTGATCCTTGATGCGTCAAAACAAGTTCCATATGCGCCGCCGCGTCCAGAGCGTTCTTTTTGGTGGCCCCATACCCCGGCAAGGCTGAAATTATAGCCGAACGACCGTATTCCGGCTTTTCCTGTATTGCGGATGATTTCTTTTAGATGTTCCATCTGGGCCTCGCGCTTAGGTCCGTCCAGCAAAACGTCGTACCAGTCTGCCGGACTGAAATTTTCAATGGCGTAGATCGTCAGGCCATAACTTTGTGCTTTTTTTTGCAATGCAATCATAGAATCCGCCTGCCAGATCGGTTCCAGTGCCTTTGCCTGTCCATAGTTGGTTTTATCATCTGTAGCTGTGACGATTTGATTGGAATAATAGTCCGCCAGATGAATAACCAGATGCGTGCACCCGCACTGCTTGGCGAATGCAAAGTTTTCATCTGTCAGCATATGGCGGTATAACCCGAGTCCGAGTTTGATTTGTGACATGAGTACAAGCTCCTTTTTTTCTTCCAGTATACTGAATTAAGCGGAACAAATCTTCTTGCTTTTCTATTCAATTATGCTGTATATTGATGTTATAGAATAAATGGAGGCAATTCAAATGTTGCATATTGTGAATGATGCGAAGCTTATCAACCATTATACGGAAACCCACTATCGTTTTTATACTCAGATCGACTTATCACAGTACCCACAGGTTCATGATTTCTATGAGATTGTCCTTGTGACGGATGGTGTTCTGAAATTAACGTTGTGTGGAAAAAGCTTCGTCCTGCAATCCGGGCAGATAGCATTGATTCGCCCCGGCGATATACACTCCAAAGCGGGAGAGGAAAGTGCCCATATTAATCTGGCGTTTCCGTCGTCGGCAATTGAGGCGCTCTTTTATTATTTATGCGACCCGAAAGGAGAAATGCGCCTTCACGACATGACGGTGGTTCCGCCGGTACAACTGGGACAACCGGAATTTTTGGCACTCCAAGAAAAGATGCAATGGCTAAATACGATACCAGTGAATGAAGGAGAGCGAATTCGGACCATATTGCGCCACCTCCTGTTTGACGTTGTGACCCGTTATTTTCTTCCGCCTCAGGAAGATTCGGCATTTCATCAGACAGTTCCGTCGTGGCTTGCCTCGGCGCTTACTCTTTGGCAGTCTGGCGAACATCGCAGTGAAGGGCTGGATTTTCTTTGCATCGCCAGTGGCCGCAGCAAGGAGCATATTTGTCGTACCTTTAAACAGTGCTTTGGGGTAACTCCCTCCACATATCTGAACCGTCAGCGATTGAACTATGCTGTCAATCTTTTGCTCCATTCCGATTATTCTGTCACGGACATTGGATATGAATCGGGATTTGGAAGTTCCGGAAGGTTTTACCATGTATTTCATGAGGTATATGGTACATCTCCTAAAAAATTTCTACAACAATACAATACCAGAACCCTTGACACATGGAAATGTGAATGATATAGTTACAGTTATAAACTGTAACTATAAAAAGTACAGAGATGAAAAACTTTACATTGCGAAAGAGATGCAGCATTAGGGTAGTAGCTCCTAATTATTAAAGTTGCATTTGACTATGCAAGCGGGCAGCTTTCCTAGGATACTATGAAAAGTATCAGAGACGATGAAAGGAGAGCGGAATAGAATCAATGGGTAAGTACAGGGAAAGAAGAAAAAAAAGAAAAAGAAATAGAAACATAGCTGTTGGCGTGCTGTTCATAGCGGCCCTGTCGGCCGGAGGCTATCTGTATTCCAGGGTCAGTTCCAACAGTCTACAGACAGTCGGAGAGACAGAAAAGGAAACCACCGCAGACTTTACGGATAAAATCCTTTCCGCAGCCAGGGTTGGACAGACAGACTTGACCGGGCTTACGGTTAAGGAGGCAGAAGAAACCCTGATGGAGCGTTATCAGTGGGAGTTGATTGTCAGTGACGGGAAGGATTCTGTTTTATTGGACAATCTTATAGAACCACAGCTTCAGGCGATTAAAAAGCAATTGGAGGAAACACCCCCGGATCAGGCGCAGCAGTATGAAATTGATTATAAGACATTAAGAGAGCCATTTATCAGTCAGGCAGCTTCGCTTGCTAAACGCTGGAATAAAAGCGCAGTTAACTCCGAGCTGGAGTCTTTTAATAAGACAACCGGAGCTTTCGTGTATACAAATGAACAAAATGGCCGGGCTCTGGATCAGGAAAAGTTGGTGGAGCAGCTGATGGATGCGGTAAAATCAGGGAATTACCAGGCTGAAATCATGGCTGGTTTTACTGTAACACCTCCTAAAAGGACTCAGACCCAGGCAAAAGAGCAGTACGAGGTCATCGGAACCTTTACAACGACAACAACGGATAATAAAAATAGAAATCAAAACATCCGTCTGGCAGTGGATTCCATCAATGGACTTATTCTTAAGCCAGGAGAAGAGTTTTCCTTTAACAATACCACAGGGAACCGTACAAAGGAAAAAGGATATCAGCCTGCCGGTGCATATCGGAACGGAATCCTGATAGAGGAACCGGGCGGAGGCGTGTGCCAGGTGTCTACCACCCTGTATCATGCTATCATTGAAGTCGGTTTTAAAACCACGGAGCGCAATGCTCACAGCTTTGCACCGTCTTATGTGGAAAAGGGACAGGATGCGATGGTCAGCTTTGATGGCTACGCTGGTCCGGATTTGAAATTTGTAAATACCAGCAATCATACCTTGGCGATCCGGGCTGCACTTGACGGAAAAAGTTTAAAGATCTCTCTGGTGGGACTTCCTGTCCTGGAGGATGGAGTGAACGTATCAATCCGTTCCGAGAAAGTCCGTGATTTGGAGCCGCTTGAGCCTGTATATGAGGAAAATCCTGCACTGCCCTATGGAACGGAAAAAGTAGTCGATAAGGGTACCGTCGGCGGCGTTTACAAAAGCTACCGGGTGTATAAAAAGGGAGATACGGTGATAAAGGAAGAACCGCTTCATAATAGTACTTATAAAGGAAAGCCTGCAGTCATTAGCCGGAATACCACAGTGCCTCCGGCGGAAACCGAGTCCCAGACGCCTGTGGAAACACAGCCGCAGACCACGGAAGCGCAAGAGAATTCTGAGATCGGACCTGGGGTTGGTGGTTCGGAGACGGACATACCAGTGGTTCCGAAAGCAGAATAAAATATGGAAAAAGGTACTTCAAACGATATGGTGCTTGTGAGGAGGCGATGTTATCCTATGTCCGCGCTCCGAAAGAATGTGAGATAACAGGTACGAAATAGCAGGGATTCTATAGTGGGCGGCTACCATTTGACAACCTTTTGTTGTTAAATAGTAGCTGCTTTTTAAATATCATTTCTCTCAGATACCATTTGCTTTCATTTCAAAGAAACAGTGGATTAAGGCCTGTTTTCTATGAATATTTATCGATAATATAGCGATAATAAACCCAAGAGTATTTACAGTAAAAAAAAAATTATTATAAAAATTGAAGGTAGAGAAGGAATGGAAGTTAAAGAGAGAATTGTGCAGGATAAAGGCTTAGATCACACTCTTAAATTATTGGAAGAAGGGTATTTATTCATTAAAAATAGAATGGATCTTTATAAATGCAATATTTTCGAAACCCATATCATGGGAGAAAAAGCAATTTGCATTAGTGGAGAAGAAGCATGTAAAATTTTTTATAATGAAGAGTTATTTCAACGAAAAGGTGCAATGCCTAAGAGAATACAAAAAACACTATTTGGAGTCAATGCCATTCAGGGGATGGATAATCAAGCACATATTCAGCGAAAGCAATTATTTATGTCGTTAATGACTGAGGTTCATCAAAAAGAACTTGCGGAGCTTTTTGAGAAAGAAATGGAAGCTTCCGTTAATAAATGGGTTAATATGGAAGAAATTGTACTATTTCACGAAGCTAAATATGTTATATGCAAGATAGCATGTTTCTGGACCGGAGTGCCATTGGCGGAATCTGATAT
>Ga0213825_1002312_pt1 | contig 12221 bp, 10 predicted proteins | sample MC6MC0900MG_FD_179896 | JGI IMG/M metagenome (GOLD analysis project Ga0213825, IMG submission 179896) | Enriched soil aggregate microbial communities from Iowa State University, Ames, United States - MC6-MC0900-MG | ecosystem: Environmental > Terrestrial > Soil > Unclassified | place: USA: Iowa... | reverse complement strand
AGGCGGGTTTTTTTGAAAGCTAGGAAGCTAAATCGCTTAGGCGATTTGAACTTCTTCAGCCTGCATGCCTTTCTGGCCGCGGGTAGCGACGAAAGTAACAGCCTGGCCTTCTTTCAGGGTTTTGAAGCCGTCAGCTTGGATGGCTTTGAAGTGCACGAACAGATCGTCGCCCGACTGAGGGGTGATGAAGCCGTAGCCTTTCTCATCGTTGAACCACTTAACGGTACCGGATTGACGGTTGGACATTTTTCTGTCTCCTTGGACAAAGTAGATAACGGTCAGGAAAAACCCTGGCCGGGACTGAGTGCAAAGAGAGCAGAAAATTCAGCGATGGTGCGATCAGGATCGTGCATCAAACTAGAGATTCTCGGTGTCACGTGCAGCACAGTGGCGTCACCTTAACCCACTTTCCACGAGCTGCCAATCTCCAAAATAGCCTTTGATGAAATTCGGATCGGCGGCGGCCGCAAGCCCCGTCTGGCGCGGGATGCGGGATGGAACTTTAACCTGAGCGCGGGGACCGGTAAGATGCGCCTTTCGTTTTTTCACCTCGCAACTCTCAGGACACCCCCGCCATGAGCATCAAATCGGACAAGTGGATTCGCCGCATGGCGCAGGAACACGGCATGATCGAACCGTTCGTCGAGCGCCAGGTGCGCGGCGAGCACGACAGCCGGGTGATCTCGTTCGGCGTTTCCAGCTACGGTTACGACGTGCGTTGCGCCGACGAATTCAAGGTGTTCACCAACATCAACTCGGCCACCGTCGACCCGAAGAACTTCGACGCCGGCAGCTTCGTCGACGTCAAGAGCGATGTCTGCATCATCCCGCCGAACTCCTTCGCCCTGGCCCGTACCGTCGAGTACTTCCGCATCCCGCGCAACGTGCTGACCATCTGCCTGGGCAAGAGCACCTATGCGCGTTGCGGCATCATCGTCAACGTCACGCCACTCGAGCCGGAGTGGGAAGGCCACGTGACCCTGGAATTCTCCAACACCACCACACTGCCGGCGAAGATCTACGCCAATGAAGGCGTAGCGCAGATGCTCTTCCTCGAGTCCGATGAAGAGTGCGAAGTGTCGTACAAGGACCGTGGCGGCAAGTATCAGGGCCAGCGCGGCGTCACCCTGCCACGCACCTGAGCCGACGAGCGCGGGGAATTAGTTCTCGCTTGGGCACTCCAAGTTACTGAACAGTGCTGCCATGCATGATGCGTGGCGGCCCTAGTCAGGAGTTACCCATGAAACTCGATCCCGCAATCAGTGCAAAGCTGGCTGTGCTGCAGCCCAACCATATCGGCATGCTGGCGTGGTCTCTGCTGGCCCATCCTGCGCCGATGCACCTTGGCGGCGTACCCGGTCAGCCTGGCCCGGATACCCCGCAACCCGCCCAGCCTGGGGATACCCCACCCATGGAACCGGGCGAGCCAACCCTGCCCGATGAACCGCCTCCTGCCCCTGTGGCCTGAACGGCCCGTTCAGTCAGAGATGCAAGGGCCAGACCTGGTCCGCGCCGGCAAGGTAGATGCGGTTGCCCGGGTTCTGCTCGACATTCCAGCCGCCAGTGAATTCACCAAACGCCGGTAACAGGCTGACCTGACCCATGACGAAACAGGGCAGCCTCAGCCGCTGGCGGGCGCGACCACGCAGGACGTATACCGGGTGTACATGGCCTGACAACACCGGGTGGTCCGGGTGTGTTTCAGGTTCGTGTTGCAGCGCGAACGGCGGCAGTACCCAAGGTTCATCCTGAACCTCGATGCCAAGCTGTGCGGGTGGATCACCTGCATGGCGATCGTGGTTGCCACGCACCAGCACGATGCGCAACCCTGCATGGCGCGCCCGCCAGGCCTGTAGCTTGGCCATCGTTGCTGCGGTGCGGCCCGTTCGCGCATGCAGGAAGTCGCCCAGCACGATCAGCATCTCGCACTCACAGGCTGCAAGCAGTGCATCCAGGCGCTGGAGCGTGGCTTCGGTGGTGCCGCGTGGTACGGGTTGGTGCAGTGCACGGTAACTGGCAGCCTTGCCGATATGCACGTCGGCTACCAGCAGTGCACGACGGGCTGGCCAGTAAAGCGCACGATCAGGCATCAACCACAGTGTTTGCCCGCAATGTTCGATGGCCAGGTGTTCACTCACGTCGTTCTGCTCGCGGCTTTTTCAAGGTCGGCGACCATCCGCGCAATGCGATCCGCCAGCTTCTCTGTGCTCAGGGTTTCTCGCATGCCTTCCACCAGCAGCGTGAACGCCAGTGGCCCGGGCCGTCGCAGTTCGCGCACGTCCAGGCGCAGCTGGCTCATTTTAGCCAATTGACCCTGCAATCGTTCGATTTCCAGTTCCTCTCGCAGCACTTCGTCCCGTGCCTGGCCCAGCAGCAGGTTGCCGGCATCATGCTTGCGAAAGACCTCGAAGAACAGCCCGCTCGACGCCTGGATCTGCCGGGTGCTCTTTTGCGCCGCCGGGTATCCGCCAAACACCAGCCCGGAAATCTGGGCGATTTCACGAAAGCGTCGCAAGGCCATTTCACTGGCGTTCAGGCTGGCCAGCACATCATCCAGCAGATCCTCGCCGGACAACGCCGCAGGCAGGTGGGTGGCCCAGTCCACGGGGCTAGGGCTGAGCAGCTCGAAGCCATAGTCACTGACGGCAATGGACACCGACAGCGGTTGCTGGCGGCTGATCCGCCAGGCGATCAGGTTGGCCAGGCCCAGGTTGGCCATGCGCCCAGCAAAGGGGTACAGAAACAGGTGTGAGCCTTGGCGTGTGGCAAGCGTTTCGGCCAACAGTGTCTGTGTGCTGGGCAAGGCCGACCACTGCCCCTGAAGCGTGAGCAATGGGCGCACCGCGCGCATCTCCGGGTCGTCGAAATGGCCGTGGGCGGCGGCATCGAGCTTTTCCACCAAGGCATCGGCCAGTTCGCTGGAAAGCGGCATTCGCCCGCCATTCCAACGGGCGATGGCGGCTTTGCGGGCAGTGCTGCGGCGCACGTAGGCAGTCATGTTCTCTACGCGCACCAGCTCCAGTACACGCCCGGCAAAGACCAGGGTGTCGCCTGGGCGCAGGCGGGCGATGAACGCTTCTTCGACACTGCCCAGGTGTTTGCCGCCGCCACCTTTGCTCCAGTATTTGAGCTGCAGGCTGGCGTCGCTGACGATGGTGCCGATGCCCATGCGATGGCGCCGCGCCAGACGCTCGCTGGCGACCCGCCAGACACCATCGGCGTGGGCTTCGACGCGTTGGTAGTCAGGGTAGGCGCTGAGTGAGCTGCCGCCATGGCTGACGAAGTCCAGCGCCCACTGCCATTGGCTGTCACGCAGCTCGCGAAATGCCCAGGTGCTGCGCACTTCAGCAAGCAGTTCGGCTGGGCGAAACCCACTGCCCAGTGCCATAGAGACCAGGTGCTGGACCAGCACATCCATGCACAGGCGCGGCGAGCGGCGTGCCTCGATATGCCCCGCAGCCAAGGCGCTGCGCGCCGCTGCGGCTTCCACCAGTTCCAGGCTGTGGGTGGGCACCAGGGTGATCCGCGACTGACGCCCCGGCGCATGCCCGGAACGCCCGGCGCGCTGCATCAGGCGAGCGATACCTTTGGCCGAGCCAATTTGCATGACCCGCTCCACTGGCAGGAAATCCACCCCCAAGTCCAGGCTGGACGTGCAGATCACGGCCTTGAGCGCACCCTGTTTGAGGCTGAGTTCCACCCAGTCGCGGGTCGCGCGGGCTAATGAGGCATGGTGCAGGGCGATCTGCCCGGCCCAGTCGGGGCGGGCGTCGAGCAAGGCCTGGTACCACAGCTCGGCCTGGGCGCGGGTATTGGTGAACACCAGGCTGCTGGCACTGCCGTCGAGCTCACGGGCGACCGGCTCGAGCATTTTCAGGCCCATGTGGCCGGCCCAAGGGAAGCGTTCGATGGCCTCGGGCAGCAGGGTGTCGACAATCAGGCGTTTGTCCTGGCGGCCTCGCACCAACTGGCCGCCCTCGGGCAACAGCACCTCGAGCGCATGGGGCAGGTTGCCCAGGGTGGCCGAGAGCCCCCAGGTCACCAGGCGCGGGTGCCAGCGACGCAGGCGGGCAAGGGCCAGTTGCAGTTGCACGCCGCGCTTGTTGCCCAGCAGTTCGTGCCATTCGTCCACCACCACCAGGCGCAGGTGGGCGAAGTCCTCGCAGGCTTGTGCCCGGGTCAGCAGCAGGGTCAGGCTTTCGGGGGTGGTGATCAACGTGCTCGGCAGGCGCCTGGCTTGCCGGGCGCGCTCGGCGCTGCCGGTGTCACCGCTGCGCACACCGACGCTCCAGTTCAGGCCGAGCTCATCCAGCGGTGCTTGCAAGGCCCGGGCGGTATCTGCGGCCAGCGCGCGCATGGGTGTGATCCACAGCACTTGCAACGGCGCGGGCTGGCGCCCTGGGGCAGGCTGGGCAAAGGCGCGCAGCGCCGCAAGCCATACCGCGTAAGTCTTGCCGGCCCCAGTGCTGGCATGCAGCAACCCCGATTCGCCGCGGCCGACCGCCGCCCAGACTTGCCGCTGGAAGGCAAAGGGCTTCCAGCCGCGTGCGGTGAACCAGGCATTGGCTAGGTCGGTTTGGGCGGGCATGCGGGCGCGGTGTCCTTCGAAGGCTGTGCTTATAAGGACCACCCGCCCGGTGCATTGGTTTTACCGAGTCAGTTCGCCAGCAGATAGCCGCTGCGGCACACCTGTTGACCTGCTACGTGGGCAATGACCATTCCGGCCGTGGCCATGCGCCGCACGCTACGGGCATACAGCAGGCCGGGCTGGCTGTTGCGCACGGCGGTCACCCGGTCGCTGAGCGGGTCGATGACTTCGGCGATAAGTTGGCCAGCCTCAAGCTGCTGGCCAGGCCGGGCGTGATACACCAGCAGCCCACCGAGAGGGGCCGATACCGGTTCGACAGCGGCCAGCGGGGTAGCGGGGCTGGGCAGTGCCGGCAAGGGCGCGGGTGTACCCGCTAGGACGCCCGCGTGGGTGAGGTAGTCAAGGATCGCCTGGCAATCCTTGCTCGCCAGGTCATGGCTGACGTCGGCCTGGCCACGCAGTTCGACGGTCACCGCTACGCTGCCCAACGGGATCGGGAAGCGCTTGCCGAAGCGTTGCTGCAACTGCCACCAGACCAGGCTGAAACACTCATCGAACGACTGCCCGCCGGAATCGGTGGCCAACAGGCTGGCCTGGGCCCCCAGGTAGCGGGCCAGGGGCTCGACCTGAGGCCAGGCTTCCGGGGTGGTATAGAGGTGTTCGACCGCCTCGAAGTCGCAGTGCAGGTCGAGGACCAGGTCTGCATCGCAGGCCAGCCGCTGCAGGATCAGGCGCTGAGACTGCAGCGGCGTAAGCGCCGGGTGGGCGTCCAGGCCGCGGCGCAGGTACTCGCGGATCAGCGCGAGGTTGTGCGCGGGGTCCTGGGTCAGATGCCCCTCGATCTGGTCGCCGATGCTGTCGGAAAGGTCGACGAAATTGCGGTTGAAGTTCTCGCCACTTTGCAGCTCGAAACGGCCCAGCGGCGCATCCAGCATCACCTGCTCCAGGCCCACCGGGTTGGCCACGGGCACCAGGATGATTTCGCGGCGCAGGCGCCCTTGCTGTTCCAGCTCGCCCAGGCGGCGCTTGAGGTGCCAGGCCACCAGCATGCCCGGCAGTTCGTCGGCATGCAGTGAGGCCTGGATATACACCTTGGCGCCACCGCGCGGGCCGAAGTGGAAACTGTGCAGTTGGCGAGTGATGCCGGGTACGGGGGACAGCAAGTCGTGGGTCGAATGGTGCATGGTGGTCCTGATTACGTGGCGAAAACGGTCTGCGACACGGGTCGGCACAAAGCTAAGCATAATTTTGCCGGCTGTGCCTGTCTGCGCGTCTTGCCACGGTGTGCGGTCAGGCCAGCAATGCCTGCAAGGTCGCCAGGTCGTCCGCCTCGGCGACCGGTTTGTCCTGGCGCCAGCGCAACATGCGTGGGAAGCGCACGGCGATGCCGCTCTTGTGCCGCTTGGACAGTGCGATACCCTCGAAGCCCAGCTCGAACACCAGCGTCGGGGTCACGCTGCGCACCGGGCCAAAGGTTTCTACCGTGGTCTTGCGGATGATGGCATCCACCTTGCGCATTTCTTCATCGCTGAGGCCCGAGTAGGCCTTGGCGAACGGGACCAACGCACGCTCCGGGCTACCGGGTGGCGCGTTCCAGACGGCGAAGGTGTAGTCGCTGTACAGGCTGGCGCGACGGCCATGGCCGCGTTGGGCGTAAATCAGCACCGCATCGACGCTGAACGGGTCGATCTTCCATTTCCACCACACCCCCATGTCCTTGGTTCGGCCCACACCGTACAAGGCGTCACGCTGCTTGAGCATGAGGCCCTCGACCCCCAGGCTGCGCGACTGTTCGCGCTGAACGGCAAGGTCTTGCCAGTCCTGCCCTTCCAGCAGCGGCGAAAGCAGCACGGGGGCCAGTGGGTAGTCGGCGACCAGGCGCTGCAATTGCTGACGGCGTTCATGTTGTGGCCGGTTACGCCAGTCCTCGCCTTGCCACTCCAGCAAATCGTACGCCTGCAGTACCACGGGCGTGTCGGCCAGCAGCTTCTTGCCCAGGGTCTTGCGGCCAATGCGTTGCTGCAGCAGGGCGAACGGTTGCACGGCCAGCGCTTCGGCGGTGGCGCCGGGTTTCCAGACCAGGATCTCGCCGTCGAGGACGACGCCGTCCGGCAGGCTCTGCGCCAGGCTGTGCAGCTCCGGGAAACGGTCGGTGATCAGCTCTTCGCCACGCGACCACACCCACACCTGGCCATCGCGCTTGACCACCTGGGCGCGTATGCCATCCCACTTCCATTCGATCTGCCAGGCGCTGGGGGGGCCAAGCAGGTCGTCGAACTGCTCGGTAGGGGCCTGGAGGGCATGTGCCAGAAAGAACGGGTAAGGCTGGCCGCCGCGCTGGCTGTGTTCATCAGCCGATTCGGCGGCGATCAGCTTTTGGTAGCTGTCGGCAGTAGGGCGATGGCTGATGTCGGTGTAGCCAACCAGGCGCTGCGCCACGCGCTTGGCATCCAGCCCGGCCAGCTGTGCCAGGGCGCGGGTGACCAACAATTTGGACACGCCGACGCGAAAGCTGCCGGTGATCAGCTTCAGGCACAGCATCAGGCTGGGGCGGTCCAGTTGTGCCCACAGGGGAGGCAGGCGCTGCTGCACTTCTTCGGCGGGCAGCCCGCGAAGGGGGAGCAGGTGGCCTTCAACCCAATCGGCCAGGCCGTCGTCGCTGCCGTGCTGATTTTCAGGCAGCAGCAGCGATATGGTTTCCGCCAGATCGCCCACCGCCTGGTAGCTTTCTTCGAACAACCAATCGGGCAGGCCGGCCAGTGCCGTCGCCAGTTCGCGCAGTACGCGGGTAGGCACCAGCTGGCGCGGCCGGCCACCCGACAGGAAATACACGGCCCAGGCCGCATCTTCGGCAGGGGCGGCGGCAAAATAGTCGCGCAGCGCTTCGAGCTTGGCATTGCTGGACGTCGTGGCATCCAGCCGCAGGTAGAGTTGGGCGAAGGCTCTCATGCTCCGGCTTCCGTCGCAGGGGCGTCATCTTCCTCGCCATACTCGGTCACGAAGGCGCGGGCATCGAGGCCCTTTTCATTGAGCAAGCGCACCAGCACATTGACCGAGCCATGGGTGACCATCACCCGTTCGGCACCGGTCTGCTCGATGGCCCAGAGCAGGCCTGGCCAGTCAGCATGGTCGGACAACACGAAGCCACGGTCCACGCCGCGCCGGCGCCGCGTGCCGCGCAGCAGCATCCAGCCACTGGCGAAGGCATCGCTGTAATCGCCGAAGCGGCGCATCCAGCTGCTGCCTGCGGCAGAGGGGGGCGCCAGAACGATGGCTTGGCGCATGAGCGGGTCGTTTCGGGGCACATCACCCGCATAGAGGGTTTGCGGCAGGTACACACCCGCCTCGCGGTATACCTGGTTGAGGGGCTCCACCGCTCCGTGCACCAGAATCGGCCCGATGCTGCTATCCAGGCCGTGCAGAATGCGCTGAGCCTTGCCGAAGGCGTAGCAGAACAACACGCTGGCCTTGCCCTGATCCCGGTTGGCCCGCCACCAGGCATTCACCCCGGCAAACACCTCGGCCTGGCTTGGCCAGCGGTAGATGGGCAAGCCGAAGGTCGATTCGGTGATGAAGGTGTGGCAGCGCACCGGCTCGAACGGGGCGCAGGTGCCGTCGGGCTCGACCTTGTAGTCACCGGAGGCCACCCAGACCTCGCCCTCATGCTCCAGGCGCACCTGGGCCGAGCCCAGCACATGCCCGGCCGGGTGCAGGCTGATGGTGACGCCGTGGTGACGGATGCGTTCGCCGTAGGTCAGCGTCTGCAAGTCGATGTCCTGGCCAAGGCGGCTGCGCAGGATACCGGCGCCAGGGGTGGCGGTGAGGTAATGCGCGTTGCCGCGACGGGCATGGTCGCCATGGCCATGAGTGATGATGGCACGCGCCACCGGCCGCCACGGGTCGATGTAGAAATCACCGGGCGGGCAGTACAGGCCTTCGGGGCGGGCGATGACGAGGTCCATGGCGTAGGCACTGGTGGTTGGGGTTACCAGTTAGGAGCGATGCCAGGGTTGGGAAGTTCGCAGAGGTTTGAGTTTGAGGTTAAGGTGCCTGTCGCGAGGGCAGTGGCGCTCTTGTGATCGAGCGCCGCCCGCGCGGCGCATCGCGGGCAAGTCGGATCGCCGCACCGCCGCTCCTACATTTGTTGCAACGTGCCATGGCCTGATAGGCCATAGTTGTCAGCCTTGTTGGTACGGCGCGATTTTTCGGCTGGCGCTGCCGCCGCCCCACCTGTCTTCAGCCATTCGCCAAGGCGAACAACCATGGCCTGGCTGGAACGGCGCGTTGCAACAAATGTAGGAGCGGGCTTGCCCGCGATGCGCCGCGCGGGCGGCGCTCGATCTCAAACCCCCTGGAAGGCCAAAGGCGAGCACATCACAGCCCTGCCGCCATTATTCCCAGTTACCTACCAGGCACCAACGTCAACCGCTGGCTCCCATAAGCCCGCGCAAAATTCTGCGGCTGCAACGGCAGGCTCATGAACCGCCCTTTGAACCAGGCATCCAGCCCATCGCTGTAATGCCCGCTGGCCGGGTTGCCTGACTGGCCATTGCTGGTCAGCACCTGCAGCGGTTCGGCCTGGCCAAAGTCGACGATCATGCGTGCCGAGGCCGGCAGGCGGGTGTCGAAATCGCTGCCCCAGGCATAAGGCGTCAGGGCCAGGGTGCTGAAATCACCGCCGGCCGCCAGCGGCGAGCGGCTGAGGGCATCGCCCAGGCCGTGGTAGGCCGGGGCTGGCCAGCGGTACTGGTGCAGCTTGCCCCATTGCCAGGCGCGGCGGTCGCTGCCCAGTTGGGCGGTACCTGCATCCACCGCCGCCGCCAGGCTACGGGCGAGAATGGCCGGTTTGTCTTCCTTCTGCGGCGTGTTGCGGTCATCCCAGAACGGGCTGTCTTCGCGGCCAAGCAAGTGGTCGGCCTGGGCCGAATAGGACAGCCGGGCGTTGCTGACGAACGCCTGCCAGGCTGGGCTGGATTCCGGGCCGAGGTCGTCGAGGAACGTCTGGCGCGCGACCTCCTGCAGGAACAGTTCATACAGCGCCGCATCTGCCGATACCGGGCTCAGGCGGCCGTCGAACGCTTTCAATCGGGCCAGCGCATCGCGGGCCTTGTCGCGCTGGGCACCAGGCAGGGCGTCGATGGCCTGTTTGAGCGGCTGGGCCATGCCGGGCGCATCGAACATCTGCTTGAGCTTGTCGGCCAGCAGCGTCACCTGGTCGTTCTGCAGGGCCATCAGGCTGCGGCTGTCGTGGCGGCCATTGCCGGCCAGTTGGCCCAGACGTTCGGCGCGCTCCGGGTAGTACCAGGTGTTGGACAGTTGCATGCCGTAGCCACGCGGCAGGCTGCGCTGATTGGCGTGGCCGATCCAGCCGGCTGGCGGGTCCTGGTCATAGGGGTGCAGCATCGGGTCGGCATAGCCGTCCCAGTCAAAACGCCCGTCCCAGCCAGGCGATGGCAGCAGGCCCTGGCCTTCGCGGCGGTTCGGGTAGCGGCCGCTGACCTGCCAGCCAATGTGTTCAGGTTCGGCGAACACGAAGTTGAGCGCGGCAGCACCGATCTCGCGCGTGCTGTCGAACGCGCGCTCGACGTTTTTTGCCCGGGTCAGGTCGAACAGCGCATCAAGGCTTCGGTCGCCCTTGAGCTGCGGCAGGTTCAGCGCCAGGCCCAGGCTGGCACTGCCCGGCTGCGAGAGCAGGGTGCCGTGGCGGGTGTCGTACATCACTTCGCGCTGCGGGCGTTGGCCGCGGACGAAAAAGGTTTCGGTGCGCGCGCGGGCGGGCAGCCATTTGCCATCGGCCAGGTAGCTGAGCTGGCTGCCCTGATGGCGCAGTTGTTCCAGGTACAGGTCCTGGTTGTCGGCCATCACCGCACTGCTGCTCCAGGCCAGTTTGCCGTTGTAACCTGCCAGGACGATGGGCAGCCCCGGCAGTGACAGCCCAGCCACCTGGTACTTGCTGGTGTGGATCTGTACCGGGCTCAAGGCCCAGGCTGCCCGGCTGTCGCTGGCCAGCAGGCTCTTGCCGCTGCGGCTGCGTTGCGGGCCCAGTGCCAGGTTGGCCGAGCCGGGGCTGCCGAGCAGGTCAAGGTCGGCGAGCTTCTGGCTAGCCGCAGCGAGCGTAGCCAAGCCCGGCAGCTGGCTAGCCAGGTTCAGGCCCTTGAGTTTTTCCACCTCGGCGTCGGCAAGCGGTTCATCCGGTGCGCCGGGCAGCAACCAGGGTAATTTGTCGCTGCCCACCTTTTGCGCCAAGGTCAGGGCACTGAGCTCTTCCTGCAGGTTCACCGACTGGCTGAAGGCATACAGGCTGAAGATCAATGCCGAGTCTTCGGGCTTCCAGTATTCCGGGCGGTAGCCGCTGCTGGCGAGGTTGGCCGGCAACTTGTCGCGATAGCGGAACAGGTAGGCGTTGACGCCCCGGGCATAGACTTCGAAGAAGCGCTTGAGCCGTGGCGAGGCGTCCGCATACAGCTGGGTAGCATTCTGTTTGAGATTGGCGGCGCGCATCAGGCGGTCGATGTCCAGTGCGTCGCTGCCCGCCATTTCTGCCAGGCGGCCTTGGGCGAGCAGGCGCATGGCGAGCATCTGCTCGATGCGGTCACCGGCATGCACGTAACCCAGGCTGAACAGGGCGTCGTGGAAGTTGCTGGTTTCGATCAGCGGCGCGCCCATGGCGTTGCGGCGAACCGAAACGTTTTGCGCCAGCCCTTTGAGCGGCTGCACGCCGGTTGTCGGTGGCACACTGTCCTGGTAGCCGCCCATCTGGCAACCGGCAAGCCCGAGCATGCCAAGCAGCGTGGCAGCGGTGGCGAACCGCGGGCGGAAGGGAGGAAGGACGGGGGCGGCCATGACAAGGGCTCCTGCAAGGCGAGGCGGGGGTTTTGATTGGCGCTAAGTTAGCATGCCGATGGGTTTTCGGCGCCTGGGGATTGGGGCTTTGGGTGCTAGTCCTGGGTTGTTTTTTGTACATGAGATCGAGCGCCGCGCGGGCGGCGCTCGATTTACGCCGCACCGCAGCATTCAAGCCGTATCAAGCCCCGTGGCACTTCTTGAATTTCTTCTCGCTGCCACACGGGCATGGGTCGTTGCGGCCGACGTCCTTCAGGGCGTTGCGAACCGGCTCCTGGTGGCCGTGGTTGCAATGCGGGCCGTGCACATGGCCGTGGTCGTGATCGTGGTGATGATCGTGACCGTGGTTGCAGTCAGGGCCATGAACGTGGGGTTGTTGGGTCATTGCAGGGTTACTCCGGTATGAAATCGCCGGGCATTATCTCACCACTGCGCGATATGTGCAGGTCCCGGTGGATGAGCAGGCCGGTCGCCAGTTCACCCTGCAAGCGGTAGTGCAGCGTTTGCTCACTTTTGAGCAACTTGGCCAACGGCTTGAGCTGTTTCCACAGGTTGGTCCGCGCGGTGATCTTGAAGGTGCGCCGGGCGTGGCCACCGACGCTGCGCCAGATGCTGGCCTGGTCTTCTGCCAGGAGCAGGTCGTTGAGCCAGATCGAATAGCTCAGGTTGCGAATGAACAGACGGCTGTCGTCAGGGTTTTCGATACGCACGTGCAACACGAATTCCTGCTCAAGCAAGCGCGCCTTGACCGTCTCGACCTCGACCAGATGCACCTGGGGCGCACGCCAGT
>Ga0213825_1002311_pt1 | contig 12224 bp, 9 predicted proteins | sample MC6MC0900MG_FD_179896 | JGI IMG/M metagenome (GOLD analysis project Ga0213825, IMG submission 179896) | Enriched soil aggregate microbial communities from Iowa State University, Ames, United States - MC6-MC0900-MG | ecosystem: Environmental > Terrestrial > Soil > Unclassified | place: USA: Iowa... | reverse complement strand
TGGACGGCTGTAAACGAACGCGATAATTTGGGCGACGGTTTGGTGCCAGATTATGTAACAAAAGTGCAGAAATCGGCGTTCTACGGCTGGCCTTATTCGTATTTTGGTAACATAGAAGATCCGCGCCTAAAAGGTATACGTCCCGATTTGGTAAAGCAGGCGGTTGTGCCCGATGTTGCGGTGGGCAACCACACGGCTTCTTTAGGGTTGACGTTTTATGTAGGATCTAAATTCCCAGAAAAATACAGAAACGGTATTTTTGTTGCTCAACACGGTTCATGGAATAAATCTTCGTTTTCTGGATACAAAGTGGTATTCATTCCTTTTAAAGATGGAAAACCCACTGGTCCGCCAGAAGATTTCATGACGGGTTTTATTGCCGATAATGAGAAGGCGAAAGTTTACGGAAGACCGTCTGCGGTTAAGAATCTTCCCGATGGTTCGCTGCTTGTAAACGACGATAGCGGAAATGTACTGTGGCGCATCTCCTACACGGGTAACTAGTTTGTATTAGTTATGAGAGATTTTTTAATGGTGCTTATTTTTGTGCTCGGAATTACTCACGTACGGGCACAAGATTCGCTGCATTCCACCTTGTTGCAAGATTTGGTGATTAGTACTTCCGGTCCGCAAATGTATCCGCTGCAAGTCTCCGACAGTATTTTTCAGCTGCCTGCTTCGGTCGCCAAATTAGATACAAGACTTTTACAGAGCAATAACAGGGTAGAACTGGCACCAATACTTAACACTGTGCCGGGTGTATTTATGCAGTCGGGTACTTTTAATACCAACCGACTTTCTATTCGTGGAATTGGTGCGCGAACGCCTTACGGAACCAACAAGGTACGTGCGTTTTTCGGAAATATTCCTCTTACTGGTGGAAACAGTGAAACAACAATTGAAGATATCGATCTGGAATTCCTACAAAGTATTCATATCATTAAAGGACCGCTTTCAAATGTATATGGTGCAGGGTTGGGTGGAGCCGTTTTGCTTCAGCCAAAAACACCCGATCCTGATCAAATGCAGTCGGGCGTTTCTGCAACGGTTGGGTCGTTCGGACTGATAAAAAATCAGCTTTTTTTATCATCGGGTGCCGATACTTATAGTTTTAATGTGGGATACCATAAGATTGAAAATAACGGATACCGCGAAAACAGTTCGTATTACCGCGAAGGCATAACCATAACGGGCGATGCGTTCAGAAGAAAAAAATCAAAACTAACATACCTTTCGCAGTACACTTCGATTAAGGCCTATATACCAAGTTCTATTGATAGGGAAACGTTTTTGAACAATCCCAAAGCGGCAGCTACCAATTGGAAAGAAGCAAAAGGATACGAAGCATACAAAAATTTCATGATTGGTTTAAATTACGATTTTGCTGTTCATGAAAACATTACCTCGGCTACATCTGTTTTTTATTCGTTGAAAGACAGTGACGAACCACGACCTTTTGATATTTTAATGGAGAAAACTGAAACTTTTGGTGCACGTTCGCAGTTTGTTGGCAGCTGGCAGTTAGGAGGTAAACTTTTAAGGGCAACGGTGGGGTTTGAGTTTTTTCAGGATGGATATGATGCGGCAACTTTTGAGAATCTGTATCTTGAAAATAACGGACAGGGAAGTTTGGCAGGGGCAGATAAAAACCGTCTGTATCAAACCCGGAATTTTGTAAATGTTTACAGCCAGCTTCGGTATGTGTTTTCGGAAAAGTGGGAGCTGAGTGCCGGACTTAACTACAATAAAACATCGTTCGTGCTTCAACAGAAGTATCCGCTTGAAAATGCCTACGATACGCCTTATGGTTACAACGGAATCTGGGCTCCGCAGATTGCATTGTCGTATCTGCCATCAAAACTGCAAACAGTCTATCTTTCGGTCGGCAGAGGCTATTCTCTGCCTTCAATCGAAGAAACAATGGACGAAAAAGGACAGGTTAATACATCGATCAAACCGGAAAACGGCTACAGTGTGGAACTAGGAACTAAATTGTTTTCTGCCGATAAAAGATTCTATGCAGAAGCAGCTCTTTACCGAATGAAGGTAAACGATTTGTTGGTGGCGCACCGTGTCTTAGAAGACCAGTATATTGGGGTAAATGCGGGCAGTACCGTTCACATGGGTTTGGAATTCATGGCGCAGTACAAGTGGCAGTTGGGTGGTAAAACACGAATTATTCCTTTTGTGTCGGCTGCATTGGGTAATTTTATGTTCCACGATTTTAAACAGAACGACCAGGATTTCTCTGGAAATGATCTTACCGGAGTACCTAAAAATCAGTTTACAGCTGGTTTTATGTTGAATCTGCCGTATGGTTTTGGTTTAAAAGCAGATTATTTCTTTGTTGATAAAATTCCGTTGAACGACGCCAATGCTCTTTTTACAGATTCATACAGTCTGTGTAATGCTGCTTTGAACTGGCAGGGTAAGGTTACAAGTGCATTGTCTTTATCGGTAAACATAGGAGTAAACAATATTTTTAACGAACGCTATGCTTCAATGGTGCTGGTGAATGCCACAGGTTTTGGTAACAGCGCGCCAAGATATTATTATCCGGGACAGCCTGTGAATTATTTCGGATCTTTTCAGTTGAGGTACGCTCTTTGATTTGGATAAATCATATTAGATAATTAAATACTTCCCTTTTCTAACTTTTCTACTGTAAGTTGGTTTAAAGTTCTCTTGCTGTTAAATTCATTACAATTTAATCAGATCGTAAACTTCAAAATTGAGCTTTTAAGACAAACAAAATGAGCTTCTAGCAATATTTTACTATTTCAATTTTAAAGAACTTTGTATTTTAAAATTTTAAGATATGATTATAGTAATGACAGGTGGCACCAGTGGGATTGGTGCTGAAGCTTTAAGCACAATTAGAGAGAAAAAAGACACCAAGGTATTTGTTGGTGCAAGAAACGGTAACACAGTATTGCCCAACGGAGCAAAGACGTTGATGTTAGATCTATCTTCATTAGACAGTGTAAGATCATTCGCAGAAAATGTTAAGCAGAACATTCACCCACAGAAAATAGATGTATTAATACTAAATGCAGGTGTTCAAGCGGGGAAAAATAGCGAGGTTAGTGCCGATGGTTACAATCTAACTTTTGCTGTTAATCATTTATCTCATTACTTATTAGCTAGGCTGCTTATGCCTTATATAGCCGATGATGGTAAGCTGTTGATCACTACCAGCGATTCGCACGATGCTCAAGTTATTCCATTTGGACCAAAAAGAATTGATATTAGCAAGTTGGCTTTTCCAGATGATAGCAGTCCAAAAGGTATGGCGTTTTATGCAGCCACCAAATTATGTAATATCCTGACAGCAGATACAATATATAATAGCTTACCTAAAGAATCTAAAGTGCAGATAATTGCATACAATCCGGGATTAACGGGCGATACTGGTTTAATGGGCAAACAAACGAAAATGATGAAGGTACTTGTTAAGTTGCTAAGACCAATCTTTCGATTCGCTAGCAGATTTAATCCCGTTTTTTATATGAATACTGCAAAACATTCAGGTGAAGTTCTTGCTAATCTTGCACTCGGAAAAATTAAATTGCCAGCAGGCAAAAACTATGCATCACTAGTAAGAGGCAGGATTACATTTCCAAAACCAGGCTTACTTGTGCACGACGAAAATTTGAAACACGAATTGTGGTTGATGAGCGCTAAAATGGTAAATTTACCACCAGAAATAATTCTTTAGTCATGTCAAACATATTTTCAGATGCCATCGTTTACTCACTTAATACTGATAAGCAAACGGAATACGATAATATACTAACAGAACATGTTCTTTTGTTTCAGCTTTCGGGTGAGATGACTTTTGAAACATCGGAGCAGAGAATAATTGCGCAACCCGGACAAATTTACCTTGTTCGAAAACATCAATTTGTAAAAGCCACAAAAAAACCAGCAGATGGACAGGACTACAATGCATATTTATTTATTTTAAAAGAAGATGTGCTTAGGCAGTACGCCTTGGAAAAAAGTATTGTGGTTCCACGTCAGTTACAAACTCAATTTAAAAACTTCTTGCTTCCTAACAATAGGTTATTTGATTCTTTGGGATCATCACTATCTTTTCATGCCCGAGAACAACTCAAAACTGACCATCCTTTATCGATGTTAAAGGTTCGGGAAATGATAGAAATTCTGCTGTATACAAACCCCAAACTACAAGACTTTTTGTTTGATTTTTCGCAGCCACATAAAATTGATCTAGAAAAGTTTATGCTGGCAAACTATAAGTTCAATGTAGGTATGGAACATTTTGCTACGTTAACGGGTAGAAGCTTAGCCACATTTAAACGTGATTTTAAGAAGATATTTGGAGATGCTCCCGGTAGATGGCTACATGATACAAGATTGAAAGAGGCGCATTATCAGATTCAGAAGAACAGGAAAAAGCCCTCGTCTGTTTTTTTAGAAGTGGGATTTAAAAGCTTCGCTCATTTTTCTAATGCCTTTAAAGCCAAATACGGTTATTCTCCAAAATCAGCTGCGATATAGGTTTTTAATCTTTGTTGATTCAAGAATTAGATAAAGTACTGCTTCTTAAAAAGCCAAAACGACATTTAGTGTCCAAAAAAGTTTGTTTTAAATTGTAAATTTGAAACAGATACATGAAAGAAATTAACGGTACTGATTGACAAATGAATAGAACGGAATATGCGGTGGTGGATATCGAAACTACGGGTGGAAATGCAAGTGTAAGCCGTATTACCGAAATTGCGGTAATCATATACAACGGGGTTAAGGTAACAGACCGTTGGGAAACATTGGTAAATCCCCAACAACACATACCGCTTTATATTACAGCACTTACCGGAATCAGTAATGAAATGGTAAGCGATGCACCGTTGTTTGAAGAAATTGCGGGACAGTTGTTTGGGATGCTTTCAAACCGTATTTTTGTGGCTCATAACGTCAATTTCGATTATTCTTTTGTTCGCCATCAGTTAGAAGAGGCAGGGTTTAAATGGAATGCAACCAAACTCTGTACCGTGCGTGCGGCACGCAAAATAAATCCCGGTCTTGCTTCTTACAGTTTGGGCAACCTTTGCCACTCATTAAATATTTCGCTTGAAAACCGACACCGTGCCGGTGGAGATGCCGATGCTACCGCAGTACTTTTGTCAATGCTTATACAGAATGACGACAACGGGGAAATACCACGCATGATAAAGAAAACGGCACCGGATCAGCGGTTACCGCCAAATCTGCCTCCTGCTGATTTTGAATCCCTGCCGGAAAAACCGGGTGTATACTATTTTTACAACGCCCAGAAAAAGGTAATTTATGTAGGCAAGGCGGTAAACCTTAAAAAAAGGGTGGCTTCTCATTTTACAGGCCATAAGATCACGCCGCAAAGACAACATTTTTTACGAGATATTCATAGTATTTCTTTTGAAGTATGTGCTACCGAACTCATGGCGTTACTATTTGAATACACCGAAATCAAAAAGCTGTGGCCGGTTTACAATACAGCTCTCAAAAGGTTCGAACCTAAGTTCGGACTCTATGAATATACCGCGCGCAACGGTTACAAGTATCTTGCAGTGGGTAAGGTAAGCAGGTTACAGCAATGTATAGAGGTTTTTGGTTCTGTAAACGAAGGAGTGAATTTTCTGCGCAACCTCAAAGACAAATTTGCGTTGGATTACCGCTTTTGTAAATATGCTGTAACTACAGAAAGTGAAGGTATTCCTATAAAGGATCAGTCGGATTTGCCTTCGTTAGCTCTGCACAACGAATTGGTACACGAAGCGATAGAATTTGTAACAGAAATCAAGCCAAGCTACTATATTCTAGATAAGGGCAGAACTAACAACGAGCGCAGCTGTATCTGGGTACAAGAAGGACACCTTTACGGTATGGGTTATATTCCCTATGAAGAGCCAATAACAGATCCGGAACAATTGAAAAATTTCCTAACACGCTGTAAAAGTAGCTCGTATACCATGCAGCTTATTTCGGCTTTTACAGATAAATTCCCGGATAAAGTAAACCGACTGTAATTGTAAAACAGTTACTAAAATATAACCGCTAACACATAATTTTAAAAGAACTATTTAATAGAATCCAATACAAATTTTGCTCTTTCTTCAACACCGCATTTTGGAACTTCAATGATGTTGTATCCTAACTTTAAGTAAGTTTCCTTCATTTTTTCAAATGTAAATACAGCTTCTTCCCAAGTCTGTTTTCGTTCACTGTCGGTTTCATATATTTCTTCCCACGGCGGCAGTATAAAAACCTTTTGATAATATCGATACGTGTTTGCAAGAGCGTTCCATTCTTCTGATATAGGTATATTTTCCATCTGCATATAACAGATTGTGTCCAATATACCTCTGTCGAAAAAAGCCGTCTGAGAGGAAATTTCTCTGACCACTTTTTTATACGAATTAACGGATGCTTTCAACATTAATTCGGCATAAAACGTTTTGTTTTTCCAAGGCAAAGCTTCGCCGTTGGCTTCCATCTGTTCTTTAATTATTTGTCTTGCATCTTCCGGAACAGTTATGAAACCTTTGTTATTTAAACAATTAAGAAGTGTTGTTTTACCAACGCCCGGACCTCCTGTAATTACAATTAGTTTTGTATCCATGTATTAAGATCACTTTAGTTCATCCAAATTTATCAGTCTTTTTTTTTTATATCTTCTTTTTTATTATTAATGTGCTTCTTTATAAATTAGTAAGTAAGATGTGATTTTGTTTCAATTCAGATATTGGTACATTGGATACGTCTATACTTATAAATTCTTTGACAAAATAATTTTATACCAAAGAGATGCTTTACGCAGAAATGATTATATATTATCAGAAAAATACTTAAAAAGTAAGTAGTAAGTATTGTGATTCATTGCTTATTTTAATTCTATATTTACAAAGCGCGAATCTTAATTTACAGCTACTAAATATTCTATGGTAAAATATCCTAAAAGAGAAGTTTTAAAAATTACCGACTGGAATAAAGTTGTTACAGGTTTGCAACGACAGTTTCCAATACTTATACATTCTGATATAGATTACATAAAAGGAAAAGAAAAAGATTTTTTGGAAAAGATTTCAAGGCGTTTAAATAAATACGAATCAGAAATGATCAGTATTATTAACAGATACCAGTTGTAAATGCTGTTTATGTAAGAAAGTACTTGATAACTTTTTTTATTATTTGTTTGATTTTCAATTAATTAACATACTATTGTGATGGTTGCAGTTATATAGCCCTACATTTACATAACAGCATTTAAGCTGTAACAAAATAATTTACCATGGAAAATAATCCAAAGCAAGAAGGTTTCAAAATTACAAATTGGGATGCATCGTCAAAAAAGTTAAAAGAACAGTTTTCACAATTGACAGACGCCGATTTAAAATTTGAAGCAGGTAAAGAAAACGAATTGTTGAACCGTATTGAAACACGTATCAACAAAAAAAGATCAGAAGTTATTGATATGATTAACAAACATCAGAAATAGGGTTTGGTTTACTATCAAAAGAATATTATGAATAATTGATTAAAAGCGGACAACTGTCCGCTTTTCTTTTGAATCGTTTTTAGATTTTAAATAGTTTAGTCTTTAAGTTCAATTGTTTAACTGGTACTCAACTTCGTTGTCTTCTAAATCTGCTGTCTTAACAAAATTAAGCCGTTCAAGAAATTTTACTGCTTTGTAATTCTATCTTGTAAATTCATATTTTTCTTCCCAATGCTTGCCGATTTTAAAGGCATTAATATTGTTGAGTATATTATATCTTCATAACTAAATTTAGTTTATGAAAAAACTTCTACTGCTAATACCGCTTATGGTATTTAGCTCGTGTACAAGCAAACTCGTTGATTTTGCCTTAAAAAAGAATGGAGTGTAAGATACCAATGCTGTTCTATAATCAGAATACGCTGTTTTATTTTTCTCAATACTTCAACTTTAATTTTATCTCGTTTAAGATACTACAGAAGATGATTTTTTCTAGTCAACATTTTATTGTTTAAACCTGTTTAAGATCCGTCGTAAACTGATATATTTTTCTTTACAGAAAGGCGAATATAAAAGACCATTTTATTTTGAAGAAGGCTTCTGGCATTTTTATTTAGAATTGATAAAAATAATCAACAAGAAGTTTTACTAGCATTTTTATAAAATATATATTTGCGTAAAATTTAACAAATCTAAATAAAATCAAAAATGAAAGGCGTTCAAACTGTTAGTCATTTCCTGAAAAAATCTCGCAATTTAAGATACACTGTACTGCTGTTACTGTTAATCTCCGGCTATCAAAATGCATGGTCGCAAAACATTCAATTTCAGGTTTCGTCTAACAAAGCTCCAATGCCAAATGTTTTAATAACACAGAACGATAGCATTATTGCAACAACAGATTTGCAGGGAACTGCACAGATAGATGAAAGTCAGCTCGATGAAATCATCATAACTGCAGGTCGAAAACCCGAACATATTTCAACGGTTCCATCATCTGTAACCATATTGAATCAGCAGGACATTCAATCTCAAAATAATATCACATGGAATCTTGCGGCAATTTTAGGAAACGCTGTACCGGGTTTGGGCACATCAACAAATAAAGCAACTAATTCTGGTCAAACTTTAAGGGGAAGAGCCGTTTTGGTATTGGTAGACGGTATTCCGCAGTCAACTCCTTTAATGAATGGGGCAAGAGATTTACGTACTATTGACCCTTTGGTTATTGAACGTATCGAAGTAATAAAAGGGGCTACTTCTATCTACGGAAACGGATCCGGAGGTGGAATTATCAATTACATCACAAAAAAGAATAAAGACGAAAAAGCTTTTGGCGGACAAACTGTTGTTGGTACGTCGGTAAATCCTTTGCATGGACAAGAAACACTGGGGTACCGTGTGGCACAGTATTTTAACGGTAAAAAAAATCGTTGGGATTATACCTTTGGCGGAAGTGTTGATTACACCGGTTTGCAAAGAGATGCAGAAGGTTTGCCATTGGGACAAACAGATGGTTTGTCTAATTCATATCAATACAACGGGTTTTTAAAGTTGGGCTATCAGATTAACAATCATTCAGCATTGAGTGCTATGTACAACTATTACGGTAGCACGCAACATGCAAAGTATATAAGTAAAAACGGAGTGTACGGGCAATCACCAACAATTGGCGTTTCAGGTGAAGAACCGGGAAAACCGGCAGGTACACCCTACAATCATAATGCAATGCTAACGTATTCAAAAGATAATTTATTCGGTACTACGCAGTTCGATGTTACCGCGTATATGAATACGTTTAGCTCTATGAACAGATATGTGGCTGCTGGAACAGCTTGGTACGGTTCGGGACAAACAATGATTAATTCTGATAAAAAAGGATTAAGAATTAATTTTAATACTCCATTTAACATCGAAAAAATAAGTGCTGAAGTTACTTATGGTTTAGATATTTTAAATGATGTAACGTATCAGGAATTAACAGATGGGCGCGTTTACATTCCAAAAATGAATATGGTGAATATTGCGCCTTACGCACAATTACGTATGGACTTTTTTGAGCATCTTATTTTTAAAGGCGGGATAAGATACGAAAATGCCGATGTAAAAGTAAAAGATTTTAATACCATTGCAACAGGTCCGGGTAACGAAGGAAGTATCTTTGTTTCCGGAGGAAAAATTCCTTACAGCGCTACCATGTTTAACGCCGGTTTACGTTATACCAAATACGCTTATTTTAATCCGTTTGTAAGTTTTTCACAAGGTTTTGCAATTAACGAATTAGGAAGGATTTTAAGAAGAGCAACAGAAAAAACCATAGGTAATCTGGCAACAGATCCTATCATCACAAATAATTACGAAATTGGTTTTTCAAGCCGATACAGTATTTTCAATTTATCCGCATCGTATTACATCAGTACATCAGACCTTGGTGTAAACTTGGTTGATGTAGGCGGATATTTAATGCCTCAACGCGAACCGGAAGAAGTAAAAGGGTTCGAAGTAGCTTTAGACGCACGCTTAACGTCAAATCTTACTGTGGGTGGTACCTACGCTTATGTAGAAGGAAAGGCAAAATTAGATAATGGAACAGAGATTTATTTAAACGGATCACGTATTGCACCTGCTAAAGCCACTGGTTTTGTAACCTACAAACCAACAGATAAATGGAATTTAAATCTTTTTTGGGTATTTACAGGATCTCGTGATCGTTTTCAGTTAAACGACAAAGGTAAATACAACAATAGCGAAGGTTCGGTAAAAGATGTTAGTTTGTTTAATTTCTCCGGAAGTTATCAAATCGATAATCAATGGCGCGCTAGTTTGGGTGTAGAAAATTTGTTTAACAGAAGTTATTACCCAACCGTAAGCCAATACCGCGCATTAGACGCAGAGTATGTTCATGGAACAGGCACAGTTGCTAACTTAAATGTGTATTTTAAGTTTTAGCGAATGGTAAAAAAAAGCGTTTTATGGCTGCATAAATGGCTGGGGTTATTGTCTGGATTGGTTGTTTTAATTGTCAGCCTTACAGGTTGTGTATATGTTTTTCATGACGATTTAAAAGTACTTTTTTATCCTGATAAGTATTATATAGCGCAACAGTCTGTAAACAATCAATTAGCGCAAGCTTTGCCTTTATCAACACTTACCGCAATTGCACAAAAAGCGTTACCAGATGGTGAAGAAGTTAGCCGTATTGATTTGTATCCTGCAAAAGACAGAACATGGATATTTAGAGCCGTTAAAACCAATGAAGACGCATTAACATACGCAGCTTACTTTAAATATAATAAAAGAGTTTTTATTGATCCTTATACGGGAAAAGTACAGGCGATAGAAAATTCTAAAACCGAGTTTTTTCAATTGGTGCTGCAGTTGCACATGAATCTGCTTCTTGGAAAAAAAATAGGGCATACGGTAGTTTCTGTTTCTACAATTATGTTTTTAATTTTAACGATAACAGGTTTGGTACTCTGGTGGCCAAAAAAGTGGAAAGTTAAAACATTAAAGAAAGGTCTTAGCTTTGATTTCAGTGTAAAATGGAAAAGACTTAATTATGACTTGCATAATGTATTAGGATTTTACAGTTTGATTTTTGCACTGCTTTTAGGTTTTACAGGTCTGCTTTTTTCATACCCTTCTTTAAAAGAATTTTACAGTAATTCTTTTAATAAACTAAGTACGAATGAACCTGCTAAAACAATTTCTTTTAATACCGTTCCACAACAAAAGGTGAGCAGCTTAGATAATGCTTTAGTATATACCCTTGCTAAGCATCCATTGGCAGATATGATGTCTGTTCGTTTAAAAAAGAACGAAGATTTACACGATATTCAGGTACGTATACTTAAAAACAGAACCGGAAGTTTTGTGTGGTATTATTTTAATAAAAACGATGGGCAGATCAGTAAAATAAAAAGTTCTAATCAAACACAGGCAGGCGATTGGCTTGCAGGAATGAATTACGACTTGCATACAGGTGCTTTTGGTGGTCTTTTTACAAAGATTCTTTACTTTTTAGCTTCTTTGGTTTGTGCTTCATTACCGATGACAGGGTTTATTATTTGGCTTAATAAAAGTAAAAAAGCTAAAAAAAGCAAAAGATTCAAAGCTAAGTAGTATAACCCGAAGTTTAATTTGTTTAAACAATTATTACGAAACCATGGGCGCAAGGGTTATTCTTACAGACATCGGAAACTTAATCGCCTGTGCAATTAGGTAATATAACGGTAAATTTATGGTAAATCAAATGGTTTTAAGAGAACCGTATGACGGAATTTTAACTTTTATGCACTTCTGTTACCGTAAAAGAGTAATTGGTTAAAATTTCTACAAAATGTACATATTCGCAATAGTATAATTGTATATTAATATTGTTATTTCAGTTTTTAAAAGATATAAATAAACTAAATAAATTATTGTTGTAACATTTTTTTATTCTAGATATAATGCTGTTTATGTGCTTTACATTATAGTCTTGTAGCATATTTACTTGAGCAGTATTACACAAAAAATATGATGTAAATGATACTAAATTTGGAATCTAGAAGTAATTTTTGCATCGTTTTTGTTTTTACCAAAGCAAGTTTAATAATAAAAATATATTGCTATGGACAGATTAGAAATGGAAGGAAAATGGAACCGAGTTAAAGGAGCTGTAAAACAAAAATACGGTGAATGGTTTGATGATGATAAAGCCTTTGCAGAAGGAAAATACGAA
>Ga0213825_1002308_pt1 | contig 12235 bp, 13 predicted proteins | sample MC6MC0900MG_FD_179896 | JGI IMG/M metagenome (GOLD analysis project Ga0213825, IMG submission 179896) | Enriched soil aggregate microbial communities from Iowa State University, Ames, United States - MC6-MC0900-MG | ecosystem: Environmental > Terrestrial > Soil > Unclassified | place: USA: Iowa... | reverse complement strand
AAGCCCCCTGCCGCCGCCTGTTACAATCGCTACTTTCCCGGTTAGATCAAAAAGCTGTTTTACATGCATTGTCCTTCCCCCTTTAATATAAATCAGCGATATTTTTTTAATTCGTATCTGGCGATTGCCCGCTTATGAACTTCGTCAGGACCATCGGCCAGTCTTAGTGTACGAATATTGGCCCAACTTGCTGCAAGCGGGGTATCATCACTGACTCCTGCTGCCCCAAAGGCTTGAATTGCACGATCAAGCACCTTTAAAGCCATATTTGGGGCAACCACTTTAATCATTGCAATTTCTGCTTTTGCTTCTTTATTCCCCACTGTATCCATCATATACGCTGCTTTAAGAGTGAGTAATCTTGCCTGTTCAATCTCAATTCTTGCCTCCGCAATCCACTCCTGGATGACTCCTTGCTCGGAAAGTTTCTTTCCAAAAGCAATCCGGCTTTGAACACGTTTACACAATTCCTCTAAAGCGCGTTCTGCGGCACCAATCGATCTCATACAATGATGAATTCTTCCAGGTCCTAGCCGACCTTGTGCGATTGCAAAGCCTTTCCCTTCACTCCATAACATATTGGAAGACGGCACCCGAACATTGTTATATTCGATCTCTGCATGGCCATGCGGCGCATGATCATATCCGAAAACAGGCAGTATTCTCTTAATCGTTACCCCAGGAGCATCAAGTGGGACAAGGATCATCGATTGCTGTTCATGTGTCGGAGCTGATGGATCATTTTTCCCCATGACAATCGCAATTTTACAGCGAGGGTCCCCCGCACCAGATGACCACCATTTCGTTCCATTGATAACGAATTCGTCACCGTCACAAACAATACTAGCCTGAATATTTGTGGCATCTGATGACGCTACATCAGGTTCCGTCATCGAAAAACACGAACGAATCTCCCCTTCTAATAAAGGCTTAAGCCATTTTTCCTTTTGTTCTTTAGTGCCATAGCGGACAAGAACCTCCATATTTCCAGTGTCAGGTGCAGCACAATTGAATACCTCAGGGGCAATTGCTGAGCGGCCCATGATTTCACAAAGCGGTGCATATTCCGTATTCGTTAAGCCGGCACCATATTCACTTTCTGGTAAAAATAAATTCCATAACCCTGCACGTTTGGCTTCTTCTTTTAATTCGTCCATAATTGGTGGTATCTTTGAAAAAGGGTCTTTATTGTCGATTTGCGCTTCATAAACCCTTTCATTTGGATAGATGTATTCATCCATAAATTCTGTTAGTCTTTTTTGTAACTCTTTTACCTTTTCGGAATAACTGAAATTCACTTTATTCACTCCTTCATTGATTCTCATATACATGACACACCTTAAAAAGCCACCCAGAACAAAAACAAACTCAGCAACAAAAAGGAGGGCCTAATTGGTGCTGAGGTATTGGTATACAGAACATATTATCCCTTCTATCTATATTGGTGGAACACTACCTCTCCCTTTAATACATCATTCCCATGTTGATTAACAGCTTTGACAGTAAAGAACAGCTTATCCTCCAGTTTTTCTTTTAATGTGGCTTTGAAGGTAATGACATCATTTAAAAACACCATGCCTTTAAAGCGAATCGAGTAATCCTGAATAAACCCATCCTCATAATATTCGGTAAATAGCTTCGCCAAATTTCCCATCGTCCACATCCCATGGGCAATGATTCCCGGCAAGCCTGCTTTTTCAGCCTCATCATCAATCGTGTGAATCGGATTAAAATCCCCAGAAGCGCCGGCATACTTAATCAAGTCCAGCCTAGAGACGGGATCAAGCTGGATTTCCTTTACTATTTCCCCGACTTGCAATTTCGCCACCGTACTCATCTTGTCAACACCTTCCTCACCGCTTCAGATATGACAATTGTGGAGGTTGAGCTGAAAATTGTACTCCCTGTCTCCTCTTCACCATAGCTTTCAAGCACTAGGAACCCCATTTCACCAAATTTCCCTTTTTTTTCAAAATACTTTTTCACGATTGAATAGCAGTAAATTTCTTCCTCAACGAATAAGGGACGTACATAATGGAATGTTTGTTCCCCATGAATCAAGCCTTTATTTGGAAGGTTTAATCCTTCAATGACACCATAATCAAATACTCTTGGAAAGGTCGGCGGTGCAATATTATTTTTGTACCGCGAAAGTCTTCCGGCATCCTCATCAAAATAAATAGGATGAAGGTCGCCAATCGCTTCGGCAAATTTTTTAACCGCTCCTCTTTCAACGACATTTTTTACCTTATTCGATTGTTTACCTATTTGGTCTTTGAACAATTGACATCACCTCAGCTTACATTAATTTATTGGACCGCCGGCAACATAAATAACTTGACCATTAACAAATGAGGACTTTTCATCAGCAAAGAAGGCAACAGCATTGGCGATATCTCCCGGCTTTCCAGTTCGGCCAACCGGGATTGCGGCAACGCTTGCTTGAATTAATTGCTCGAAAGAAATCCCGATTCTAGCAGCAGTTTCCTTTGTCATTTCAGTTTCAATAAAACCAGGTGCAACCGAGTTGGCGGTGATTCCATATTTTCCTAACTCAATAGCCAGTGTTTTCGTAAAGCCCTGTAAGCCTGCTTTTGCTGCAGCATAATTAGCCTGTCCGCGATTTCCTAGAGCTGAAGTCGATGAAATATTGATGATCCGGCCATATTTTTGTTCAACCATATATTTTTGGACAGCACGGGCTGCATTAAATGAACCTTTTAAATGTACATCCATAACGGTTTGCCAGTCGGAATCAGTCATCTTAAACAAGAGATTATCACGGATCACCCCGGCATTATTTACAAGTATGTCAATTGACCCAAACTCCTCATAAACCTCTTTAACTGTACTTTCCACTTGTTCAGCATCGACAACGTTAGCGACCTTTGAATAGACTTCATACCCGTTTTCTTTTAATTCACTTGTTGTTTCACTTAATGCTGCTTCATTTAAATCAATGAAGGCAACCTTTGCGCCTTCCTGTGCGAAAAGGTCCACAATTCCTTTTCCAATTCCGCGGCTTCCTCCTGTTACCAATGCAACTCTCCCTGTAAATCTACCTGTCATTTCTCATCCTCCTGAACAAAAAATAATACTTCCTGTTGGATTGCACTTACGTTTTCTTTTTTATTCTTGAACTCTATCTTTTTACTATTTAAAAGAGTATGCAAGAATCACCAGATGCATACCTACCGGTTGGTATGTTAGTTTTATTTTATTTCGAAAGTTCAGATAATACAAGGAGGAATTTAAGTATTTCGTCTTTCGTGTTTATTTTCTTGTTTAATTGCAAATGATAAAAATGATATTCAACTGAATGTCATCGTTTCAAAGTATCCTATGATGAGGTGATTTTTTGATGAGCTACAAAGATCATTTAGATCCGCACTCAGAACTTTTTCACCACCATACGACGCGTCCTAAGTTTGCCAGATCACAGGTAAATGGACAAACTCAATTGACGCAAAATGCGATCATCTTAAGGAGCAATGCCAAGGCCCACCGCTGGTAAACGTCTTGGCAGCGAAACGAAAAATGGCTGCAAAGGAAAGTTGTATCCATTGGAGAAAGACCCTTCTCGAATACAATTTGAGAAAGGGTCTTTCTTTTTTAGCCGAAAGAAGTACTTTCCTATCAGGCATATGTGCGACTACGCCTCTGTCTTCACCAAATGGCTCGCCAATCGGGAGTCTTCTTTATCATTCTAAATTTCTTATTGAAATTGTACTCTCCGACCTATAATATAAAATCTAACTACATAATTATTTACGGGAGTGGCAGGAGTATGTTTGAAGATATCACAATAAGAGATGCAGAAATAAATGATTTGCCGGTCATCATAGATATATACAATTCAACCATCCCCGGAAGAATGGTAACAGCCGATTTAGAACCAGTATCAGTAGAAAGCAGAAGACAATGGTTCAACGATCATTCTCCCGCTTTTCGTCCCTTATGGATTGTAGAGATGAACGGCAGAGTTTGCGGATGGGTAAGCTTTCAATCGTTTTATGGCAGACCCGCTTATAATAACACAGCAGAGATCAGCATCTATATTGATCAAAACTTTCGTGGAAGGAAGCTAGGGAAATTTCTCATTCAAAAAGCGATTGATGCCTGTCCGGGGCTTAAAATCAAGACATTGCTCGGTTTTATTTTTGGACATAATGAACCAAGTATTAAACTTTTCAACAGCTTTGGCTTTGAAAAGTGGGCACACCTTCCAAATGTGGCCGAACTGGATGGGGTTGAGAGAGACTTGTTGATCCTAGGTAAAAGAATTGTATAATCAATCACACAAAGGAACGATCCGTTTTGACAGTCAAAAGAATCAAGGTACCACTGTTCACATGACCTTTCCAGTTAGACAGTAAGAATAACTAAACAGAAAGCTGTGTTAAAGGTCATTGTTGATTTTATAAAAATGTTGATTGAAGCGGAAATCAACAGCCACTTTTAACGGAGCCAAACAGAAAAAACAGCAAGCTGCCTATGGAGTGCTTGTTGTTTTTTTCTTCCGGTTCCGGAAAAAGGCAATGATTAATAATAGGGTGGGAATGATAATTTGAAAAGGCCATTGCACATAAACGGGTACCACCTTTAAACCCTCTTGAATATGTTCCGCATAATTCGATGCAATTGTAATAGATGCCAAAAGGATAATTAAACCTATTGGAAAACTTAACTTTTGATGGTTTTTAAACTGAAAAAGGTCTGTTGCTCCCACAACAGCTGCATAGAAAAATACTGAAATTTTAAAGAAACATCCAATCATTAAATAGAGCATAAACAATACATCCAATCGTTCAATAAAATTCGCTAATTGAATTTTACCTATAGTGGTAAGGAGCGGGAAATTAGAGCGTTCAAAAAGATCTACCCCTAACGTTGCAACATTGATGGCACAAGTTATGGTAACATTGATTCCAGCTAAAATCATTCCACCCATACAAGCAAATTTTACTTTTTTATGATCGTTTAAATAAGGTAGCAGCATCGTAAAGACAACCATTTCCCCAAATGGAAAGATAATGGTTTCCCGAATAAATGTGATAAACACTGGCCTCCACCCTTGTTCCAATACTGGCAGTAGAAATTCGGGATGAATTAATCCCGAAAATATGATTAAGAGGAAGCCAACGATTGCCAACAAGTAAATGACTCCAAAAAATAGCTCTCCTACTCTTACAATAACTTCTATTCCCTTATGGATAGCATAAATGATGATCACCATCATCAAGGAATTAATGACAATGAGCGGAGTATTAAAATAAATGGTAGTTGTTAATAATTCACCAAAATCACGCAAAACTCTTGTAGATAAATAAATGAAATAGATGATATATAACAAACCCAGTAGTCTTCCCATCCATTTCCCGGCAATTCTTTGAACATAACTTGTAAATGGCAGTGTTGGATAATATTTATATAGCTGATAATAAACAAGAAAAAACAGTAAGCCCCCAGCTAAGCCTAACAACATTGATATCCATGCATCCTGTTTTGCCGAAACGCCGAGACCTACAAGAATGGCACTACCCATTTCAAACAAGACCACTAGTATAAACATCTGGGATGCTTTTATTTTTGCCTTTTCCATTGTGTATTCCCCTTTTCTAAGGGTTATTTATTGAAATCTGACCAAAACGGCTTTGTTCGAATTCCTTCACGGCGAATATAGGAATCAACCTTTACATTTACTTCAAGATCTGCAAAATGGTCGTGCCAATTCCTTTTTAATTTCTTCCATAGTTTTGGGTCTTTCCTATGAATCCTTTCACCAAATCCAAAAATATCGCTCTTCATTTTTTGTGCTGCTTTTACTGAAGCTAGAATTTGCTGTTTTATCTCTTCTTCAACCAGTCTGTCAATTTTCTCTATCTCGGATGGACTCATTAAGTCTACCACCGTATTCGCTTCACTAATCCAGCCTTCATCTTTAATCACAATATGGATGATCGGTTTGCCATTTTTAATCTCGACAGATACTTTTGTTTTTGATCGAAGCAATGCCATTGTAATGGCATCCTTTCTCCCATTCCAATCCACATTAACCGATGTACTTTTTACCTTATCCAAAATCCAGATCACTCCACGTGCCTTTTCATGATCAATCCAGCCTGTTAATCTCCCTTTTTTAAAAACGGCTAACCCATCAGCTGCAAGAATGGCAACAGCCTTTGTATGCTGAAGGTCTTCTGATTCGCTTGCCTTTTCCACATCACCTTTCACAATAAAACCATTCAGAATTGGCTCCTTACCATTACTGACAAGCCCTGCTAAAAATTCATCGATATTGATGCTCATATTTTCACCTAACATCATTTCTGTCGATTTAATCTCTTTAGTAATCTTGTTGACAGGCAGTTTATCAAGGTTTGCAAGCGCAGATACCAATACTTCTGCGGGGGTATTTCTAGTTACAACAAGTTCCGTAGTTGTTCTAAATTCCGGATCTCTGTCTAACGCGTCCATCAGATCAAGAATGCCATCCTTAGCTATATCTTCACTTACAGCAATTAAATTAGTATGAGCATAATATAATCGGCGCGAAATCTTTTTCGTTGCTTTTCTGGCTGCTTCCGTTAAAGTGTCACCCGAACTTGTATAAACGGCAATAGGAAGTCCCTGCCCCTCGCCATTTTGTCCTGATGATACATTGCCGGGAATAACAATTTGAAAGGTAACATCAAACTTTTTATGTTCACCCTTGTCAACTCCCAATGCCATGACAAAGGCTAAATCAGTTAGCTCCTTTTGATTCCAGCAGGCACTTAACATTGGCATAAGCAGTAAGAAAAGTATTGCTATGACAAAGATTTTTTTCATCATGATTCACCATTTGAAGTTTGATTATTTTCCTCTTGCTTTGGCGGACCAGGTTTTTGATTTTCTCCAGTTCTCACCATATTCCCTTTACTAATAAACGTAGGCCGATTTTTCATTGCCCATACTGGAAAACGAACAAACACATCTTGTTGATTACGAGGGTTGAAAGGAGCTAAAGGCATCATATATGGGATGCCAAATGAACGTAGAGAACATAAATGGATCGCCATAAACATGAGGCCTAACATGATCCCATAGAAGCCCAAAACTGTTGCCAAGCCCATTAAAATAAAGCGAATCAACCTTGCTGCAATCGCCATGGCAAAACTCGGGGTTGAAAAATTGGCAATTGCGGTGATGGAAACGACGATTACCATGACAGGTGACACGAAGCCGGCTTGAACTGCTGCTTGGCCAATGACTAATGCACCAACGATCGAAACAGCTTGACCAACAGCTCTTGGAAGCCGTAACCCTGCCTCTCTTAATATTTCAAACAGAATCTCCATCACCAATGCCTCGACAAACGCCGGGAAAGGCACATTTTCACGCTGCGCCGCAATGGCAATAGCCATGGTCGTTGGAATCATCTCTTGGTGAAAGGTTGTCGCTGCAATATAGACAGCCGGTCCAATTACGGCAATAAAGAATGATAAAATTCTTAAAATACGAATTCCAGTTGAAATGTCAAATCGTGAGTAATAATCATCAGGTGCTTGGAAAAATTGAATAAAAATTGCGGGGGCAGTGACCACAAATGGTGTCCCATCCACAATAAGGGCAATCCTTCCTTCGAGTATATGTGATGTCACAACATCCGGTCTTTCGGAATGATATGTGGTGGGAAACGTTGTCCATGCCTGATCCTCAATCAATTGTTCCACATATCCCGAACCCTGAATTGAATCAATATCAATTCCTTTTAAACGTTCTTTAACCTCCAGGACAATTTTTTCATTCGCAATCCCTTTTAGATACATAATCCCAATATCTGTTTGTGATACCTTGCCAATTTTCATTGACTCTAGCCATAAATTTGGGCTTTTAATCCTTCTTCGAATTAATGCTGTATTCGTTCTTAATGTTTCCGTGAAAGCATCCTTTGGCCCACGAATTGCTAATTGGGTAGAAGGTTCCGTAATCGATCGTTGTTCCCATCCTTTTGTTTCCACATTAATGGCATGGTTGTAACCATCTAAAAAAAATAAAGTATTCCCTGAAAGAAGCGCATCATAAACCTGATTCCAGTCGGTGATAAGCTGAATATTTCCTAGGTTTACCACCTTATCTGCTAATAATTGAAAGGAATCCTGGAGGTTGTCGTCCCGATCACTGACTGATAAGGACTCCATAAAAAATTCGCTAATCAATTCTTGGTTAGTTAAACCATCCACATTTACACAAATTCCTTTTTTTCTGCCAAATTTAAACTCACGGAACACTATATCTGTACTGTTTCCAAACTCTCCTTTTATTCGAGCCATATTATCTTTATAATCACTTAAAATTAATAAATCTTCCGGTTTTTGTGGATCTTGCTTTTGTCGGTAATTATCATTCTGTCTCTTTTTTTGCTTCTTTTTTAACATACTAGATAAAATTGACACAAGCTCCACCTCACTTTAAAAATTTCCATAATGGGTATTTTCCCCAAGCCACTCTGATATATCCATTTTTACCATGAAACTTTATTGTATAAGGAATTCATTAAATTAAAACAATAGGACTATTGCGGATTGAAGGTGAGGCTGTTGAAACAATTTTTTGTAACTTTTTTATTAGCATTTGGAATGCTCTCCCTTATGATTTTAATCGACCTAAAAATGGGAACCCCCCCGCACGGTATCATTTGGAAAACAATTAATCCGTTTCGGGTAATGGAGCCGGTGGAATATATTATTGTCATTTTATATATTCTAATCTTTCTTTTTCATTCGCTGTTGTCGTATTTAAAGAAGAAACGACAAAATAATCCTCCATCGAATGAATGATTGGAGGATAAAAGATTTATGGAATAATTAAATAAGAACTCACTAATGCGAGCTCTTTTCATTGTTCGTTTCTTGAATATCTACTTTCTGTTTTCGTTTAAAAAAACTTATAATAGTCTTTGCTCTTTTCCTCCATTTTCTTTTTCTCTCCACATTCGGTCCAAATACATATTGATTCCAAAAATAATAAATGGATTCCTCAAGAAACATCAATAGGCAAAAAAACAGTGCAATAACAATAATCAAATACCACAATAGAAAGGCTCCTTTTCAAAAGGATATTTTATCCTATTCGAAAAATCCATAAAGAAGTACTGGCGATTGTCAATACCTGATTTCTACTAAACTAACTTATATTATTTTTATTTTATCAAACGCTTACCAAATTGTGGATGAAAAAGCCCTATTAACATTATTATTTTGCGACGACCTTTTTAGCACTCGCTACTCTGGATTTACTTCCAGCGGTAAAGAAAATGATACTCCCAAGCGTTATCATTGCAATAACCAAGAACATTATTTGTCCTTGGAAATGACTAAGCAAGTAACCCCCAACAACCGGTCCTAGAAAATTACCTATTTTCCTGAATTGGGCCGCCCCAAAGTAGGTGCCACGCAAATGATCAGGGGCAAGCATATCAATCATCATACTGTTGGATGGAAAAATCAATATCTCGCCAAAGGTTAATAAAACCATGGCAATTATCGCTGACACCCAGCCATTTACTAAGCTAAAACCAATTAATCCGGCAGCCATAAATATTGCGCCAACAACCATGACCTGCATGATTCTGAATTTCTCAGCAACATGACTGATTGGCATCTGAAGGAACACAACCATCACCGCATTAATCGTAATCAAGATCGAGAAAATGACCACGCCATTTTCTAAAGTTCCTTCTAATATTTGCGGTAAATTGGAGTCAATTTGAACATAGCCTATGTTGACCAAAATGATGCCAATAATTAAATACCTTAATGCCTTATCCGTTTTAATGATACGAAAAGATTCGGCAAACGATATATTCTTTTTGCTCTGTTGTTCCTCTCGAGGGATGATCAGTTTTTTCATAAAGTAAACCAATACAAAGGCATAAATTAAATAGGTAGTCCCTGTGATGGCAAATGATAACTTTGCGGATGTATTCGCCAAATATGCACCAATCAACGGTCCAACAGAGGCACCGATATTTATAGCTGTATATCGTAACGAGTATACCTTCATCCGCTTGTCTTTATTTGTTAAATCCGCCATCAACGCTTGCGAAGTTGGTTCAAAGAAGGATGTACAAAGCCCGTTTAGTGCATTTAACAGGATAAACCATCCTTGCCCTGTTGCAATCGTGAATCCATAATAAACCATTGCTAACGTAAATAATGCCGTAAGCATAACCGACCTCCGGCCAAAGCGATCCGATAAATGGCCGCCAATAAATCCACCCACTGTTCCCATCAATGGACTCATCCCAACGGTTAAACCGATGATGATTGGAGATAGATCCATATTCCTTGATAAATAGATTGATAGAAATGGAAGGGTCATAAAGGCTGATCCCCTTGTTAAAACAGTTCCAATTAACAAAACCCACACTATCGGATGAAACTGGGTAATATACTTTTTAATTTTAGTCATATGTAATGCCTCGCCATTGTAAAGTTTATTTCTCTAGTAAACCAATTTGTGCAAATATTGTAAAGAATTTTCTTACCAATTTCACCTGAGAGTGAAAGGAGTGTATTTTTTTTACCACTCAGTAGAAAAGCCAGATCCACTATGGAACTGACTCTTACCTATTAATTTGGATCCTTGTATTTTAACGCCCTCTCACTGTCTCCGTATCCTTTTGTAGTTGGATCCTGTACAATCCCTAACAACGACAACAAAACAAATATTGCATTAATAAATGTTAAAATAGAATTTTGGATTGCATCTGTTATTTGAAAATCAACTAAACCTAATGAATGTAACCCTGCCAAAACCATTTGTACGACAATCAAGAGTTGCGAAATAAACGCGATCAACCAGTTCCGATTTCTAAAACGGACTCTCCAGTTTATCATGGTCCCACCCCTTTCCATATATAATTTATACTTTCTATTAACATATGCTCGGGTCTGCAATGGTTGTCCACGATTATCACGTGTTTACTGCTTTTTTAAAAAATATACTCCCCCTTTAATACATATTAATCGCTTGATTAGCGGGAATCAGAATAAAAAAAACCCTTTTATTGGTCTTTTTCTCCTAGAAAATTTATAATAGATGAATCGAAAATTACTTTTTGAAAGTAAGGAGATAGTATGGAGAAATTACACCCATTTCGGGATATGATCGTTCGTTTCTGGAAAAAGAGACATCTAACACAAATCATCTTATTAATCCTCCTTGTCGTTGTATTAGTAACCATCCTTTATTTTGGCTGGCTTGCAACAAGGGCAAATGTGGAATCTTTGAAGGAAGGCCTAAGCCAGCCGACTGTCATATATGATCATAATGGTAAAGTGGCAAGTAATGTTGCCACCAATCGGACGCAAGGGGTAAAAATCGAGGAATTGCCGAAATATGTTCCAAATGCAGTAGTAGCAATTGAAGATGAACGTTTTTATGAACATAGCGGTTTTGATGTGAAGGGAATTGCCCGTGCCTTTTTCAGCAATTTGTTTGCCGGAAGGGTTACTGGCGGCGGCAGCACGTTAACACAGCAGTTGACAAAAAACGCCTTGCTCTCACCGGAACGTACCTATAAAAGAAAAGCAGAGGAATTATTTTTAGCAGTAAAAATTGAAAAGGTTTATACAAAAGATGAAATTCTTCAAATGTATATCAATCAGGTTTATTTTGGCAGCAATTCTTGGGGCATCAGCAATGCCTCGAAAAAATATTTTAATAAGAATATTCAAAATATCACTATCAGTGAGGCAGCGATGTTAGCTGGACTCCTGCATTCACCGAATTACCTTGATCCATATAAAAATTATGACTTGGCAATGAAACGACGGAATGTCGTCTTAGGGAAAATGAAGGAACTTGGCTTTATTACCGCCACAGAATACAACTCGGCGAAGAAAGAAAAAATTCGCCTGCAAGATGGCGGCGGCAGCAATGTTGAGCGAAAATATCCATATTATGTGGATGCAGTTTTAAATGAGGCTATTTCTAAATATGGTGTAACCCAGGAAGAGATTTTAACAAGAGGTTACAGGATTTATACAGAATTGGATCAAAACCTGCAAACAGGACTTGAAAAAGTGTATAGTAAAAACGCCTTGTTTCCAAGAGGTATGGGAAATACATTGGTCCAAAGCGGTTCTGTCCTCATGGATCCAGCCTCAGGCGGTGTTAGAGCACTTGTCGGCGGCAGGGGTGAGCATGTATTCCGGGGCTTTAACCGGGCCACCCAATTACGAGTACA
>Ga0213825_1002306_pt1 | contig 12242 bp, 10 predicted proteins | sample MC6MC0900MG_FD_179896 | JGI IMG/M metagenome (GOLD analysis project Ga0213825, IMG submission 179896) | Enriched soil aggregate microbial communities from Iowa State University, Ames, United States - MC6-MC0900-MG | ecosystem: Environmental > Terrestrial > Soil > Unclassified | place: USA: Iowa... | reverse complement strand
AACAGTGGTTTTTAATCATGAAATCTAACTTAATCACCCGATCAGGGCATGACAAATTAGTTGCTGAATTAAAACAACTTTGGCATGAAGAAAGACCGGAAATCACAAAGAAAGTGAATTGGGCTGCAAGCTTGGGCGATCGCAGTGAAAATGCAGATTACCACTTATAACCCTATGATTTGTACTATTTTATTTTATAAATAACAAAAACATAACTTTAGTGATAGTACATATACTAAAAAATATACTATAAAAAGATTTAAGAATTAAAACGAACAATTAGAACTACTCAATCCAAATATTAAGGTGAGCCTTATGAGACCTGAGTCTTTTGAAATAAAATTACTGAGTAACTTACATGGAGAAGATCTCCAAATAATTAAAGATTATTGGCTACAAACTTACACAACGGCTGGTGATTTAAAATTTGCGAATACTGCTAAAACAATCGCAGAACAATATAGATTTACAAATGCGAAAGAATTATCAGATTTTGTTGAATTGCATAGCTGCCTAGAACTTGTGGATACAAATTTCGAATGTAGAAAATGTCACTCAAGAGTAGGATTTAAGAATAGGAGTATGTATAAAGAATTTTTTAAGAAAGGCTATTTATGTGTAAATTGTGAGTTAAAAAAGAATAATAAAAAAGCTAAGGATTTTATTGATGATTATAAAAATATATTGCAGGAAAAAGCCTTTTCTGAATTCGATTTTAGCTATCTTGAAATGATATACATTTTTCTATTCCTATCTCTTGACACAATTGGAGAAGAAAGATTTATCAATAAGAAGGTGTGGGATAGTTTTTATGAAGAAGAAAGAGGTGGGGCAAATATTGTGCTTCAATCTTTGTTTGATAAAAGAGCCATAATTGATAAGCACAAAGATTTAAATAACTTAAAAGAGCAAATAAGTTTATTTTTGCAAGAAAATAGCTCTACTCTTAGTAACGAACAATATGATTCATTAGTAAGAATTCTTCAAGTTAGAGTGCAAAATGGCATTTATTTGGCTATAGATGAGGATGTTAGTAATTATGAATTAAAAATATTTGTTGGCGATTTTATTGATATGTTTAAATTAGATATGGTTGATATCCAGCAAATAGAAAATTTTGTTAAAAATATTAGATTACAAGAAATATATTATTTAATTCCAGAGGTCTTCTCGAAATTTCCAGTTCCTTATGAGAAAAATTTAAATTTAGAAACTAATTTAATCCAACTTTCAGAATATTTTGATTTAGAACATTCATATAGCCTTTTGTTTTATCAGGCAAAACTGCTAGCAGGAGATTTGTTTATAGAAAAAATCAAAGATGAAATTGATCATGAAAAGCATAAGAACAAATACTCGAACAAAATTGCTTCTTATATTAAATACTTAGTCGATTCAAAAAAGAAGCCAAACTATCCTAAAAAACTACCTGATAATTGGCAATTCTCCCAAATTGAGCAATTTATAAGCTTAAGTTTCTTTGATAATCAACATAATTGGGCTGGAATGAATACAAAGGAAATCATTTCTACATGGTTGAGTAAAGTATCAATAAAATCAGAGTGATCAAGTGTTTTATGTTTTTGTAGTAGAGTTAGGATATTACGAAGTGGTTTGGAGAGTCTAAATGAATGTAGAACGACATGTATATACAGACGAAGAAGCTGTAGAGCTCCGTATAGCCCATAAGTTAGCAAAAAGTATTTTGGGTCACTCTTATCCTCAAAATGTCATAGATGCTGCAGAAAAGCGATCTGAGGAAGACTTCCAGAGAATCGTTAGTGGAGAGGTTACTCGAGCAGAGGTGGAAGCTGAGTTATTACATCAATGGAACAAAAAAATGGCGCTTCAACAGCGAATCGATGAGCTAGAAAAAGAACTCAAAGATGGTCAAGAAATTCTTAATAACTGGAAAAATGCAGGAGATCCATTGTTTGAGCTTCATAAAAGCTGTGTAAAGGGGTTATTAGATAAAGTTGAAAATATAAAGAAACAAATAAAAGAACTAGAATAATCTTAGAAATTTCTTCTGAATCTTTGTAATAGGTAAAATATTCTGGTTATCCATATAAAATTTGATGTAACTGTCAGTTAACTTTGTTGTTTATTTTGTAAACTATAGTAATATAATTTTAAAGATGAAAGTATACAAAATAATTCATTAAGAGATTGATATGACTTTAGATACTCAATTGAAAAATGCAGATGATATCAAACATATTCTCAAAAAAATTCCTAGAGATTTCGAGTTGGATGACGGTAGAAAAGTAAATTCATTATTAGTCTATTTGCCTTGTCATAATGACAATCAAAGTTCACATCAAGAGTTTTTTGAATGTGTTAAAAATGGAATACTTTATAACTATGTCTTTTCTTGTACAGAGGTTGAAAAAAAACTTGGGCTTAATAGTGATTTTGCAAAAGAAGAATTATTTGAAAAAGCTTTAAGGAAAATAAGTAAACACACAGCAAAAGGTGAGTTAGGAGAATTGATTCTTTTTACGATCTTAGAAGTTTACTTAAACGCTCCTAAACTTCTTAGTAAAGTTGCGATGAAAACAAGCCCTAGAATGCCTGTATATGGAGCGGATGCTGTTCATGGGCAATTTATAGATGGGGAGTTAAGATTATATCTTGGAGAATCTAAATTACACGCGAGTTATAGCAGTGCTTCATCGGATGCAGTAGAGTCTATTTTAAATGCAAAAGATGATTATATAAGAGAATTAGATTTAATTGACAGTCATTTAGATTTTCCTAATTTAAATGAGGATTTATTAGGAAAAATCTTAGATATTCTTAATCCATATAAATCACCAGATATAGAGAAAAAGATACACTCACCTTGTTTTATAGGATTTTCCCAACCTGATGTTTTATTAAGCAATGAAGAAACATATCAAGAAAAATATTTAGTTCTAGCCGAATCTTATATCAAAAGCTTTTTTTCTAAAGCAGAAACAAAAGGGTTAGATATTAATTCACTTACTCTTTTTTTATTGCCTTTTACATGTGTGCAAGAATTAACAGATGAATTTATTAGTTATGTAGGTATTAGTAAATGAATATTTTGGATAAATTAAATAATGATATTATAGCGAATAATTTATTTAAAATTGAAAAGAATGAAGTTTTTCGTAATTATATTAACTATTTAGTTGGGGCGGAGTTTTCTTTAGATAGAAAAATAGTAAAAAATTTATCAACATCTATTCAATTTTTTTACAAATCTGAAGCTGAAGAAATTAAAAAAGAAGGAGCAATACTCCTTGCAATGTTATTAGATATGGCTGTATTTGATCATCCTGATTTAGCCGTTATAGCAAAAAAAATATTTATTGAATCAGGGGATTTCCCAAATATTAAACTTTTAAATGATCGATACTCTACTGCAGATATAGACTATGGTTTTTATAATAATGCAAAGAATATATTTAAAGAAAGTTTAAATACTGTACAAGATCTTGAATATCCATTAACTGATTTTCAAAGAGTATTATGGAAGAACTTGAAGTTAGATAAAGATATCATCACTGTAGCTCCAACATCTGCAGGAAAGACCCATATTATTCTTACTTACTTAGTTCGACAAATTTTATTATCAGATGGTGCTTTTGCTGCAATTATTGTCCCAACAAGAGCTTTGATAAGTGAAGTAGCTAATAAAGTATATGAAATTTCAAAATCCTTTAATTCTGATAGAGAAATTGAAATTTGTACTGTACCAAAAGATACTAACTTTAAAGATAAAACCATATTTGTGATGACACAAGAACGTTTATATGAAGTTCTCCAAAGTGGCGATTTGAGTTTTAACTATTTATTTATTGATGAGGCTCATAATATTTCTGATCCAAGTAGAGGAGTATTGCTACATCTTACAATTGATAAGCTTTTGGAAAATAGCTTTCCACAAATTATTTTAAGTATGCCTTCGGATAGCTATAAAAATGCTTTTTCTTCTATATTTAATGATGTTGATTTTAGTCAAGAAATTACAAAACATTCTCCTGTTTCTAAAATATTAATGTCAGTTAAGTTGGTTGGAAGAGAAATTTTAATATCGAGATATAAAAGTGATTTTAATATAAAAATTCCTAAGAATTATAATGGAAGTAAATTGTCAAAACTGGTTTTAAGATTGGGCCAAGGTCAAAGTAATATAATATATAAAAATAGGACAGACTATTGTGAGAATACAGCTGATGATATTGCAGATCTTATGATTGATTTTGTTGCATCGCCTGAACTTGAAGAGGCTGCTGATTATATAGAAAAATTTATTCATGAAGATTTTAGCTTAGCATCAAATTTGAGAAAAGGAGTTGCATTTCATTATGGTCCACTTCCTAGTTCTGTACGAGTGATGATTGAAAGGTTAGCTAAAGAAGATTTAATTAAATATATTGTATGTACGAGTACATTGGCAGAAGGTGTAAATTTACCTGCAAAAAACCTTTTTTTAGAGAATCCATTGCAACCAATTATTGGAAGAGAATCTGAAAGATTAGAAGATGTTAAGATAAATAATATAACGGGCCGTGCTGGAAGAATGATAGAGCATTTTTCGGGAAATATTTTTTTAATTGATCCTGAAAGTTGGCGATTTAAAGATTATTTTGAGGAAAAAGAAGAGGAAGATTATAAAATCCCAACATATTATCGTACATTAAATGAAAATTTCTTTGATGTATTAATGGCTCTTTCAGGAAGTTATTCTCATTCTGATGAGAATCAATATAGTTTATATACAATTGCCAATAAACTAATAAGAGATTTCTTGAATGATAACTTAGTTTCAAATCTAGATTCAAAAGATCTTATACTATCAAAAACAAATTTGGATGAGTTGATTAGCTCTGTTAAAACAGCAAGTGAAAATTTAAATATTGCCCCTTATCTTTTACAAGCCAACCCTACCATTGGTTATATTCAACAGAATAAGTTATTTAGCTTTTTTGAAGGTTTAAATATTTTTGATGATTGGGTATTACCTCATCCAAGATCAATAGATTTATATGATAGGCTTATAAAGATTGTTTATAAACTTAATGAAGTAGGGGTTTATATTTCAAGTGATAATTATTCAATTGAGTTTATTGTTACTATTGCTACAAAATGGGTTTCGGGGAAAAGTTTAAAAGAAATAATATCTGAACAAGTTGTTTGGGATAAAAATAATAGAGGTGAGGGAGTTAGTACTAATACTTCTGTTAGAAATGTGATTAAAGTTATTAATAGTGATATAAGGTTTAGATTGGCAAACGCATTAAGCTGCTATCATTTATTATTATCTAATCAAATGCAATTAAAAGATATTAATAAAACTAGTGTAAAAATACACACTTATTTAGAGATAGGTGCTTGTGATGATCGTATGATAAATTTAATTAATCTCGGTTTGTCAAGGGAAGCAGCAAAAGAAATTGATGAGAAACTACCAAATAATATAACAGTAAGTGATATATATGAACTTATAAGTTTATTAGAAAATGGTGATTTGGAAACTATACATTCTATAACTAAAAAAGAGATAAAATATATATCTAATTAATACTATTAGTTAACTCAGTTGCAGCATTTAAAATATTAAATGCTGTATTTTCATCAATATAATTAATTCTAGTTGATATTTCAGTCTTATAGTTTATAAAAGCATTTCCAAAATCAAGATTAACTTTTTTACCCTCTTTATCTAATCCCTTAACTTTGAGGATTGAGCATGTTTCGCTGTCTGAAAGATAGTTAACTATTTCAATAAGACTCTCTTGGGTTAATATGCTTTCAGGATCATCACTACATTCTAGATCTAAAGAAAGTTGTACATTACTATCTATATAAGGTGCAGCTCCTAAATTTTTGATTAATTGAGGGGCATCATCAGTTAGATCACCTAAAGATGATGAGTTAATTTTGAAATGAAGACTATGATAGTTAGTTAGTTCAAGCAATCTAGAGAATTCTTTCTCTTTAGGAATCAATGTTAGATTTAGCTTAGATACTCTTTCAGAATTAAATTGCTCTAGAGCAAATTTTGCAACACTTTTCAAGCTACCTATTGGTCCTGTGGTGAAGCCGAAAACTATTTTTTTATCGGGTAAAACACAGAAATAATATGGATCACCAATCATGCCTTGATTGAGTAGTAAACTTGAAATTGTTCCATCACGTGTCGCTTTTGCTTGCCATGTGTTTCGCTCTTTAACTACAGTTAAAAAAAATCTTCTATCATCGCTTAATGCAGTTTTTACTAGATGTTTGGTATTCTTTATTGTAAAAATTCTTGAGTGGAGGTCACTTTTATAAGCAGCTATATAATTAGCAGTAAAACTTTTAAAAAAGGATTGAGAGGTTTCAATGGAAAAAAAACGCACAGTTACATTTTTTTTAATTTTGTTCACTTGCTCTACCCCCATAAATTAAGATTTTAAACTTCTGTTTATTATTTAAGAATATTCCTACAATTTTGTTTTAACAACAAAATGTGGGGATCTTAAGCAGAAGACGCATAATGTTACACCAATTAGAAAATATTTGTATATTCCACTTGTTTAATCTTAAACATGAAATAACTTATATTTTATAGACGAATAATGTTTTTGTAAGTAATTGATTAATAGTTAATGTTAATAATATACCAGTTTTTTTGCCCTGTAGGTGTTAGTACTCGCACTTCATCATCTACAGACTTACCTAAACAAGCTTTAGCTATAGGAGATTGAAGAGAAATATAGTCTTTACGACCATAAATTTCTTCATCTCCAACAATACGAAATTTAATAGTTTCACCTTCATCATTTTCTAGTTCAACCCATGCTCCAAAATATGCCTTTCCATCTTGTTCAGGGCTATATTCAACTTTATGTGCGACTTCAAATAGTTTAGTTAGATATCTAATTCTACGATCAATTTCTCGTAATTTTCTTTTGTTGTAGTGGTAATCTGCGTTCTCTGACCGATCGCCTAAACTTGCTGCCCAGGATACAATTTTTGTAATCTCAGGACGTTCTTTACGAACCAAGTCATTAAGTTCATCTTGTAAACGTTGATATCCTTCAGCAGTTAGTAATTTGCGATTCATGATAAATATTCCAAAGCTTTACGCAATGCATCTAGAGTTGCTATCTTAAACACAGGCAGGTTCTTTTCATCTACTAAGGCACCATATTCTGTGGATTTCAAATTCCACTTTTTCTGAAAGTCAGATGATAGTAAATATTTCAAAGCTCGAACTTCTTGATCTGTTAATTTAAATGATTGATCAGATATCATATGCTTATGATCATAAATATCAATTCTTTGTTTTGGAGGAATAATTTCTCGAAGCATCTGTTGTGCTTCTTTTAACTCTGAGGCCATAATCCTAATTAATAATTGATGCTTAGGATTATCAATTTCGGAAATCCAATCAGTTTCTTGTTTAGAAAGTTTTTTAAGCTTCTTATTGCTGGATGTAGAATCAACAAATGCTTGAATTAAAGCACGGTATTTTTCACCAGTTTTATTGCGGATACTTTGTGCTTGAGGAACCCCACGTTTGTATCCTAATTTTGCAATTGTAGAAATAGAAAAGTCATATATTCCTCGTTCTTGTTGTTCCATGCAAATATCATAGATAGCTGTTAGTGATAGCTGTATTTTGCTTGAAGCGTCACTTTTTAAATGTTCAAGTAGTTCTTCAGGACCCATGTTTTTAGCCCTCAATGAGATTCTTTGAATTTGTCATGATAAGTTCAATATCTGACTTTGAAATTTGCTCAGTTTCTGCTAATTCTGTGAATTTGATATGGCAGTCTATTACTTGTTGGACTTTATCCCAAGTTTTTAATCTGCTCATTAATAATTTAAAAATTTGGTTTCCAGCCATGAGTTGCTGTTCTTTAGTTAGAGTAAAAAGACTAGGCATAATTTCATTAAACATAGCCATTCTATCAATCAATTGCGTTCTTGGATAAATTGCCTGATCAGCATTACATGATTTATAGATTACTGCATTTTCACAGACTTCCTGAAGTTGCTGATAATGATTGACTTCTTCCATTTCAATAATGAGTTCCGCATCACGCATCGTAATGAGAGTTAGCTCATTTGTACTTGGGTTTGAGGGAATACTATTTATTAAGTTGTGACAACGAGTTATATGCCCATATGTTGATTGGATATCACATAGCAACATATCTAATTTCTTTGCTGTTAACTCATATTCAGATTCAAAATTGCGTAATTCAGTTTCGAGCTTAGGACGTTGTGTTTTACCTAAGAATTCTTGTTGCTTAAGATTTGCTATATATTCTTCTTGCTCTAAATTGTTAATTTCATGATTTAGTAGAGTAACTTTCTTTTGTAATTGACTACATGCATCTGATTGATTATTTGCTTGTAGTAAAATTTCATTTGCAATCGCTAGAAGTCCACCTAGAAAAGCTGGTCCAGTAATAAAATGTCTGCATCTAATACAATTTTGGATACCCAAATGACCTTGAGGGGTAGGGGTATAGAATGAGCTACTTTGAATTAATTCTCCTCCATCTTGGCATCTGGATGCTGCAAAAGGGCAAATACCATAATCTCTAAAAATATAATTTCCAGCAGGTATATCATTATTTAATGCTTGTAATAGTTCGGCATTGCTACCAACTAGTTGATTTTTAATATCTTCAATTTTGTTCTGTTCAATTGTATGTTGAATTGCTTCAGCTTCATTCTTTAATATAATTTTTTCACTTTCTTCTAGCTTCGTCCTTATGTCCTGTTGGGAAACTTTGCAGTAATAAATGGACATGATTACTGAACTATGCCCAACAATTTTCATAACTATCTCTATAGGCATACCCATCTCTATGACATATGCTGTTATGAGGCTTACACGCATACTATGTGGGGTATATTTTGATTTATATGCACCTATTGTTGCTGGATTACCTTCAAGAGTTGATAAGTTAAGATTAGTAGGTTGTATATAGTAAAGAGCAGTTGCTAATCGAGGTGTTAATGCATTAGACACCGCTGCTGGTTCAAAATCCCCAAATCTTCTAAATAAAAAGCAATTTATACCTTTAGATTTTCTTTGTAACTCATTTAAGTTAGTTCTTTGGCAGTCTAACCAAGTGCTAGGAGCCTTAATAGCATTATACTTTTGTTGCCATTTTCTTAATTTTATTAGCCAATATGCAAGATCTTCTGGAATCCAGGGAACGGTATAACCTAATCCATTATTATTGGTTTTATTGGTAGTAGTAAACATACCTAATTGCCCATCTGGCATACGTTGTATAAAAGATTGCTCTTTAGTCAAGCCAGCAAATAGCGAAGGATTTTCTATCCAAATGATTTGATTATGTTCATCAAGATCAGCAATGTACTTATCGGCTTCACCAGAGTCGTTATAAGCAATTTGTCTGCCCCTCAATGGCACCTTTGTTAAAGCGTATGTATGTATCCAATCAATTGGACACCACAAATAGTATTGATCATCTATTCTTTTGTAGATGCAATCTTTGTCATTAGGATCAATCAAATTGGAATTAATCTTAACCCAATCAACATCAAATTTTTGTAAGTGGCTAAGATCTCTAAAGTTCTTTGCTGTTACGGGAATAATCCAGTTCTGTACTTTTTTAACAAAATGATACTGTAAGCAAGGTTTGGTTGTTTCAGAGCGTAAAGAGGAAGATGAAATATTCTGTTGAGCTAATAATAGAGTAAAGGGATTACGTGCATTATCAACTCGTACAATTTCTCCTGTATCTTCATCTTCAATAGTCAGGTCATTATTAATGATATAATCAAGAAACTCGTTTACCGCAATCACAAGTTTTCTTCTCATATGATCAGATTCGAAATTTTCAAGAATATTTCGAAAGGGCTTAACGTCGAATTTTTCCTGAACAAGAAAAATATAAGGAGATTTACTTTTATCAAATCTTTCTATGTATAGACGTACGAATCGACATAAATGACTTTCTTTTGTACCACCACCTCGAGCTACTTTCATAAATTCAATTATTTTAGTAGCCCAGTCATGATACTCATAAGAAATAAAATCGGGCTTAAAGGGCTCCTCTTTTCCTAAGAATTTAAACCAATTCTCCCATTCATCTCCATAGCTACCTTGTGGATCAAGTGGTATTGATAAATCATTTTGTTTGTTAACAAAGTCTTTATATTCTTTCGCATTCTTTAAGTTTTGTGCATGAATAATTTTCTTTAGATCTACATAAGTAATAATTTCTGGAATATCAAAAAAGTCCTTATAGCTTACCCATTCATCATAAATACGTTCAGGGTGTGCTGGTAAATTATGCTGACGATAGCTTTTCTTATAAATAACAGAATTTGTAATCCCTAATTGCTTACAAGTTTTTTTTAAGTCTTCAAAATTTGGAAAGGGTGAATAAGAGGTTGCAAGTCCTGGCTCACTAATATTTCTTAGATTGAAGTGTTTTATCATTTTATGCCTCTTAATTTTTCTTTGACTTCTTCTAGCGTTGGTTTGATATAGACCAAACAGGAGATAGGACTCTTATGATGCATTGCTTTTTGAATTGCTACTTGATCTAGACCCGCTGTTCTAGCCCTGAAGCCATAAGCATGTCGATGTCCATGTTCAGTTGTACCAAGTTCTTTTTTACATTCTAGGCCGATTCGTTCTACTGCATTTTTATGAAGTCTTTGGAAGTTTTTAATTGTTTCTGGTGCCCCTAAGCTATTAGTAAATGCAAAAGGGTGGGGATTACTTTTTGGCGGCTCAACACGTTGATATTTTAAGTAGTTTATCCAAACTGCTAGAAATTCTCGTGCTTTTTCGGGTGGGTTAAAAAGTACTTCAAAGTAACCATCTTTAGAAGTTAATAACGGTGTCTTCCAGCCTGAGTATAATCGTTCAGAAAATGAGTAGGTGTTTCTTGGCTTATATAATGTTTTGGAAAGAAGATACTCTTGCCTATTTCTATAATTAGGATCAGGTGAACTTCCTATAATTGGATGATAAACACGAACCAAAGCTTCCTTCGAATGATTCGGGTGTAAAGTAATATCAGAAATGAAAAGGTGAAAAACCTCACTTTTTCTTAACCCTCCATAATTCATAAGCATTGTAATAGCCTGTGATTTATAGTCGAATAGCCCATTTTTCTCAAAACCTAAATAGAGAAGTTTTTCGATTTGGTCTTCAGGGAAACGGATTGCATATTCCGTATCGTATTGATTTTCTGGTAATGAGCCAACCAAACGTACTTGTTGTTGAGCAATGTGTGCCTTGTCTTTATTCGTTAAATGATTTAAGAATACATTTGCTTGTTTATGATAATAAGCACACCAATTAAGGCGTTCCTCATAGCTAGTTGCTTTGCGAAAAGGGTTAACTCTTGGGGAGTTATATTCATCTTGTAGAGCTAAAAAGTCAGTATAGTGAGTAATGTGAAATAATAAGTTATTAGTGTCAGTGATTGTTCTAGGTCGCCAATAAAGATTGAGAGGATCGGTGAGAGTTTTATAATTAATCGTTCCTGTGGCTAGAGATTCTGTAAATGATTTGAGTAGTAGAGTAGCACTTTCAATATTCGGAACGGCATTGATATATTTCAGTAAAAGCTGTAAAGCAAAACTTGAGCGTTCTTTCCAAGCTTCACTTTTTGAGTTGAACCAAGCCAAATATCTTAAGTGAGAAATCACCACACCTTTTTCAGTAAGAATCGATGGTAAAGTTAGTACTCGTCTTGTAGTACAGTCAGTGTAATTTACATAAATCTTTCGAACATAAGGCATATAATTTTTAGTACGTATTATTGGGTGTTTAATTATTAAGCTAACAATATTTGATCAATTGTCAATTTGATTGGGTTGCAAATAGTATGTTTACTAATGGGGTTATAATATCAGTACAACAAGCAGCTACTTAGAAAAATTGATCGACGAGTACGCTATTTAGGAAAACGTTTAGAAGAATTAAAAATCATTGATTACTCCCCTGAGCAAGCCGGTAAAGTTTATTTTGGCGCTTGGGTCGAGATTGAAAATGAAGAAGGTGAGCAAAAAACTTTACGTATTGTGGGGATTGATGAAATTTATGATCATCACCCGCAGCATATTTCGATTGAATCGCCTATGGCCCGTGCACTGCTTGGCAAAGAAGTCGATGATGAGATTGAAGTTTATACGCCATCTGGAAAAAAGCTTTGGTATATCAATACAATTCGCTATGAAAAGAGCGAAAACCCAGAAAACTAAATTAATTTGTATTT
>Ga0213825_1002305_pt1 | contig 12244 bp, 12 predicted proteins | sample MC6MC0900MG_FD_179896 | JGI IMG/M metagenome (GOLD analysis project Ga0213825, IMG submission 179896) | Enriched soil aggregate microbial communities from Iowa State University, Ames, United States - MC6-MC0900-MG | ecosystem: Environmental > Terrestrial > Soil > Unclassified | place: USA: Iowa... | reverse complement strand
GCCGAAAAGTATTTTCTTATGTATTCTAAGCATTTTAAAACTTCTAAATGTTAAGATGTTAAAATGCTATATATTTATATATTTATGATGTTATAATTTTATATAGTTAGCCAAAGCTTACTCAATACTAAAATACGAGTTAGCCAAAGCTTACCTACTCTTAAAAAGATAAGTCAGCATAGACTAACTTATCTTAAGTTTACTACTTAAGATATTCTGTGTCAACATACCTTTTAACATAATGTTAAGGCACTTCTTTCAACCAGGGTAATGATTTTATAAAAAAGTCTTTTTCAAAATATATCATTAACCATATATAAAATGTTGAGCATGTACTTTAATAATATAAGGACATGCTCAACATTTATTTTCTAAAAGCTTTATTTTTAATTACTTGATTTTATACGTATCCATGCATCATCATATACTTTTTTAACATCACTTGGGAAGTCCGCATAGATTTCACATCTATCCATTATTTCTTTAGGCATATATGCATTAGGATTATTCCTAATTTCCTCTGGTTGTTCTAATCTTGCTTCTCTATTTGGAGTTGTATATCCTATTTCATCAGCTATTCTTAATGCACTTTCCTTATCACTTACAAAGTTTATGAACTTTTCAGCTCCTTCAACATTCTCAGCATTATGAGGTATGCATAAGCTATCAATCCAGAAGTTAGCTCCTTCCTTAGGTACTACATAAACTAAATTAGGATACTCATCTTGAAGATTTAACCCCTCTCCAGACCAAATCATATTTATATCAGATTCCCCTGCTGGAATCATTACAGTTCCGTTATCAACACCATATACTGGATTTACTAATTTCCTTTGATTTAATAGTAACTCTTTAGCTTCTTCAATCTCTTTTTCATTAGTTGAATTTAAAGAATATCCAAGCTTCTTCAAAGCTACTCCTATGGTATCTCTATAAGTATCAAACATAAAAATATTATCTTTATATTTTTCATTCCATAAGATATCCCAACTATCTACCTTTTCTGTTACCACATCTTTATTATAAATAAGTCCTACAGTTCCAAACATATAAGGAACTGAATGCTTATTACCTGGATCTATTTCTAGATTTAAGTAATCCTCATCCATTTGAGATATATTAGGTATATTATCTTTATTTAATTCTTGAACAAGATTATTTTTAATCATTCTAGGCATTAAAACATCAGATACTAATATAACATCATAGTTTACTCCACCCTTACTAATCTTTTGATACATGGTTTCCATATCATCAAAGGTTTCCACATTAACCTTTATACCATATTCCTTCTCAAATTCTTTTATAGTTTCTTCATCTATATTTTCACCATAATTAAAAAAGCTTATTTCTTTAGAAGAATCTTTACTACATCCTACAAAGAACGCTCCAATTATTACTATACAAACTGATAGGCTCAATAATTTAAATAATCTTTTCATACTACACTTCCTTCCATATATTATTTCATATATTATTTAAATCCTAAATATTCTTTCGGATTATAACACTATTTTAAATATATGTCTAATTGCATAGTATTTATTATTGTAAAATATAATTTCCTAAAGAATCATAGGGGCTTTTGCAAAAAGCTAATCTAAATAAATATTGAATAAGCACTTATATTATTAACGCTCAGCCGTTTCGGAATATTGATTTACTAAAGCATTTATTCAAGATAAAATCTACAACACAACAACTCGTATACACTCAAACAAGTTGTGTTGCTTACGATTTTACCATTCATAAATACTAAGTAAAGAAATGTTTACGGAGGTTCTTCTAATAAACTAGAAGAACTAAGTTCGAATAACTAAATCAAAGATTTAGATTCTTACTTATGCAAATGGCATTCACTAACAATAATATTAAAGTGCATCCTCAATATTTTATATAAAATTAGTAATATTTTTGCAAAAGCTCCTTATGACATGGCTAGCCTTAACCCACCTAAATGCTATTATCCAATTCTATTAAAAATCCCATTTACTTATGGTATGTGTGAAATAATTCTTTGTACTGTTTTTGGTGACAGATAATATTTCTGAAAGGCTTTGTATAGACATTCTCATTAAATTTGTGTGTTATTAAATGTAAATATTAGTTTATATCCATCAAAGGTTGATCCATGCCTTTCTTCAAAGTTATCTTTTGTATAATCAGTAATAGCTTTTCTCCAAAACTTTTCTGCTCTTGGGTTTGTTCCTGATGGTGCCACATATAATCCCCATTTACCTTTAAATTTATCGAATACCTGCTTGGCTGCAATGGATGCAATATCTTTTCCCCTATATGGTCTTAATAAAAAGAACTCATAAACATAATAATCCATTCCTTTAGGTGCATATTTACCAGTTGACACTAAATCAAACCCTGCAGGCTTTCCATCCACCATTATAATAAATGGGAAAAGCTCATTTGGCTTCTGAAACCAATCATTCTGAACATCATATTGTTCAGCTAATGTTTTTATAGGCTCATCTTCATAGATTCCATACTCATTAGGTAGATTTCCATAAACCTCTGATAAATCATGCAAATATAATGGGTAAATATTTTTTATGATATTTTCATTTTCTTTACTTGCTAAAACTACCTTTACTTCCATACCCCTCATCCCCTATCTTATAATATAATCGTAAAATAAATAGCATGCTAATTATCACTTTAACTAGCATGCTGATTAAAAATAGGACATTATATATAATTTAAAATTCAATTTATAATGTCTATTTAAAATCAGATAAAGTTTACCTATTAAACTCTCTAAATAAATCATATCATGACTTTAAATAAACCTTCAATTTCATAAACAGTTATGTATTAATTATAAACATAATCTGTTCTGTTCACTTATTATGCGTCTTATACTCTGCTCTGATAAATAATACATTAATGATAACTTTCTGGCAGTCATACCCTCATTATACTTTTGAAAAATTTCATTATTTCTATCTTTAATCATATCATCTGATAACACATTATTTGCATTAATATATTTCAAATTCTTGCCCTCCTCTATTTCAATAGATTTGATGCAAAAACTACCATAAAACTCAGTTAATATGTTACAAGAACTTAAGTTATTTAACATTTATTTATACGCATTTACATAAATTTTAGATCTATGTAATGAATTGTACTTCATATATATTTTGAATTTGTCTAAATCAAGGCTTCATCTTTGACTTCTACGGTTTAGCCACTTAAATAGCGCTTTCTTTATTTCCAGACAAAACTGACTTATCATATATGATTTAACTTAATCTCTTTCAGAATGGATTTCCACCATTTAAATTACACAACCTTGCTCAGCCGCACTGGTTCACCGTAACGGGTATATGTAGATTTTTTAAGTTATACATAAATCATAGGATATAATAAAGGCTTACACTCCTTGAGGTAAGCCATCTTACATACTTTATTAAAGATTCCTCATTTAAGAATATAGTGCAACAACTAAATAGAAAAAATAGTATAAATCATATTATATAAGTAATATGTGGAATTTTATAATTTAGTTGCTTTTACTGATGCAGACATAATATATTCTCCAACTTTTAAGTTATGTGCCCATTTTTCAGCATATTCTTTTGAGACTTCTTGAGTTTCAATGCTAATATCACTAAATCCAGCCTTTTCTAAATATAATCTTAATTCTTCAACTGAAGATGCTCCAGTAACTCATCCACAATAAAGTTTCTCATCTTGCTTCATTTCCTCGGTCAATTCCCTAATAAGAACTATGTCAGAAATAGCAACTCTACCACCTTTTTTTAATACACGATAAGCTTCATTATATACCCTTTGTTTATTTGGAGATAAATTTATAACGCAATTTGAAATAATTACATCCGCAGTATTATCTGCTACCGGAAGATTTTCAATTTCACCTAATCTAAAGTCTACATTTCTATATCTATATTTCTTAGCCATAACTCTTGATTTATTAATCATTTCTGGAGTCATGTCAACTCCAATAATATATCCCTTAAGTCCAACTTTCTTTGAGGCTAAAAAACAATCAAATCCTCCACCACTTCCAAGGTCTATAACAGTTTCGCCTTCTTTAACATTAGCTATTAATTGGGGATTTCCGCAACCTAACCCCATATTAGCTCCCTCTGGAATAGTTGATATTTCTTCATCAGAATATCCAATTTTACGTGATATCTCTATGGAAGATTTTTTAAGACTAATACTTCCACCACAGCAGCCATCCTCTTTTACATTTCCAATAGCTATCTTCTTATAACTATTACGAACAGCATTTCTAACATCTACCTTTTTAAAATCACTCATCTTTCTTCCTCCTTACTTTAGTTCCCCGATTTTAACTCTCTTAACTAAATTTTTTATTTTCTCTTCAATGATATCTCTAATTTTTCTAAATTCATCAAGTGGTTTTCCAACAGGATCGTCTAAGCCCCAATCTTCTTCAAGAATTATATCAATTACAGGGCAGCCTTTTATACATCCCATTGTAATTGCAATATCAATCTTTTCTGGAATATCTTTTAGGGTTTTAGGAAAATGCTCACCTAAATCTACTCCAACCTCTTTCATAACTTCTACTGCTGTAGGATTTACTTTTTCAACTGGAATAGTACCAGCGCTATATATTTCTAATACGTCACTACCATATTTTTTAGCAAAACCTTCCGCCATCTGACTCCTACAGGAATTTCCTGTACATATAAATGCTACTCTTAGTTTCATGTTAATTTCCTTCCCTAAGGCATCTTCCAAAAATAAATAAGTTAGAATGCTCGTCTATTTTGTGTTATCTGATGACTACCCGCTCTAATACTCCCATCTTCTTCAAAGTGGGAGTAAAGAGCGGCTACGACCCTAGATAACGATTTCTAACCTTCAGTGGGAGTTAAAAACCCCCTCTGAAGCAAAGAACTCTGTTTATACTGCGTCAACAGACCCCTTAGATAGTGCTACTATCTGCGGAACCTGTTTCCTTGTCCAACTCAAAATATACTTCCCATCTTTGACTTATTATTTATTTTCAGATGCCTAATTATTTTTACATTTACAACTATTTTCAAAGTTACTTCTACACTCTTTTAAATTTTCACAAGTCATTCCACTCTTTTTATATTTAATTAGATTTTCTATATCTTGATTACATATGTCTATTTTATTTAGCTCATTTTCTAAAAGTTCTTTTATAAATGGAAACTGTTCCAGAGTTTCTTTACTTAATTTATAATATACCCATTGAGCTTTTTTCTCATAGGCTACAATCTTAAGCATGCTTAGCTTAGTGAGATGCCTTGAGGCGTTTGATTGTGTAATTCCTAATATATGTTCAATTTCACCTACACATAATTCCTCATCTTTTAATAGATTTAATATTCTAATTCTATTCTCATCGCCTAATGCTTTTAACATTTGTACTACATCCATTTCATGCCTCCTTATGACTTTATGTATAAATGATTATATTCACTTATACTCATATAATATATTTATTATTTAAAACTGTCAATTTATAATTTCTTATAAATATAGTAACTGATCCACATAAAAAAGTGATGAACGAAACAAGCAAGGCTATTTATAATAACGAGCTTTTGATCAATTTTATGAGAAGTAAAAAGGTCATTTCCTACCATTAGATTACGTATTATGACATAAATAGAACCTATAGCAAGTAAAATTATCTCAACGGCATATTGATAAAATGGCTGCACATAATGATAACTAAATCATCATGTGCAGCCATTTTTATAAGCTTCTTTATTTTTTTACTGGTATCTGTATTTCGCTCAAATAATCCTCTGTATTCCTTTCATTCCAAGGTCCCTTTATAGCAACTTGACGTGGATTTCCAGCTATACTATATCCATTTTCCTCAATCCAATTTCCTAAAAAATTATATGCTGGTGCTAAATTAGAATAATCTCCTGGAACTAATATACTAGCAGCCTGCTCCACTACTTCAGTTTCCTTAAATTTAAACTCATTTTCATTCTCCATAAGTTTGTCAACGCCCATTAATACCTCTACATCAACTTTACCTTCTTTATAGTCCTCATCGTGATAAGTAGCATAAGCAATATCGTTGCAAAGAATGTTTTTTGATATAATGTATTTATCCAACATTTCCCAAAGCATGCCTTCTGCATTATAAGCTGGTATAGTATCCCTCAAAGAAATAACCTTATAACTTGGTATTGATTTTAATGTAACATTGTAACTCATATTAACCCTCTCCTTTTTCATATCCTTAATGGCGGAGTTGATTTTTTCAAGTCTTATTTCCTCAGCTCTTATATTATTCTTAATTTCTTCACTTTTGACTTTTAAAATATCTTCTAGCTTTTCTTCAGACTTTTCCTTCATAAGTACTGCTATATCAGCTACATTAAAGCCCATATCTCTCAATGATACTATTAGGTTGATATCTGAAATCTGTTTTGCCGAATAATATCTATAACCTGTGAAGTCATCAATTTTAGTAGGCTTAAAAAGTCCAACTTCATCATAATATCTGAGCATACGTACGGATACTCTGGTCAACTTAGAAAAATCTCCAATCTTGAACATAAAATCAACTCCTATAAATTACTGCCATTCGAATGACATCTTTAGAATAATGCCTAACACCATGTGAGAGTCAATATTAAATTTACATTTATATCATATCTACAAACCAGTTTCCAACCCCTTCGTTAAAAATTATCACCAATAAATATATTTAAGCCTAATCTAGTCTAAGTTTAAAATAAAAAGTTGAACCTATCCCCTCATTAGAAATAACACCATATTCACCATTATGCATTTCTATTATTTTCTTAACAATAGATAATCCAAGACCAGATCCAGATAATTGTCGCTTATTATTCACCTTATAATATCTATCCCATATACATTTTTGAATTTCTAAAGGTATCCCTTCGCCGTTGTCTGTCACTTCTATTCTGACAGATGTTTTATCAATAATCTGATTAACTATAATTTTTTTATCCTCTCCGGTATGATATATTGCATTTAAAATCAGATTATAAAGAGTTTGAGCTATCTTTCCAGCATCGGCATTAATAAAGATTTCCTTATCATAATTAAAAAAAATAGCACACTTATTATTTTGAATAAGTTTATTTATCCTATCGATGTTCTCATTTATTAGATTAGTTAAATTAAAATATGAAATATTTAACTTATAAACTTCCGCTTCTAGCTTTGAAATTTCAAGAGAATCATTAACTAAAGCATTTAATCTTTTTGCCTCATTAATAATAATTTCGATATTTTCTGGTGTATTTTCATTTGGCAAGTCTCTCATAGTTTCACCATAACCAATAATTAAAGTTAACGGTGTCTTAAGATCATGGGAGACATTGGCAATAAATTCTCTTCTTAGCTTTTCATTTTTAGTTAGTTCTTTTGAAACTATACTTAGAGTTTCTGAAAGTTCAACAATTTCCTTATATGTGATACCTTTTGATTCCCAATTAAAATCTCCTGTAATTAAATTTTTAGCATTTCTATTTATCTTTTCTATTGGTGAAGATACTATTTTAGAAATAATCAATGCAATTATAACTGAAGATATTAACATTACAATCATAATAAAAATTAATTGAACTTTTATTGTACTCATAATTGAGTTTACAGGGGTAATAACTGATGTTGCAACAATTAAATACTTTTTATCATCAATAACTTTAATATGTGAATAAAATAAGTTTTCATTACCCTCAGTATTATTTAATGAATCTTTAGTATTTGTTTTAAAGGTTTCTGTCAAATTGCCACCTGATGATAAGGTTTGAGAATATATAACTAAAAAGTCCGATTCACTTAAACTTGCTTTCACATTAGAATAAAACTTTTTATCAGAAAGAGAATAAATATAAACTGATATATCATCTTTTGTTTTTGCCTTTTCTATTAAATTATCAATATCACTTGTTTCTTTAAAATTACTTGTTAAGTTCGCACCAAAATTTTTAACTTCTATTGTCTTTATTTGTTTATAAAAATAATTCATAAACACTACTTGAGATAGCCAAAGAATAAATATTAAAATTGTACAAAATAAAATTAGGAAGTAAAATATTTTCCACTTTATGCTCATTTCTTTAGCCTTCAAACCTATAACCAACCCCTCTAATAGTAACTATAAATCTTGCACAACTAGATAAAGATTTTCTAAGCAACTTTATATGTGTGTCTAAAGTTCTATCATATCCAAAGAAATCTTCTCCCCATACATCATTTAAGATTTTATCTCGTGAAAGTGCAATATTACGATTTTTTACTAGATAGAAAATTAAATCATACTCTTTTGGTGATAATTCTACATTATTTCCGTTGACTAAAACCTTTCTAGCAGTAAAATCTACAGTAAGCTCATCCTTAATAAATACGTCCTTCTTACCTTCAGCTTCTAATTTTTCGGCATTAGAACGTTTTAATACTGCTTGTACTCTCATTACAACTTCTCTAGGTGAGAATGGCTTAACAATATAATCATCTACACCTAGCTCAAAGCCATGAATACGATCATATTCCTCAGAACGTGCAGAAAGCATAATTATAGGAATATTAGAGGTTTTTCTAATTTCACGAACAGTAGAAAAGCCATCAAGTTCAGGCATCATTACATCTACTATAATTAAACTAAAGTTTTCTTTTTTATTTTCTTCAATTGCATCCATTCCATTAATTGCTTCATATATTTCATATCCTTCTAAAACTAAATGTTTTTTTAGAAGGGTTCTAATTTGATCTTCATCGTCAACTATAAGTAATTTTTCCATAGTATCCCTCATCATTTAAATTTTTTCTTAATACTTAATTTTTCTTAATTGCTCTGTAGAGTAAACTTCTTCTTTCCATAATTCATCATCAATTAAGCCAAAATCATGCTCCATATTGAGCATTTGTATTCTAAGATCATAGCTTTTATCTAGAAGTGAGTTAAGTTCAGATTTTTGACTAGCAGTAATCTCTTTAGTTGTTTTATTAACATCATCTTCTTGATCAGGAGTGTAGATTATCCCATATTCAATCTGTTTATTATTAAGTTCATCAAAAACTTGTGAATACTGCTTTTCCAATTCCATTAACTGCTGGACTTGCTGTGCAGTAATTTTTACATCGGGATTTTCTTCTTTTAAATATTCTATATAATCATTAATGACCTGGTCTTCTTCGGTTTTTGTAAACTTTTCAAGCTCATCACGGTAATGTGAGCTTTCTGATACTTCGGTTTGTTCATTAACTTCTTTATTATTTTGACAACCAAATAAAGATAAAGATAATAATACTAATATCGTAAATAATATTGATTTTTTCATATACTACTCCTATATTTTTCATAGAAAAATTATACTATGAATTTTATTATATCATATTTTATTAAACCTTTTTAATAGAAGCAAGATCCAATATTTTTTAGATGATAAAAGGGCTGTTGCACTAAGAATAAATACTACAATATATTGTGCTAATTTTAAATTTGCAAAACAATATATTTTTGTAAGTACGTTAATGCAACAGCTCCTTTTATAAAAACCTAACTATTTATTTTTTAATCCTAATTGAATTTCCTTATTTAGATAATTTAACTTAGCTGCTTTATGCTCATCTAATACTTGTGCCATACCAGATTTTTGTTCAGCTGTTAGTTTCTCAATATATTTATCTGTGTCAAATAGTTGATTTTCAACTGTTTCTTTGTCTAAAACCCCTATCTTTACAAGTTCATTTATAACTTTAGACTCAGCATTTGATAACACTTTTGCTAAGGAATCTAACTCATTTAGCTCATCATCAGTTAAGGTTGCATTTCTCTTTAAATATTCAGTTGATGCCTTATCAGCTTCATAATCTTCCTTTGTCATATTACCTGCGTCAAGCTGAGCTTTTAAATAATCTAATCTTAAATCGTAACTCTTGACTAACTGTTTTGTAAGAGTATCCTTTTGTTCCTTTGTTAATTGATCATATGCTTTTGGTTCTGCGTTTGGATCTTTTGTATTATCAACCATAATTCCATAATCCATCATTGTTTTTTCCGATTCTTTGTGTAAATTATCAATTTGTTTTTGTAATTTCTCTACCTTACTTGAAGTATTATTATAAATTGCTGATGAACTTGCATAAACTGCGGTACCTGATAATATTGTTATTAATGCTACTACTGAAAATATTTTTATAGATTTTTTCATTTTAAATCATCTCCTAAATTATTTATTTATGTGGCTGTGCCATCTCTGTATAATCATAATAACATTCCAATGTGATGGTCTTATGAACACTTGATGAAAGTTAAGAGTTTTTTGTAACATCATAAATATTTTTAGGAGGAAATTAATAAAATAGAATTTAAGAACTTTATAGTTGGTAAAGAATCTACTTTAATAGACATTATTGTTTCGTCAATCTGGCTTGCAAATATTAAAGCTTAAGGTATCTCAATCATTGTTACTCATCCAACTATCTATGACAAAGTTTATTAGCAGCACTTAATATATATTTTGCTGCCTCCCTATCCTTTTCAAGAGCCTCTAGTATTATCTCAGATATCTTCTTACGGACATTGGGATCTGCAAACTTTATATATGCATCCTGATGCATAAAGCCTCCAGTAAGCTCTAAAATCTTCCACATCATATCATGTTCCGCTTGAAAACATTTCGCTGCACCCATTAAATCTTCCTTCATTGCCGGGAAGTCTTTAGTAATATATTCAAAAAACTTGGCACCGTACCATCGTCTCTCTGCTAATTCCAAACAGGTTACCTCTTGAACAGTATAACGATTTCTAAGTATACTTTCATTCTCCTGTGGAAAATAGTCATCATTTAATAGTTCTTTTGCCCAAGCTATATACCCCTCAAACCCTGTAGGCGTATTCTTTATATTATCCTTTTCCATTAGCTTAACACCAGATTTCAATGCTTTATTATAAATACACTCTAAAGATGCTTTGTCTTTTTTATCTCCTATTATAATTATAGCTGCTGTGTCATCAAACCAAGCTCTTTTTCTGAAATATCCACAGGATTCAAAGTCTAAATCTTTATCTGATGGATCTTGAAAATAGCTCCATCCAATTAAAACTTCTCCATCTTCATCATAACCTGTTATGATTGACCATTCTGTAGGTCCCACAATTCCCAGTCCTATAACTGGTTTTTTCTTATCCTTAATGCTCTCAACAACCTTCTTTTGAATATATGTTTTATCTTTAAAATATTCTTTATGAGCACTGACTTTGTCTTCATAGTCTTTATTAAATAAAAGCTCATAATTATAACCACATGCCTCAAATGAAATATCTATTTGTTCTAAAGGGTTATCAATAAAAAAGAGAGAATCAATTCTTCCTCCTTCACTTGTTCTTGAATTCCAATTCCAGAAAAAGCGAAATGCAGCACCTGATACACCCATTAGAAAGGTATATGCGTTACTCACTTTTAGATTAGCTTCCTCAATCATCTCAAAACCATAGTTTTCTCCAATGTTTTCAAGGCACGCTCTCATCACACTTGGAAATGGTATATTTTCAGGTGCCATATTCTCAGCAGGCTGAAATCCAATACGAGATATTCCTTTTAAAACTTGTTTCTTAAATTCACTATTTCCAGATACACGTATTGTTTGAATATCTTCTTCAAACATATAAAACATCTCCATTTTTATTTTTTTCTTTGCACTATGAATGCGGTTATTAATAGTTGTTACTGTCAAATTTAAAAAGGCTGCAATCTCTTTATATGAATAGTCATTAATGTAGTGAAGGACAATTAATGAACGTTGTTCCTTGGGTAAAGATTTTAATATGGATAAGATTTGATTTCTTGTATATATCTTATCAAATTCATTTAAAGTGTTATCTTCATAATTGGGCACTTCCTCAATTATATCCAAGCTAATAGTATTAATTTTCTTTTTTCTAATAATTCTATTGCAAGATGAAAACACTATTTTCCTTAGCCATGAGCTAAATGCCTTTGGCTCACTTAACTTTTTAATATTTAGATATGCTTGAATAAAAGCCTCCTGTGCTGCATCTTGTGCATAATGGAAATCTCCTAAGATTGAATAAGCATATCCTACCGCCATATCTTGGTACCTTTCCACAACTTCTCCAAAAGCTTCAGTATCTCCACCAATTGATTTTTTTATCAATTCATTTATATCTGCCATTAGTAACACCCCTTATTAACTTCTCTCATATATAAAGAGCCATGTTTTATACTTTTTCTTTGAT
>Ga0213825_1002302_pt1 | contig 12253 bp, 7 predicted proteins | sample MC6MC0900MG_FD_179896 | JGI IMG/M metagenome (GOLD analysis project Ga0213825, IMG submission 179896) | Enriched soil aggregate microbial communities from Iowa State University, Ames, United States - MC6-MC0900-MG | ecosystem: Environmental > Terrestrial > Soil > Unclassified | place: USA: Iowa... | reverse complement strand
AATACCGGTAAGAATCTTCTTCGTCAATAATGCCATGATCCAAATCATGCTGTAAAAATGGTCCCAGCACATCATCCAGCCGCCCATAGTTAATTACTCCGGCACAAAGGGCGTAAATCCAAAACAACTGCAGAGCCTGGTGGAACGTGCTTGGTTTATTATTCTTAATATACCGCAAGTCATTTTCCATTAGTTCCAAATCGTTTAAACGGGATTGGTCTGCACCGTTTCTTGCTTCTCTCACCAGTTCAATCTGACGTTCTATTACCTCCTGCAAAAGACAAAGGCTTTCATAACTGCATGTTAGGAATTCATTCTGTTCTTTTAAATGGATTAGTTCTTTTAGGCCTTCCAATCCATATTCCATCAGCTTTTTATAATTCAACATCATTCCCGACAACCTGGCTGTTGCCATCAAAGGATAGGAACAATCAATAAACCTTCCGACTGTATTCTCTGTCAATACCTCCTGACAGTAAATTGCTTTCGTATCATGATCCTGCCAGTAATCGTAAAGCATATCAACTCTTACTTTTTCCTCTTCAGTCGCCAGCGTTTCTTTAAACGCCCTCAACTTATGGAATACACAGTAATGGCCTACGCCTCCGATACTTGTTACACTGCCAAAGCCTATGGGCAAAAAATCTAGTCTACCTGCCAGCAGATCATCACTTTCAATCGAACGGAACAGAACCGGATATATTGTTTTTAGGCAATTAATTTCTCTTCTCGCCTTATCAAACCCCTCACTGTTCCTATGCGCCTCTGTATAGGCTTCCATAATGGACAACTGCTCCTGTGGTGTTTTTTCACAGGGAATTGGGATTGATACCTCAACGTTCTGAGCGCCGTCAATGTTAATTTTCTTTTTCACTGCAGAGTCTCCTCCTCTATCTAATATTACTTGAAAAATCACTTGCCGCTTTTAGTTAAAAAAAGAGGGGCGCTAAACTGCGTCCCCTCTTCTGTCAATGTATTCTAACTGAGACAAACGGTAAAATTATCCGGTGCCTCACCTGTGTCAGGGAGACGATTGACATACACGTTTGTAAAATCTTCCAGACTTGCCCATGAGAACATTGCCTTAATATGATACTTGGAGTCATCAATCAGAAGATGGTTGTTCTGGCTCTTCTTCATGATCTCCTTTTTCATCGTCCCAATCTCCATGTCGAAAATGTAAACCTCGCCGCTTTCTGTATTAACCCCATTGGTACTGAAAAAAGCATGGTCAAAATTAAAATTTCGAATCATATCTATAGCCATGGATCCTGTACTCAGATCATAATCCGGTGAAAAACGACCGCCCAGCAGATAGATATCCCCCTTATACGTAATGGGAATCTTCTTGATCAGGTAAATGCTTGGAGTTACAATTTTTACATGGTGTGCGAGCAGCTGCGGCAGTAAGTACACAGGGGTAGTGCCGGAGTCCACATATACGCAGTCTCCGTCCTTTACATTCATGACAGCCCGCTGGCAGACGATCTCCTTTGCCTCCGCACACAGGCTCTCCTTGTTCGCGGTGGGAACTTCGTTGAATACCGTCAAAGTAGAAGAAACCTCTCTGCACATTGCCCCGCCCCGCTCCCTGCTGACCAGCCCCTGTTCCTCCAGTTCAATCAAATCCCGGGTCACAGTGGATTTTGATACATTTAGCTGTTCCATCAGTTCCTTTATGGTTACAAAAGACTGTTCTTTTACAATGCTCATGATATGATAAAGCCTTTGCTGTGATAGCATAACGTCACCTCCTTCGTCATTATCATATCAGAGGAGGAAATCATATGTCAATCTATCATTCTTTCGATCGATCCTGACCAGTAAATACCTTAACTTTGCCACAGATGTTATATTATTTTTGTTTTAATCTAAGACGCTTTAAAGTCATACATACAATTGCAGTCACTACAGTTCCTGCTGCCATACAGATCAGTCCCATAAACGGTTTGTTCACCGCACCCAGGATCAGCACAATAGGGCCGCCATGAGCAACAGAGTCCGTGATACCGAATAAGAATCCCATCGTACAGGCCACTACGGAGCCAATCATATTGGCTGGAATGACGGCCAATGGGTCACCTGCTGCAAACGGGATCGCACCCTCGGAAATCCCCACAAGGCCCATGGCAAGGGCCGCCTTACCGTTGGCAGTCTCCTCCGGTAGAAACAGCTGGTGTTTACGGTCCAAGAATGTGGCCAGCGCCATACCCAACGGTGCAACCGGAATCGCCATAGCCTGTGCTCCCATAAACTGTGGCTGCCCCTCGGCAATTAAACCAACCGAAAACATGAATGCTACTTTACCAAAGGGACCGCCCATATCAAAGCCCTGCATAAGACCGATTGTAATGCCTAGTAAAATCATACTTCCGGCAGACATGCTTTCCAGCATGGAGTAAAGAGCCGTCATCAGGGAGGCGATAGGCGCTCCGATAATAAATATAAATACAAATGCGATGAACAGTGATCCAATAATCGGAATAATCATGATCGGAACCAAAGGCCTGATCATCTCCGGCCATCGAAACTTTTTCATCCACCTAACAAAGTATCCGGTCAGAAAACCAGCTACAATGGCTCCGATAAAGCCGGTTCCGGCTGAAGCACCGTAAAAGGAACCGTTGTTGGCAATCCAGCCGCCAATCATACCAGGAGCCAGAGCCGCCCTGTCTCCAATGGCAAAAGCTATGTAGCCGGCCAGAATCGGGATCATCAGTGTAAAGCCCGCACTTCCCACTGCTGAAATCTGATTCCAGAAGCTGCCTTCAGGAATTACCAAGCCCTGAGGTGTAGGTTTTCCTCCCAATGCCAGCGCGACCGCAATCAGCAGACCGCCGATTACCACAAACGGAATCATAAAGGATACGCCGTTCATCAGCGCTTTGTACAGCATCTTTCCGCCAAACCCACCGGCAGGCTCCTCTTCCTTCCTGCCAGCTGCTTGAACACGTTCTGTGGAACTCCCGCCAAAAATCGGGGCCTTTCCATCCAGAACCCTTCTGATCAGCTGCGCCGGATGGTCGATTCCTTCCTTCACAGTGGTGGTAATTACCTGTTTACCGAGGAAACGTTCCATGTCCGTCTCTTTGTCGCTGGCAATAATAATTCCCTCTGCCCTTTCGATCTCATCCCTGGTGGGAACATTTTCCGTACCGATGGAACCGTTTGTTTCCACCTTTATGGATACGCCCATCTCTTCAGCAGCCTTTGCCAGCGCTTTTGCTGCCAGATACGTATGTGCTACTCCTACCGTGCAGCCGGTAACCCCGATTAAAAACCGGCCTGTCTCTTTGTTCTCTGTCCGAACCTCTTCTGCGTTAAGTAACGACAGAATATCTTCCGGTCGTTTTGCCTCCTTAAGATTATCCAGGCAATCGCAATCCAACAGGCGGGAGGTAATACCGCTGAGCAGTGAGATATGTGTGTCGTCCGCATTGTTCGGCATTGCGATGAGGAAAATAACACGGCTGACCGGGCTTCCTTCCTCAAACCGGATTCCCCGTTTGGATATACCGATTGCTACCGCCGGTCTCAGTACTGCGTCCGATTTTCCGTGAGGCAATGCCACTCCATTCTCTAGGTTTGTGGGCACCTGTGCCTCTCGTTCCAATACATTCTGAATATAGTTGGCTTTATCTTTCAGTACGTGTTCCTTATAGAGAAGTTCCGCCAACTCCTCTATCGCCGCATTTTTATCCTCTGCCTGCATGTCAATTTTGATCAGTTTAGGCGAGAGAAACTTTGCTATATCCCCCATTTTGAATCCTCCTGATTATAATAATAGTCTGCGGTTTCGTATCTTTTTATGTATCATGTTCCGGCTCCACCCATTTAATACTGCTGTTCGTACCTCCTTTGCTCTATTTCAGGTGCCACTTCCCCGCCGAATTCAATGAATAAACTATAGCACTATTTCGATTTATTGTCAATCATTTCGATTCATATTGATTCATTTTACTTCTTTACGATTCATGGCAATATCTGGCAGCGGTAAAAATGATATATTTTGGCGAAATAAAAAACTGCCGCAAACAGCTGATTTTTATTCAGCCATTTGCGGCAATCCATTTCTAGAAAACGTTCAACAGTCTATTAGGCAAGGAACGGTTGGTTTATATACTTAAATTCATAATTCCTAATATTTTTCATTTAGCCTTCTCAGAAAGCTTTCTCTTGAATTGACGATTAATATCTATTTCTTCCTGACAGCTCATACTGCCCAGTTTGATGGCCGGCTTTGTTTTTCCATGAAAATCGCTGCCTATCGTTTTCAGTAAATGAAATTTTTCCGCCTGCTCATTATAAAAAGCAACCATGTTTTCATCATGATAACTACTGTATACTTCTATCCCATCAACACCACAAGCAACAATGCCTTCTAGAATCTTCTGATTCTGTCCGATATTAATCCCTGGATGAGCAAGAACAGCTAAGCCTCTTGCTTTTCTAATCAATTGTATGGCTTCGTTCAGTCCCATAAACTGAATAGGTACATATGCAGGCTTCCCTTGGGAGCAAAAGTCCCAATAAAAATTTACAAAAGGATTATCGCTGCGCTTCCCGTTCTTTCTATATGGCTCCAGAAGGGGATTTTCTTGATTTCTTAGATCCGCAAGAGCAGCTTCAGCAATCATTTCACCCGTCACTACACCTTCTATGGCAAGATCTAAAACCTTTTCTATTTCGAAATGAATTTCTAAATCTTGTACTAGTTCTATAAGTTTTGAAGAAGCATCCTGTTCTTTCTTTAAGATATCCATTTCATTTTTTTCAAATTCAGATAATGTTGGATCAATGCCATATCCTAATAGATGCAGATTTACTCCTTCAAATTGGCAATCAAGCTCAATAGCACGAATAAATTCAAGACCTAATTCATTTGCTGATCTTTGGGCCTCTGCTATCCCTCGTACGGAATTATGGTCAGCTAATGCAACGGTCTTTAGACCATGTTGCTGACACAGCTGCATGAGTTGTGAGGGTGTGTACTCACCATCGTTACTAATATTAGAATGCATATGTAAATCTAACTGATTAGCCATTTCAATCCCTCCTTGCTATTTTTATTTATTTTATTAATTAGGTTAGAGTTCATCCATGATGCTCTGATAAAGTAATCAGGCTAAAACTTATAACTTTACTTTACTAAAGATCCGTTTTGTTTGCAAGCTATATCTTCCTACCTAGATCTGCCTGCCGTGGCTCAACCTTGAAAAGCTCCCAAAAATACATGTTCCACAAATTTTTATTGCTACTATGTTTCACATCAAATATTTTAAAGTTTTGTACTTGATGTCACTTTATTTTTGACCCTCTACTCTCCCCGTATATATTGACATGGATAATCCAATGAATCTTATTCACGTAATAATAACCTGTGTAATATCATTCGTGGTTACCTTTGTCATTGCATGGTTGATTATTAAACCAGAAGATGTTCTTGAAAATCCGGTCAATCTTCCATATGTTTTGCATAATTCCTCTTATGGAGCGATTTATATGCTTTCACATTTGTCTAATAAATATATTTCCTAGGAACTATTGAAAATAAGGAGGATTAGTGCTAGCATACAATAATCAGGACCAATGGTTTCACATTAGTAAAAAAAGTACTTGATGTTGTCTGCCACCAAATCCTGCACAATTTAACAGCTTCGCAATCAGCTTAAGGAATATTTAATTTGACATACCTAGTTCTTTCTTGTAAAGTACCCATATCAAAAGGGAGTAGTTTGCACTAAATAGGTGTTTGCGATAGCATCAATATGATTATAATCAATGCTTTTAAAGCATACTATAATCTGCATCGCAACGAAGTAACAAGACTATCAAAGGGGATATCATGGAATTATCATCTAAACACTCTAACATTTCAAAATTAACACTTGGAGGAACTCTGGTAACATTAGGTGTCGTATATGGAGATATCGGTACTTCACCGCTTTATGTTATGAAATCCGTTATTTTCGGGAATGGCGGAATCCAACATGTTTCAGAAAATTTTATTCTGGGGACCTTATCTCTGGTATTCTGGACACTCACGATTTTAACAAGCATAAAATATGTTTGTATTACACTAAAGGCTGACAACAATGGAGAAGGTGGCATCTTCTCACTTTTTACACTTGTCAGAAGCCGTTCCAGGTGGTTGATCATACCTGCCATGATCGGAGGTTCTGCACTGCTAGCTGATGGAATGCTGACACCGGCAGTAACCGTTACATCAGCCGTCGAGGGACTCAAACTGCTCCCTATCTTTCAAGATCTTTTTGGCAATAACCAGAAAAATATAGTTTTACTTGTTATTTTCATAATCTGCGTCCTGTTTTTTATCCAGCATATAGGCACTGAATTTATTGGGAAACTGTTTGGTCCCATTATGTTTTTATGGTTCTGCAGCCTGGCTTTTTTTGGTATTATCAATTTAGTGGAAAATCCTTTCCTGCTGCGTGCATTGTCCCCTCATTATGCAATCAATATCCTGTTCAGCGACGATAACAAGCTTGGCTTTTTTATTCTGGGAAGCATATTTTTATGTTCTACCGGAGCTGAAGCACTCTACTCTGATATGGGACATGTAGGCAGAAAAAACATCTACTTTACATGGCCATTTGTTAAAATATGTTTATTACTGAACTATTTTGGACAGGGTGCATGGATTTTATCTGCAAAAAGTAATCCTGCTCATGCCTTAATAGAGGACATCAATCCTTTTTATCAGATGATCCCTCATGGTATGCTGATATATGGTATCGTAATTTCTACTTTTGCCGCCATTATCGCATCACAAGCTTTGATTTCAGGTTCCTTTACCCTTGTATCGGAAGCAATCAAACTGAATCTGTTTCCAAAACTTCACACGTTATATCCTTCCCATTTAAAGGGCCAGCTTTACATTCCTGCAATCAACCGGATTTTATGCTTTGTCTGTATCGGAATCGTTCTTTACTTTCAAAGTTCCGAGAGAATGGAGTCCGCGTATGGTCTTGCCATAACTGTTACCATGCTTATGACAACCATTCTATTATTTAACTATATGCTGAAGAAAAAGACCCCCATTGTGCTTGCGGTAATCATGCTTGTTTTCTTTATGAGTTTTGAAGTTTCATTCTTCCTGGCGAACATTCTTAAATTTTTCCATGGCGGATTTGTTGCTGTCATTATTGCAGTTACCATCTTATTTGTTATGTATATCTGGGACAGGTCTCATATTATAAAGATGCGCTACGTGGAGTATGTTCCGATTAAAAACTACATTCCGCAGCTAAGCCAGCTATGCACTGATCCAGAAGTTCCAAAATACGCCAGCAACCTTGTGTGCTTAAGTAACTGTTCTAACCCAAAGGAAATCGAACGTAAAATCATGTACTTCCTTTTAGATAAACGCCCCAAAAAAGCAGACGTCTACTGGTTTGTAAACGTTTCCGTAACAGATGAACCTTATCAGGCTGAATATTCGGTTGAAAACTTTAATACGTCCAATATTATGAAAATAGATTTAAAGCTTGGATTCCGTATCGATCAGAGTCTGAATGTTTTTTTAAGGCAGATATCAACAGATATGGTAAAGAACAAGGAAATAGAACCGCAGACCAGCACATACTCCATTTTACCTAACCGCAGCCTGGGAGATTTCCGCTTTGTGTTTATTCAGGAAATCCTTTCCCACGACTCCTCTTTATCCGCCTGGGACTCTCTTCTGTTAAGAACCAAGTTCTTCATACAGAAATATACCGCCTCCCCAACGAACTGGTTTGGACTTGATACCAGTGATGTTTATATTGAAAAGGTACCGATGTTTCTTGGGCATTCAGATCATGTTGTCTTAAAAAGAAACGATGGGAAAAAGAGTTAATAAGTTAAAAGTTAAAGACTTCTATGAAAATCAATTCATAGGAGTCCTTTTTTTGCAGCTGCCGCAGCCTGTGGTTTCTTTAATTTATATTTTTTTATTCATAAACACTAGATTTGAATTAATCTCATATCCATTTTTATTATAGAATCCTTCGGTACTTGGATCTCTCAAAGTGAGTAAGTTAATTGCTTCTATCCCTCTCCTTTTCACATCCTGTTGAACCAAAGACAGCATTTTGCTTCCCAGGCCCATTCTGCTAAAATCTACAGAAATCACAAAATCCTGTATATGAAATTCTTTCACACCTAAATAGGAGGTCATATATCCCATTAAAAACCCAACTATAGTTCCATCTTGGTGAGCTTCATATCCTATTGCCATGGGATTTTGAAGATAATCATTGATCCTCATATAAGCCATATCCAACGTCCACTCTTCATTCCAGGGTTCCATACGAAAAGACTTTACATATAATTTTAAGATTTCTTCTGAAACATTTCCCTGAATCATTTTCAATTCCATATTAAATCTCCCCTCATTGTAAAATCAATATAAATGATACCCGATTGGTACCGTTTTACAAATTATAGATATTTTTTCCCTATACTAAATCCCCGGCCTCTTACCTCATTCACATGACTAATAATGACAAAGGCCTCGTCGTCTATTTCATGAACCAGCTTTTCCAATTTAGATAAATCACTATTAGAAATAACAGTCAGTAAAATATCCATCTCCCGTTCTAGGTATCCTGATTTACCATGCAAAAGTGTGACTCCTCGATCAAATCTCGAAATGATTGCATCTTTCATCTCCAAAGATTTGACACTTATTACTTTTATCTGTATTTTATTTGTGCCAACTAAAAGAAGTTTATCTAAAACAATGGAATAAATCATAACTAAAATAATTCCATAAAGGATTTTATTCTTATCACTAAAAGCTACCTGCAGAGCGAGTATGATACAGTCGCCTACATATAAACTGACAGATACTGGAATATGCATATACTTGTTCAAAATCAAAGGCGGTATACTCATACCTCCAGTACTTGCCCCAACTCGGATCACGAGAGCAATCGCACTTCCTATACAAACACCTCCAAATATTGTGCATAAAAAGATATCATCTGTAATTACAATATTTGCGAATAACTTCTGCAATACTTCCAAAGAAAACGGAAAAAATAATGTACTAATCAATGTAGTTAATGCGAACTTTTTCCCCAGTACAAACAATCCAATCACAAACATAATTATATTAAAAGCTAATACAATACTTGATATAGGTAATTTTGTATAATGATTAACGGCAATTGCAATCCCCGTCGTTCCTCCGGTAATCAAACCCGAAGGCATAATAAAAAACACAATTCCTACTGCATAAATAAAGTTCCCTAACATGATTGTTAAAATTTCCAGTGCTAATCTTCCTTTTTTCATCCTATCCTCCAAAAAAAAACACGTTTGCTAAGATTTTCCCTAGCAAACGTGGATCAAGGCTTGTGCCTAATATCTAAAAACTTATTTTTTATTATAATAACATAAGCACTTTAAAAACTCAACTACAATCGTAACCTTTTTCAATAGGATCATTTATTATGAACAGATACCGACGAGCTCATTTTACTCTCAATCGTTTTTAATATTTTGTAAAACATTTTCAAGATGGCTTACCACCGCTGCTTTTGCCTTATCTTTATCTCTTTCTTTAAGAGCTTGAATAATCTCACAATGCTCTTTATATATCTCCGGTCTGCGTTTTGTATTCTTAGTTGTATGGGCAACAACCTCATCAATGATATCATAATAGGAATCAATAAAATTCATAAATATCGCATTATGGGAAAGCTCTGCAAGACGATAGTGAAAATAGTGATCGATGGAACGCGCTCCTTTTTTCTTGTCTGTTTCTGAAATTAAATCATATAATTCTACAATCTCTTCATCCGATGCAGTATCAATGATCTTCTCCACGGTCCTTTGTTCTAAGCAAATACGCATTTCAATTAAATCGCTATAAGTACCTTCTTTTAGTGTAATTCCCCCAGAAACATTCAAAACTTCCGAAATATTCGGATTAACAAAGGTACCCTCTTTCGGCTTTCTACAGATATAATTTCTTGCTTGTAATATCGTCAGGGCTTCCCTTAGAATTCCTCTGCTTACGCAGAATTCATCAGCCAGATCAAGTTCATTTGGTAATTTATCTCCAGGTTTTAAAGTACCGTCTTTTATCTGTTCCATTATAACCCGTACAACTTTATCTGATAGTCTTTCATTCTCAATTGGAGCAAAACCCATATTGATCCCTCGCTTCATCTCTTACTTAACATTAAAAAGGTCTAACACACTAATTATACCTGAATTGATCGATAAGTCAACGAATTGCGTCGACCACTAGATTTCTATAATTTCAAAATCACCGAATAAAGTTCTCCCCATGCCAATGGAACCACAGCCAAACATGCCGTACCGGAAGCTGTCATCTTTAATATCCAATATTTTCTTATCATCTATGGACAAGGTAATGCAATCACCAACTGCTTCCAGAGTGATTTTATAAGCAGTACCATGTTTCCAGGTAAAATCAGTTTCTATTAATTTCTTAAAACCAAAATCATTTTTATAAATTGCTGCTTTCCCCTCTTCTGAAAATCCGGCGATATATCCACGCATTGCACCTTGCGCACGGATTTGTAATAAGTGGCTTTCCCCATTGATCGGAGTAACCGGCACTGTCACCCTTACATCTTTTGAAAAATAATTACCGGCATAAGCAAAGGCTGGCTCGCACCTCATGAGAGACAGCGCGTCTCCGTCTTTTCCCCAGGCTCCATGATCAACCGAAAATGGGGTAATTGTACCGAATTCCTTTCGCTGCTTTGCGATTTTAACCGTATACTTGCTTTTACCTGTAATAGAAAATTCATCTAAGTATAAGAATCCCAGGGTTTTGGCTTTTGCAATGGAATAACCTTCGATTACAATACCTACTTCATCAATTAAATCCCCGTCTACCTCGGGTATCGCAAAGGTCACGTCAATCCATTCCCCCTGCACTAATTTAACATATCCCTGTAAATGCTCTTTCTTATCGCTCATAGACCGAACATAAGGTGCTATCCCAAGTGTTTCCCAGCCGTTCCATTGATCCAGGTAAAGCTTCATGGATACTGTCTGGCCCGGATATACCGTAGGTGTAAATACCGGCATATAACGTTCATCAGAAAATTCATCCCTGCGGTAAAAAGGCTTATAGTACAGCTTACATTGATTCCCGCGTGTCATCCGATCGACTAATATCTTTAAAGACCCGCTTCCTTTATACGCTACATCGGTGGAATGACTTGCAGTACAGTAAAATGAATCTGATATCCGCATATTATGAGTGGATCCCGGCAGTTCAAAATCAAAATGCACTTCTCCATCTTTTACACTATCAAGAAGGGATGCCGGGGCTTCCTCCTTTGCCAGTCTGTAGCCCAGCAGAGCAACCTCCTTCGCATAAGTAGGTACATCCAGATTGTTTAAATAACCGGAAATTCCAGATAGAATAATGCCATCATTTATTGGCTTGCGATACCTTTCCGGCAGTCCTTCGATTCCACACATAACACCCAGCACGGTTCCTACGTTGCCTGCATTACAGTCTGTATCCCAGCCGCACATGGTCGCAATTTCAACGGTCTTTGCTAAATCTCCATTCCCATATACCATGGATAATGCACATACACCTGCATTCGGTATAATATGGCAGACTCCGCCGTATTTATCGTAACCCCAATCACGTACCAACATGTCATAACAGTCACGCCAATGATCATTTTCTTTATGAAAATCAAGTACAGCATTTACAACCTTTGCGTATAAGCTATGATTCGGGATTTGAGAGAGCCCTACTTGAATAATTTCATGGATATCCTGGCATTGGAAGGCATGGGCAATGCATGCACAGAAGAAACGGGCGCCGTAAATTCCTTCTCCGTCATGGGACACACTGGCGGCACTCTGACCGAATTCGGCTGCTTTGGCCGGCTGGCACGGATTAACCAGTCCCCAGGTATCAATAAATATCTGGCCTCCAATCTGTTCTGCAAGTACTTGGCCATTTTGATTCATCGACCCGGACTGCGGTGCCGGAATCCCATGCTTTAAGTTTAAATAAGCGGTATGCTCCGTACTGATGCCATAGCCACCCCACCAGAACATGCCAACACCCTCACGGGCATAATTCAGCCATGCCCTGGCAACATCCTGGGGTTTTAAATTACCGTCTTTTGTATCATCGTATAAAGCCCGAAGAAAATAAACCGGCCCATTTACATCATCATCTGCGGCAAAATTTTTAAAGTCTTTTACATAATCCGTAATTTCACCGTATGTATTTAAAATA
>Ga0213825_1002301_pt1 | contig 12255 bp, 10 predicted proteins | sample MC6MC0900MG_FD_179896 | JGI IMG/M metagenome (GOLD analysis project Ga0213825, IMG submission 179896) | Enriched soil aggregate microbial communities from Iowa State University, Ames, United States - MC6-MC0900-MG | ecosystem: Environmental > Terrestrial > Soil > Unclassified | place: USA: Iowa... | reverse complement strand
AGGATGCACTCGATGTCGTACAGGACAGTATTCAAAAAGCCATGCTCTCACTCGAACGTTTAGAGCATGTAGATTATATGAAAAGCTGGTTTTACAAAATTGTTGTCAGGACGGCCATCGATTTTTTGCGCAAGCACAACCGCTTACAAGTTACCGACGATGACACTTTACAATATTTAACACCAGCGAAAGAGGATGTTTACGAAGATGTTGATTTAGAGCATGCATTAGAAGCGTTACCTCAAATGTACCGTGAAGTTGTGATCTTACACTATTTCGAGGATTTAAAACTGGCTGATGTTGCCGACATATTGGGCATTAAGTTAAGTACAGCCAAATCACGCCTTTATAAAGCATTAAAACTGTTAAAAATACAACTCCAAGATGTGAAGGGAGACATAACACATGGATAAAAAATTAAAAGAGTTAAAAAAACATTATGATGAAGTACCCATACCTAAAGAGCTTGACTTTGTCGTTGAAAATGCACTGAAACAAGGGAAAAAGAAGAAAAGAAATAGAGCGCCACAATGGCTACTTGGTTCTGCCGCAGCAGCGATGCTATTTACAGCAGGTTTAAATGTCAGCCCTGCCATGGCTCGATCACTTGCTGACATCCCTGTTGTTGGCAGTATTATTAAAGTGTTAACATGGACTGAATATGAAGTAGCTGAAGACACATATGATGCAAAAATTAAAGTTCCTTCTATTGAAAATTTAGATAATACGGAGCTTGCCAATACATTAAATGAAAAATACCGCTCAGAAGGAAAAGCACTGTACGATGACTTTATTGCAGAAGTTGGCGATATAAAAGCCAATGGTGGTGGTCATTACGGTATTGATAGTGGCTATGACATTAAAACAGATAACGATCAAATATTATCGATTGGACGCTATATCGTCAATACAGTTGGTTCCTCTTCAACGGTTATGCATTACGACACAATTGATAAACAGAACGAAATTTTAATTACGCTGCCAATGCTCTTTAAAGATAATAGCTATATACAAGTTATCAGTGACAATATTAAAGAACAAATGCGTGAACAAATTACTGCAACGAATGAAGAAAAAGTTTACTGGGTCAAAGGTGCAGGTTTACCTGATGAGAATTTAATGGAAGATTTTAAAGCGATTACCGCAAAACAACAATTCTACATTTCGGATAAAGGAAAGCTCGTTATTTCCTTCGATAAATATGAAGTGGCTCCTGGCTATATGGGTGTAGTAGAATTTGAAATACCGACAGAAGTTCTGCAAAACATTCTTGTAAGTAATAAATATATTCATTAATCGTTGGCACTATCTCATGATAATGGGATAGTGCCCTTTTTTTGACTTATAAATCGTCCGTTATTTGTCCATGCTAACATGTATCAAAACATGTTAGAGGGTTTTCATATGAAAGGTGTAGGATCAATTAGTATTTTACATGTTGTCTTCCTTGCAATGACCGTTATTGGCTTAAAAAATCACGTTACGATTATGCCACCGTTATTGGAAGTTGCAAAAAGAGATAGCTGGCTATCCGTCCTGTTCACTACGATTATCATGTTTCCTTGGCTCTTTCTTTTAGTGTATATTCATAGAAAATCAAATCAAGAGGCATTAAAAGATTGGCTACCACAAAAAATTGGAAACGCTGGCGCTAAAATTGTTATCTATACAATTGCCATTGTACTCATCATCATTGCTGCCTTTACAATGATTGAAACATTACAGTGGATCAATACAACGTTTTTACCGAAAACGCCAAGGTTAATTCTACTTGGCATTTACATCGCACTTTGTATTTTACTCGTTACGACTAGCTTACAAACAATTGTCATCGTCAATGTGTTCGTTTTATTAGCTGTAGTCGTGTTTGGTTTTTTTGTCGCATTTACCAATTTACAAGTGAAGGACTATGATTTACTACGTCCCTTTTTTGAAAATGGCTTTCAACCTGTTATAAATGGACTCGTCTACCCCGCTTCGGGCTTTTCGGAGTTAATACTATTTTTATTCATACAGCATCAAATTAAAGATCGACTACGTTGGCATCATTTTGCCATTATGCTCCTTATTTTAACAGGGCTCACAATGGGACCACTCGTTGGAGCGATTACTGAGTTTGGTCCAGCAGAAGCTTCTAAACAACGCTACCCGGCATACGAAGAATGGGGACTAGTAACAATCGGGCGTTACGTGGAACATTTAGACTTTCTTTCTATTTATCAATGGTTAACTGGCACATTTATTCGGGTCGGATTTATTTTATATGTCGTGTCAGATTTATTGGGCATGGCTGGTGACCAGCGCCGCATTTGGAAAATGCTCGCATTTCCATTCTTATTTATTTGTCTACCACTCATGTTATTAAATGAACACATATTTCTACAACTCAAAGGAAATTATATATTAACAGCTACTTTTATATTCTTTTTCTTACTATCCATCTTTTTAATGTTTGTCGTTTCGATGACCGGAAAGAAAGACAAAAAGTCAAAAGCCGTTGACCAAGACCCGGAAAGTGGTGATACGTGATGCCCTCAACAGAGAAACCATTAAATTTATCCACCTTAAAGCAATTATTTGAAAAATCAGCTGACGTTCATTTTCAAGAATATGTATTTCAACAGCATCGCGTGCAATTTGTCATCTGTGAGGCGATGATTGATCAACAACTACTCAATGATGTCATTGTTAGACGTGTTCAAGCTTTTTTCGATCATTTATCAGATGATACAACATTAGCAGATGCTATCACTAAACAATTACACATTCCTAGCTTACAAAAAGTAACCGATTTATCAGAAGCGATTACCCTCATTTATACAGGGAATTTACTTCTATTTTTTGAAACGGAAGCACTACTTTATGCCAGTAATATTGCTCAAAAACCTAATCGCACACCTGAAGAGACACGGATGGAAGTTCTCGTTAAAGGACCACGCGATAATTTTATCGAAGATATTTCAGTGAATATTGCCCTATTAAGAAAACGACTGCCGACCAATTCTTTATGTGTAGAAAAAATGGAAATCGGCAAACGTTCCAAGACAACTGTAGCCATACTCTATTTTGGTGATATTGCCAACATGGATATTTTAAATGGTATAAAAGTACAATTACAAGCAGTCGATACAGATATTGTTTTTAGCGGTGATTTATTAATGGAGCGTGTCAACAAAAATACGCGATTTTTTCCAAAAACCGATTATACAGGACGACCGGATTATGCCATTCAAGCATTGATTCGAGGACGTTTTGTTATTTTTGTCGATGGGGTTGCCTATGCAATCATTACACCAGTGAATTTATTTTTACTACTAAAATCAGGTGAGGATAATGAATACCCGATTGTTTTTAGTTCACTTGAACGTTTACTACGGATATCAGGGATTTTTATCGGTTTATTATTACCTGCTTTTTGGCTTGCGCTAACAACGTACCATCAAAATCAAATACCTTTATTGTTTTTAGCAACGATTGTGCAAGGCCGAACCGGTCTTCCTCTCCCCTCTTCACTTGAAATGCTATTGATGTTGTTAATGTTTGAACTGTTTAGAGAAGCAGGATTACGGCTACCATCAGTTATCGGTGGCACAATCAGTGTTGTTGGTGGGCTAATAATTGGCGATGCTGCTATACGTGCAGGTGTTACTAGTCCAGAAATGATTGTCATTATTGCGGTTTCTACTATTGCTTCCTTTACACTCGTTAATCAGTCACTTGTGACGACCATCAGTATTTTCCGTATTGGCTTTATTTTATTGAGCGGCTTTTTTGGCTTATTCGGCTTTTTTGTATCTCTATTTTTAACCCTTCTCTATTTATGTAATATTCGAATATTTGGTTATTCTTATATGCAAGTTGGTGGTGATTTGGACTGGCAAACGATTAAAAAATCATTGTTGCGCTTATCGCCGAAAGGTTATGCCAAACGTCCAAACTATATAGCGCCACAAGATCAAACACGTACGAGTGAGGAAAAAAATGAATAAAAAAATACTCATTTTATTGTTTGTATTTACGACACTGCTGTCCGGATGCTGGGATGTTACTGAACCACAGAGGATGTATTATGTTCATGCGCTTGGCATCGATTTTAAAGATGACCAATACGAGACGTATATGCAAATTATTGATTTTACGAATATAGCTAAATCTGAGCAACCTAATAATCCAGATGCTCAACAAGCCGAGATTGGCCATGCAAAAGGAAAAACGATAGAAGAATCGCTTTTTGATTTATATCATTCGATTGATCAGAAAGCGTTTTGGGGACATATTACGTACATTGTGCTTTCAGAGGAAGTTATGAAAAGCAATAAGGTCAATCAAGTCATTGACTTTTTAACCCGTTTTCGCGAAACGAGATACCAAATATGGGTGTATGGTACAAAAGAGCCACTCGATGATTTACTTGTCGTCACACCGATTAATAATAAGGCACTGACATTATCAAAACTCGGAGATCCGTTAAACTCTTTTAAACAAGAATCGTTTGTTAGACCAATCAATCTTCGCGAATTAGTGATAGGACTTAATGAACCAAATCATGAAGTCTATTTACCATTAGTAACAATCGACAAAGGATGGGTCACGTCAAAAGGCGATTCTGAATCTATTGAATTAAAGGGTATTACGATACTTTCCAAAGAAGGATTAAAAGGGTCGATAACAGAAGATAAAGCAAATGGGATTAAATGGATGACCAATAAAACAATTCGCGGTGAAATAACGGGGCTAATGGGCGTAAATAATACTTACGTCACCGTAACGTTAGAACATATAAAAGTTGAAATTAAGCCTGTCGTAAAAAATGAAAATGTCCAATTTGATATAGAAATCAAAATGGAAGCGAATGTCCTTGGGATTACCGAAAAAATCACCACGGCCGAAATTCGCCAAGAGGTAAAAAAACAAGTCAAAAAAGAAGTAATGGAAACATACAAAGAAGCATTGGCATTGGATACGGATCTTTACCGTTTATCCGAACAGCTATATCGTAAAGACGTAAAAACCTGGAAAAAACTTGAGAAAAACGGCAAAATTGAATTAACCGAAGATTCAATTCGTAACATTAACGTCACTGTTGTCAAGGTCAATCCTGGTAGAGAATCGTTTACCGAAACAATTGAAAAATAACAAAACATAGGCATCGAGTAGCAACTTACCCGATGCCTATTGATGATGTTTAGAAAACTTTTTCCAATTCTGTTTTGCGGAATTGAATATGATGGAGTTTCGCAAAAATGCCGTCTTGCGCTACGAGTTCATCATATGTGCCATCCTCTTCAATACCATTTTGCGTAACAACGAGCACCCGATCAGCATTGCGAATGGTCGCAAGTCGATGGGCAATAATTAATGTCGTTCGATTTTCAGCAAGCTCTGCTAACGACTGCTGAATAATCATTTCCGTTTCGGTATCGAGCGCAGAAGTAGCCTCATCCAAAATTAATATCGGTGGATTCTTTAAAAACATACGCGCAATCGCAAGTCGCTGCTTCTGACCACCCGATAATTTTAAGCCACGCTCACCAATTTGTGTCTCATACCCGTCCGGCAGTTCCGCAATAAATGACTCTAAATGCGCTCTTCTAGCCGCCTCTTCAATCTCTTCATCATTTGCCTCTAAACGTCCGTAAGCAATATTTTCTCTAATTGTACCTGTAAATAAGAAAACATCCTGTTGTACAATGCCGATTTGTGCACGTAAAGAAGCTTGTGTCATCTGACGAATATCGATGCCATCAATTGTAATCGCCCCACTATGGACATCATAAAACCTCGGAATTAGCGAACATATAGTCGTTTTCCCAGCACCTGATGGCCCAACAAATGCGATTGTTTGTCCTGCACGCACATCAAAAGAAATGTTCTGTAAGACAGCTTTTGACGTATCATAATTAAAATCAACAGCTTTAAACGAAATATCCCCACATAAATGCGAAACAGACTGTGCATCCACTCGATCCTGTACTTCTGGCTCTTGCTCTATCAACTCACGAAAACGTTTAAAGCCTGCCATTCCTTTCGGATAAAGTTCTAACAATGCACTAATTTTATCAATTGGTTTAATCAAAACATTTGTATATAAGACAAAGCTAACTAGCCCACCATATGATAATTTTCCATTAAAGCTTAACCAAGAGCCGACAACAAGGACGACTAATGTTAATAAACGCGTCATCATATATATGCTTGAATGTGCGCCTGCCATAATTTTATAGGCGTATAATTTTGCTGAACGGAAAAATCCATTTTGTTCTTTAAAACGTTCCATTTCAAACGCTTCATTTGTAAATGACTTCACGACGCGCACGCCTGACACGCTATCCTCTACGCGCCCGTTGACATCTGCAATTTTAACGTATAACGTTTTCCAAGCATTGTTCATCTTGATATTACTAACCGTGACAAGCCACATTAAAAATGGCACCATTATAGCTGCGATGAGCGCAAGTGTTGGATTGACATTGAACATAATGACGAACGCTCCAACAAAGGTCATAATGGCAATAAATAAATCTTCCGGTCCGTGATGAGCAAACTCCCCAATATCAAATAAATCATTGGTAATTCTACTCATAATATGGCCGGTTTTTGTATTATCAAAGAAACGAAACGATTGACGCTGAACATGATTAAACAGTTCTTGCCGCATATCGGTTTCAATATTTATACCAAGTTTATGCCCTAAATAATTGACGATAAAATTAAGAACTGTGCTAAGCGCGTAGACTAGCAATAGCAAAATACTTACTTTGACAATCATGCTCCACTCACCTGTCGGCAATAGTTTGTCGATAAACCATTGTACGGCTAATGGAAATGCGAGCTCTAGTATTGCTACAACAATTGCACTGGAAAAATCGATGACAAATAATCGCTTATGCGGTTTGTAGTATGAAAAAAACTTTTTATACATATGTGTCTCCCCTCTAAGTTGCTAAAAAATTTCACTTATCTCCAATACTACCACTTGTGAGAATAATTCGGAAAAGAATTTTAAGTATAGAATGACATTTTTATTTGCTTTTTGCTCATTACGTGCTATAATCCTTGTAAGAAGAATTGAATAGCTTTTGACATTTCTGTCAAAGGGGAGTAGCTAGCAGATGCGAACGATGTATCTGATTTCACATTCGTCATTACATGGCCGTTGCCATCGGGTGTGATAGCAAGCTCATCTACGTGATGAGTGCTGTTTATTATTTGGAGCTTCCAAATAGTTATGCTTAGCAAGACCTTTGCCTATTTTTTAGGCATGGGTCTTTTTCTTTTGCCTAAAAACAACAATAGGAACGAACATTCTATTCTCTTCTGTCCAAAATAAAGGAGGAAACACATTTGGAAGCTATTTTATTAGAATACGCTTGGGTTTTAGTCGTATTAATTGTACTAGAAGGACTTTTAGCGGCAGATAATGCGGTCGTAATGGCCGTAATGGTTAAACATTTACCAAAGGCCCAACAACAGAAGGCATTATTATACGGATTAGTCGGTGCATTCGTTTTCCGTTTTGCCGCATTATTTTTAATTACAACACTCGTGAATTTTTGGCAAATTCAAGCTTTAGGTGCTGCCTACTTATTATTTATGTCAATCAAGCATATATATGATTCACGGAAAGCCGCGGGACAATCAGATGAAATTAAAGAACCTAAAAAACAATCTGGTTTCTGGATGACAGTTGTTAAAGTTGAACTTGCAGATATTGCGTTTGCGGTAGATTCTATTTTAGCAGCAGTAGCCATCGCTGTAACATTACCGCATTTAGGGAATTTTGATGTTGGTGGTATTAACGTAGGACAATTCGGTGTCATGTTCCTTGGCGGTATTATCGGGGTTATCATGATGCGATTTGCAGCACGCTGGTTCGTACGTGTGCTAGAAAAATTCCCGTCACTTGAAACGGCGGCCTTCCTCATCGTTGGTTGGGTTGGTGTAAAGTTAGCAGTCTTAACTTTAGCACATGAAAAATTAGGTGTTATTCCACACGAATTCCCCCACTCCACACTTTGGAAGGCGACATTCTGGATTGTATTAGTTGCCATCGCGCTAAGTGGCTACTTAGTAGGTGTAAAAAACCAAAAGAAAGAAGCATAATCGCTACTTTTAAAATTCGCCTAGACCTCATGTCTTGGGCGAATTTTTTATAATAGTTGATGGCGATTGACACTAGTTTAGTGGCGATTCCTCCAATTAGATTAAAAAAGAAAGGAATTTTTAAATGGCTTACACAAACCGTAACCAAAACTTAAACAAAATTTTAAAACACTTTACCTTTATGTGGGTATTGACCGCGATTGGAATATTTGTCGCTACTTTATTGCCACCGGCTGTTATTATGCCACTTTCGATCCTATGTATCATACTTCTAATCATTGCCTGCTTTGTTCGCAGCTTAAAGTTGGCCAACTCCATTATGTATGCAATCCCCTTTTTAATGGGCATTTTACTATTTTGGACAACACAATTTTTTATGGATAAGCTCGGCTCGCAATTAGTTTTAGTGGTGTTTGGAGCAACTGTGATTATTTTTATCTCACTGGCACTGATCGGTATGATGATGAATAAAGATATTGCCAATTGGGGAAGCTATTTATTCACTGTGCTTATCGTCGTGCTTGTGTTTTCAGTTATTTTTATGTTTATACCAGTGAGCAATATGATTGGCCTAATGATTGCGGCAGTTTCAGTCTTATTGTTTAGTCTTTACACTGTATATGATTTTAATCGCATACGCCATAATTATGTATCCGACGAGGAAGTCATTGGGATGGCATTAAATCTATATTTAGATTTTATTAATCTGTTTACCAATCTATTAGAAGTAATTTGGCGATTTAAAAATGAATTTGACTAAAACTTCTAATTGAGAACGAATATCAATTTATTTTTGCACTATTTAGGCTAAAAAATATATTTATCTGTATGAAGGCCACCTTTCGCTATATACTATGAGAAGTAGTAGGTATTTACTGCAAAGGGAGGAACATTTATGTTATCAGAAAAACTACACACAGCACTTAACGAACAAATGAATTTTGAATTTTACTCAGCGCATGCTTATATGGCAATGGCAGCCTATTGCACAGATCAAGATTACGATGGTTTTGCTAATTTCTTTTTAGTCCAAGCGGAAGAAGAACGTTTCCATGCAATGAAATTTTATAATTTTTTAAGTGATATGGGCTATCGTGCAACAATCCACGGCTTTGACAGTCCAGAAAATCATTTTGATTCGATTTTGCATGCCTTTAAAACAGCCATGGCCCATGAAAAAGAAGTAACACGTCGTATTTACAATTTATCTGATATTGCATTAGATGAACGTGAGCACGCAACAATGGCATTTTTAAAATGGTTCATCGATGAGCAAGTGGAAGAAGAATCAACATTCGATACGTTAATACGTAAAATTGAACGCATCGAAAATGATTCGAATGCCATCTTTATGCTTGATGCCGAATTAGCTACACGAACATTTACACCTGCTGAATAATACATGACAAAAAGCAACGAAGCATTTAAGCTTCGTTGCTTTGCTTTTTTACAGTTGTTGCTAATTCTTTGGATAATAATAATAGAAATTGGCATCTGCATAATGAAGAAACCCTACGTCTTCATTCGGTTTTAACTGTAATAGTTGTTCCGTGCCTTCAAGATAAAATAATGTGTCACCATCATCATCCATGACAAATGGTTTGCCCAAATCTTTATACCAATTTTCATTTAGATTTCTAGGAGAAAAATCAAACGTAATTTCTTCAATTATATTGCTCCCTGTATAAGTACAAAATTGTGTCTCTATATTTCTTCCATTACTATCTTTCAAGTAATAAAAGTTGCAGTCAATTTCACCATTTACAGATGTGAATTCTTGCCTTTTAGCAGGGTTTCCTAACTTATTCACTACATCTTTCTTCGTATTCCCTAAAGTAATTCCATTTACCATAAAAACATTCTTTTGTGTATCATATTTAATGATGAATTTACCTCGCTCGAATAATTCCACGAATGATTTATTATATTTTTCCGCAACATCTTGAGCTGAGTCCCCGTTACTATTAACAGAATCGATATTCACTTTATTATTTATTAGTTCTTCAACCATTTTTTGATCCCCGTTAACAATGCCTACATATAAGGGTGATTGCCCTTGCCCATTCAGTCCATTTACATCTGTCCCCTTTTTTATTAATTCTGTTAGAAAAGACACATCACCTTTTTTATGTTGAAGGAGAACATGGAGCGCATTATTTCCTAGTTTATCGACTTGATTCACGTTTAGTCCTTTGTCGATAAATAGTTGAACAATCTCTTTATTTTCAGTTAGAATAGCCATTTCGTATGTATTTTGACCCTGATTATTTTCTCTATTAAAATCAATAGCCAGGTTCAATAATTGCTTGAACAATACTGTATCGTTTAACTGCTGTAATAGGGCTACTTGTATAATATTATTACCGTCCTTATCCACATCTTGTAGATTTACTTTTATATCATTAATAAGGTAGTCCATTATTTCTTGATTCCTTGTTTTCAATGCCGAATATAAAACGCTATGACCTATTGCATTCTTAGCATCCATATCCACGTTGAAATGATGTAGCTCTTTTAGTATGTCAATTTGTTCATTGTTAACTGCCATATGTGCAAGGGTATTCTTTTCTTGCCCAACTTTAATCTTTCCCATTCCTTTATTCATTAAAGAAATAGCCAACTTTTTATTAGGTAATTGAATGGCTTCACTTATTGAATTTTCGCCATCCTTATTTACAAAATTCGCATTAGCCCCGTTATCAATCAAAAAAATGATCTCTTTCATATTTTGATTTTGTACTGCCTCAATTAAAGCGTTATCCTTATTTTTTAGCAAAAGATACTTATCCCATGAAAATGTAAACTTTGTTATAAAACCAAAAGTACCAATACTCATAAGCAATAAAATACTTAGCGACAACACACTATAAATAAAGATTTTCTTTACCTTCTTCATCTTCACTGCATGTTGACGTTCCTTTTCTAATTGCTCTTGCTTTTGATTCTCTTCTATTTGCTTTTCATATAATTCAATCTGATCATCGATTGTTTTTTCAGTGCTATAGTAGGAAAGAATCGTATTTTTATCTTTTTTGCATCGTTTACATGTTTGCATATTCTCTAAGTTCAAGCGCCCACAAATACATGTCCATTTATCATTCAGTAATTGTGCATAATATTTTGCAAAAAGTCCTTCTTGTTCTTTTACAAATGTTAATTGTCTCGAGTTATGTATTTCTTTTAATTCTATTTTCTCCAACTCAGCTTCCGATTTAGTCCATGTCGTATCATCGCTAAAAAGGACTTTTTCAATAACCATCTCTATTTTTCGTGTATGGGAGAAATTATCTAAGGAAATTCTATCATTGTCTTCAAATACTTTATTAGGTCCAATTGAACCAGTTAAATGAAATTTATATTCAAAGCAATTTGATTCCCAGCCAGTCGGCTCACCAAATTGATCAAAACAATAAATCGTCGCATTAAAACCTTTAATACGTTTATCTGAAATATTATTAAACTGAAATGAACAATAAACCTTACCCGTTTTTTTACTTCGATATAGCTGATAATCAAGTAATTCAACTGGACAATTTAAATCTACTAACATTTGATTCCTCCTATTAATTCAACAATTCAAATTCTTCTTCTTGTGGTTTATGTGTCACATTTACATTTATCTCTTGGAGTAAGGAAATAATTTTTGCTAGCGCTAGAAAAAATATACCTGTTAGCACGATTGAGAGGACTGATACTAGCGTCATTGTTATGTGAGAAGTATATATATCCTTGAAAGCAAAATATTTTTCCTGTATAAGATTGTTATCATAATGTTCATTCGCTGCGTCTTGCCAATATTTCATATCCTCTCTTTCTTCCTTTAAACTTGAAACTTGCGTTAAACTAAAAATGATAGCTGTCACAAATAAAATGAAACTTGATATTTGCAGTACTTGTTTCATCAGCACACCCTCCACAAATTTAAAAATATTTAATATTATATACTAATAACCCATTATTTTCTATATAAATTAAATGCTCTAAAGTCTTGCTATTATCTTTTTAAATAATACTTTTGACTAATTTATTGTTTTAGCACAAAGTAAACACAGCAGTATATTTTAGACATTAAAAAAACGTTCTAAAAGATTCATTCTTTTAGAACGTTTTGCTTTGCACTTTATTCCCCATATTGAATTTCTAATTTATTCG
>Ga0213825_1002298_pt1 | contig 12260 bp, 16 predicted proteins | sample MC6MC0900MG_FD_179896 | JGI IMG/M metagenome (GOLD analysis project Ga0213825, IMG submission 179896) | Enriched soil aggregate microbial communities from Iowa State University, Ames, United States - MC6-MC0900-MG | ecosystem: Environmental > Terrestrial > Soil > Unclassified | place: USA: Iowa... | reverse complement strand
CATTACTGCAACTATAAACACAAGGATAGGAATAACCTTACTGATAGTTACTACTAAATTTATACCAGCTGCCTCTTTTACACCTCTTAATACCAAATAATTCATAAACCAAATAACTAATGATGCACACACTATAGACCAAAGATTATTACCTGTTCCAAATATAGGTATAAAGTAAGCTATAGCTGCAAATAGTAAAGTTGCATAAGATACATTGGCAAGTAGTGCACTTATCCAATATCCCCAGGCAGAGTTAAAGCCTACATAATCTCCCCAACCTTCATTAGCATAGCTATATATTCCTCCTGTTAAGTGAGGCTTAATTTTATTTAATCCAAAAAAACACATAGTAAGAGCTAGCATACCTATTCCACAAATTATCCATCCTACAATTACCGCAGCAGTATTCGCTCCATTTGCTGCCATATCCCCTGCTAAGCTAAATACTCCTCCACCTATAGTTGCGCCTATAGCAACAGCTGCAAGTCTTGCATATCCCAAGCCAGTTGATTTATCTTTTAAATTGGTGTTATTCACCATATAAAATCCCCCTATTATTAATTAAAACCTAAGTGATAAGCAGCTTAATCCACCATCAATTTTTCTATATTCAGAAGTGTCTACTTCTTTAACTTCATAGCCTACATCTTCTATAGCTTTTTTAGTTGTTGGATAACCTGCCGGAACGATAACTACATCATTTACCCAAATGCAGTTAGCAGAGTAATTTTCATCATCATTAATTATGATTTTATTAAAATCTTTAAATATTGAACTAGTAACAAATTCTCCAGCTACAAGTAAATTATTATTCTCTATATAAGAAAGTCCAGTTTTAAGGTGCAACACTTCTTTCAAATGTACAACTGAACCATCTAAACCATATTTTCTAAGTATATCAATAATTTGTTTCGCTCCTTCTTCATTAGTTCTAGCTGAAAGTCCAATATAATAATGATCTCCTACCATCATTATGTCTCCTGCTTCAACAGTACCTGGCTCTTCGATATATTCAATGCTTTCATAGAACTTCTCTAAAGCTTCCTGCATGTCCCTTTGGAGAATTTCATTTCTTCTACTTAATGCACCAGGACGTGTAACAATTGCACATTTTCTTGTACAAAGTGCAACATCCTCTACAAAACAGGAATCAGGAAATTCTTCATTTGCTTCTAATACTGTTACATTTACACCACATTCTCTGAGTGTTTCAATATACTTATCATGCTGTTTTAATGCCAATTCATAATCAGGCTTTCCTAGATTAGCTGTAGTTATTCCCTCTACTAGACCTTTGCATGGTCTTCTTACAATTATATTTTTAAACATCTCGATTCCCCCTATATACTTTATTTCTATATACTTCATTTCTATATAAAAATATGAAACTTGTTACATTTATATTCTTTAATTATATAAAAAAAACTATATAGCTTTAGAAATTTTTTCTATGCCATATAGTTTATTAACTTTAATTATATACTATAACTAATTTGAATTTTTAATCTGACTTAACCATTAGATGTACTATTGTGATTCTCTGTACTGATACTTTTCAATTACCTTATCCACGTATATCTTTATAACTCCCATAATTGGCACTGATAAAATCATCCCCATTATGCCAAAAAATCCTCCACCAATAGTTACTGCAAGAAGGGTAAGTATCGGATTAAGACCTAATCTACCACCAACAAACTTAGGCTCAATAATGTTACCTTCAATTTGTTGAAGAATCACTAAAAATACTAAAGAACCCATTGCCACAGAAGGCTTGTAGAATATGTTAATTAGTACTGCAGGTACCATTCCTATAATAGGTCCAAAGTAAGGTATCATATTAGTTATACCACATATAATTCCAAGTAGTGATGCATATTTAGACCCTATCAGTGATAATCCAATAAAGCTTACTAGTCCTACAAAGAAAGAATCTATAGATTTAGCTACAATATAAGTTCCCACATTAGAATTAAAGGTTTTGCATACATCAATAACTAAGCTTGCTCTTTCTTTTTTTAAAATTATATTAATAACCTTCTTGAAGTAATTTAATATATTCTCTTTATCTATAATAACATAAATAGATATTATTAACCCTAAAACTACATTTACAATTAAAGTAGTTAAAGATACAGTAGTGCTTAGTATATAGTCTAATACAAATTTAGTAAACTCGCCCAATTGAGGAATTATAGAAAGTAACACCTCTTGAATTTTAGTCATATAAGTACTTTCAATTCCACTTGCAATACTTAAAATCCATGTTTCTACTTCTTTTGAGTATTCCGGAATTTGATTTATTATCTCTATAATACTATTTGTAATAGATGGTACTATCATTATTATAAATATAACAGTACTGCTTATCGCTACTCCATAAATTATAAGTATGGTTATCCACCTTTTGATTTTTAACTTTTTCTCCATAAAATCTACTAACGGAGATAATATATAGGCCAGAATCATTCCTATGAAAAAAGGAGTTAATAGAGATAATAATTTAGAAATTATCCCCCAAAAATAACTATAATTATCCACAAACCGAATTAAAATATATGATATAAGAAAGGTAATAATTAATCCTGTATAAAATTTTATATTCTTCAAAAAAACACATCCTTATTACTTAATAGCATTTATAATACCATAGACTTCTAATTAACTTCAATAAAATTTATTTTTTTCTTATTTTAGTTTGAAATTTATTGTAACAAAATTCTCATTTTTGGTACTAATATTACAAATTTAAAAGATGTGAAGGAGCATAATAATCACTTAAAATAAGGATGTATTAGTTAAAATTTTCCCTATATAAATAGTTATATAGGGAAAATTTTAACTATATAACTATTTAACTAGTTGTTCTGCCCATGCAGGTTCCAGGGGTTTTGGTATTGGGATGTTATGATTTTTCATATCTTCCTCCTAATAGCTTTGCTCTAGTAGCTAAAATTATTACTATTTTTGTGGTTTTATTATATATGCTAAGAAAAAATTCAAGTATTTAATTACATTAACATTACAATTTTTACAGAGCATCAATAGAAATCCAAAGTTGCCTTCATAATTTCTTTGTAAGTAAATTTACCATTACATTTTTCACATTTTTTAATCATAAATTACCTTCTCAATTTTCTCTGAATTATTTAACAGGTTATATATTAATTACACTTATAAAAGAGCGTTTTACTTTTAATTTGTAAACCTAAAATAAAATTTTTTTATTTTTTTCTCATATAATTTTTTAGCTCCTCTACATCCTTTCTTAGATCTTCTACATCTTTTTTTACTTCATCTACTATCCTCAATTTATCGGTAAGGTGTGATATTACATCTTGATAGTTTTTTTCTCTTTCTTCTTGCTTCACATCTCTTTTTTCTTGAGCTTTTAGTATATAAAATAATAAAAATATACTTAGTACAGCCCAAATACCTTGTGATAATGCTACCTTTAGAATTTCATTTTCCATCATTTATTTCACACTCCTTACTTGAGATATTTCTTTATCCGTAGGATTGTAATGACATTTTTCCAAGAGAACACATTTTCGCTTATTTCTTATAATCTTTAGGTTTACAAGTTCATATATAAGAGTTTTATCCTTAATGAACTTAAAATTATCTGACAATTCTGAAAATTTATTAGACATTTCAACTTCATTGAATATATAGATTTTATTTAACCTATAATATTCTCTACATAAGGATTCCTTGATGTAATTTACTAATGCTCTGTCAGATAAGTTAAATATACTTGCTAATTGAATTGAATAAATCATTTTTATGAAAAATATAATCAAATCAGTTTTAGCACAGTCATATCCTAGCTTCCTTAATAAGTTATTAATAGTAGGATCAAATTTAATTAACAATGATTCCATACTATTCTTATCATAAGATCTTGCTTTCCTTACTAGAGTCACTATTGATTCCATTACACACATCCTCTTTAATATTACTTAATAAAATAGAGAGGGTAATTTTATGTAAAAGACAACTAGTACAATTATCACTTATAATATTTTATTATAGTTTATGCTAGAATCAATAAGAATAAAACTAATAAAGCATGAAATGGAAGAAAAATAGCATGAAATTCATTAAGAATATCTTATATAATAGTATATTATTTAAATGCATAATAAATGCATATTTATAAAATTAGAGATGTTAATATTGGAGAATTTAAATCAATACTTACTTAAGAGCTATGCAACTTAATTACTTGTATTTTCAGGCATTTTCATATTATTATTTTACTAGTTCAAGGAGACTTACAGTATATCCAGATGTTGAATATTTATTTAATTTTAGAATAATTTTCGCCTTAGCTATTATTGGAATTATAGCAGTACTAATTGAGCTACCTAAGATACAGATGGTTCATCCTAAATAAACTTCTCTAGTTAAATCCATACCAGTTTTATTATTTTTACATAAAATTATAAACATATTGACATCTATTTATAAATCATGTATTATGAAGTTAACTTCACATGAAGCAAACTTCATAATAGTTAGGAGTGATTTATTTGGAGAATAAATTTATACCACGTATTCTAGTATCACTAATACTTATTGTAATAGGTAGTATTGAAATGATATTTAATCCATCAGGGGGATTTAATTTTGGATATTTAAAGATATTCATAGGTGGAATTCTTTTGATAATTTCTATTGTCTCTTATATTAAATATAGAAATAATAAAGAGGAAATAGATAAGGAACTATCAAAAGACTATGACGAAAGAGATGATTTAATAGATGGGAAAGTTGCTAAATTCACTTTAAGAATTTTAATATTGGTGATTTTAACTATTATGTTCCTTTCTAATTGGATTATCATTAAAACAAATGCTGCTTTGTTTTCTATTCTGATATTTCTTATGGTTACTGAATTTTTATCTAGAAAATATTATAACCATGTCATCTAATTAGGAGTGATTTAATGAAAAATAGAGTTAAAGAGTTACGATTAGATAGTGGATTAACACAACAAGAATTAGCTGATAGAGTATGTGTGTCTTCAAGAACAATTATTTCTTTAGAGAAACAAAAATATAATCCATCTGTTCTACTTGCATATAAAATAGCTTCAGTTTTTGATTTATCAATTGAAGAAACTTTTATATTCGAAGATGGTGACAAATAAAAAATAAGAAATGGAGAGATGAAAATGATTAGAGTATTATTTATAATTTTTGGAGTATTACTAACACTTTGGGGAATACATAGAATGAAAAAGGATGATGCACTCTTCGGAAAAAGCCAAAAAAGTAAAAACATCTTTAACCTAATATTATTGGGCCAAGCATCTGGAATAGGACAATTTTTAAGTGGGATTGCATGTATAATTATAGGGATATTATCTTTTATAATTAAGTAAGCAAAGAAAAAGGACTTTAAACTTCAAACGTCTAAACGAAAAAGAAATCTATTTTGATTCAATCCAATCAAAATAGATTTCTATATGGTTATAACTTTTAATGTTACTATTTCAAAGCTGATTATTCTTGATAGTACTATTAATGTTAATAGTGTTACTTATAGAAAAAATCTAAAAAAATAGCAGCCCCATATATAAATGGGAGCTACTATTTGTAAGGGTTAAATTTAAGACGCTGTCGTTATTATTATTTAATTACTGTCATCATTCCCATATATGGTTGTAATGAAACAGGCTAACTATAGAGCTCTATTTCTATATTTTTACTTATCATTAGATAAAACTCTTTAAGCTAATATAGGTATCATACCATCGTTATTTTCTAGGTTATTCATATCTTTTTCATGAGCATTATATGATTTTTGTATAGTTTCATTAATTTCATTATATCCGTATTTAACTATATTTTTTATATTAGCTGAAGCATCACTTATACTACCAACTACAATTTTGCTTGCATCTTTAATTTCAGCTGCAACTGTTTTTATTGTATCAATTACATTCTTGCTAACTGATACAACTGCATTTTTAACTTCTTGAATGCAAGACAATGAATTTTCAATATTATTTCTTATGTCTTTGTAATTTTTTTTAATTTCATTATATCCTGTTGAAGCTGTATTTCCTATTTCTTTTATTGGTTCTTTTATAGATTCTATTCCATCTTTTATTGACCCACCAGTTTGAACTACTTTATTTACAATGCCGCTATTTGAATTGTTCCACTCAACCTTAATTTTATCCACTGTTGTTCCAATTTTTCCTACTACTTCCTTAACATTCTCCCCTACTGAAACAGCTGTCTTTACTCCTGTATCTATTAGAGATGTAGCTGAATCTTTAGTATCTTCAGCTATTTTTTTCAATTCGGCGGCAGTAGTTGTTACTTGCTTAAAGGTACTAGCTATTTGTGATGCAGTATCTTTTATTTTTTTAGTTACTGAATCTGACATGTCTTTTATAGTTGTTGATACAACCTTAGCCGTATCAACAACAATATTTGATACAGACTTTACTGTCTTAATAACACTTTCACCTACAGAAACTGCTGTCTTAACAAATTTTGAAACCTCACTAGTTACATAAGAAAATTTATCAGCTACTGATTTAAAAAATCCACCTATTGAGCTCTTAGTTGCCTTACTTTCTTTAGATTCAACCTCTGAAGAGTCCTTAATATCATTAACAATTGAAGATTTATATTCATCTTTAGCTACCTTCATGTTGGTAGCTTGTACATCTGAATTCAGATTGCTATTTTCCACCTTTGTATCTCTACTCTTATTGTCATTGCTATTGTTGATAACATTTGCATTTAGGTTAACGTTGTTAGTTATTTTCATAACTTCTCACATCCTTTTCTTATTATTTATTAAATGATATATAATCACTGCTAAGTGCTTATATATTGTAAACTAGTATTTATAAGCTAATATCTTATTTCTCCTCGTGGGGAATATACCGAATTTTTAGATAATTTAAATTCATCTTCTAATATAAATTCACCGTCTATAAAGAATTTCATTGTCCAAGTTCCAAAAGGATATTTACGGGTATTATCTTCTAAATCCATCCAAAACCATAACATTATTGGTTCTTTACCATTTGGTGGCATAAATAAATTATTCTCAGTTACTTGGAATAACTCTCCTACAGGTGTATACCATGCTGTTGTTACAGTGTGTAAGCCTGTTACATTGGTAAATTGAAATCTTGTTACTATTTTTTTATCTAAAGCCATATTAAAAACTTTTTTATTTACGATATTTTCTTGCTCACTTACTGCAGACCCTATATTGTAATTTTCTACATGTGTTGTATATTGAGTATTATTGTACATCCTCTGATCATTTTCATTAATCTTAACTATAGACCAAAGCTCTTCATTATCATCTGGGAAATATATATTTGCAGTTGGATCATTAAGCTTTAATTCCCCATTAATAAGAAACTTATAGGGATGCTCACCTGTTTGCAAATCGCATTTAAATGTCCATTTATTATTCTCTTTAACCATAACCCCTTTGTTATGGTCATACTCATTAAACTTTCCTATTACAGATATGGTCTCAATTGGTAAATAGTTATGTTCTTCATATTGAAAATTTACTTCCATAATAAAAACCTCCTATATGTCATGATGTCATGCAGTTTTTTTTTAAATATTTCTCTTATTTTATATATCGTCAAAATTATCATAAACTTTAATCCATATACCATAATTAGAAATTATTCACATATTATTCTATTGAGGGAGTAGGCAGCAAAACACGGAAATTATACGCTAAGCATTTAAAAAGCATGAAGTTCCTAATTTCTAGATTCTAAATATATATATAATGCTATCATTGATATCATTTTTTTATATTATCTCTATTATGATGGAATTTATTTATTTTATGATATGCCATCAGAAGAGGGTTTAAAGGAATTTTTAGCACCAGATAGCGAGGTAAAATATTTTGCCTGCTTTGATGGAGAAGATATGATAGGCTTTTATTGCGACTGGTTCGAGGATTGGCAAATGGCTACAGGGTTAGGATTAAAATCTGAGTTAACGGGACAGGCTTGGGCAAATAATTTGCCAGAGCAGGCATTGATTTTGGTATTCAAAGGCTAAACTACAAAGGAAACAATGTTAAGTTAATGGTAGCTTCCTTCAATGAAAGAGCAATAAAGGTATATAAAAAGTTAGGTTTTAAAGAAACTGAAAGAAATGCATTGGAGACTTCCGATGGATATAAGGAATTCATAATAATGGCTAAAGAACTGTAATTAAAAGCCACTACAACAATATGTGAGATAGATTTGTGAAAATCAAATCTATCTCATATGATTATATATACTTGTAATATAACATCTTACTTTAGATAAGCATAAATTTTAAAGTCCTTTTACCAATCCACTTCAATGGGTGAATTTCCACTTTTTATTGCGATTCTGTTAAACTCTCTCAAAAGGTTTAAGGCATTCTCCTTTTGATTTTCTAAGTTTGTACATGGCCATTTCCTATGTACCCGCAACTTCATCATCACTTTTTCTATTTTTAGTATTACAATATAATGATTCTTCAAAATGCTTTTTTTCAGCTGGCAGCTCACATCACTAAGTAGTAATTCATATCCACCATTTTCTACAAAAGTAAGGGTGTTATCCATAATAGCCAAGATCAGCTTATTCTCCCCAATTGCTAAATAAGATGAAAGGTTTACAGTTTTTTTATTTATTTTAAGAATGTTAACAAAAGCCCCTGCCACAACAGTTTCTTTTAGTTCTTTACGAATGAATTTTTCAGCCACCTTCTGTGCTTCCTGTAAATGAGAAGCATTTTTAAACATCACAATAATGAAAAAAATTCCTAGAAGAATCACGATTACAAACAAAACCCACTCGAGTACGCTTACAACTCCATCAAGTTGTAATAAAAAGTCAAAAAATTTTTCCATATTGAAGCTACCCCCAAAGCTTTTTCATTAAATAATTTAATCACTTAGCCTAAGAATAATTTGGATTAAGTTTAGCAATATCATATACCTCTTCCTTACACTAACACGCAATCCTAAAATCAATCTTAATTTACAATAATTGTATCATAAATCCAATGTTGTATAAAGCATTATAAGTATAAATGGAAGAGATTTTCAAAGATACAAAACGTTATAAAATGCCGCATGAATCTCGTAAAAGAGGCAACACAAGGAAGTAATTTACTAAGAATAGCAGATCTTAAAGAAAGAGATCCAATACTTACTACTTTCATTTTGACCTATTTGAATACTAATAGCTTCTTTTCTTCTCTCTTCATTTATCCCCAAAATAACATAAACAGCCAACTTTTTAATAACATGATTATTCCTTACAGAGAAGTGTACAGCATCAATGTTATTTTACCTGGCCTTACTTATTTTGCAGTATTGCTATTTACTATCTGGTTTCGTGATTAACTCTATTGCTTTTTCTATAACCTCATCCCTACCATCTGTAATTCCTTTCACAGTTTGTTTTACAGTTATGTCAGGTTTAAGACCTATTCTTTGTGTCTGACTTCCATCCATATATGTTACTGCTAACCCTGACATATATGTCTTTATACATCCTGGGAGTGTAATTTCCATAATATTGCCATTAGCTCCTGCAGAAGGAGTTCCTATTACCGTTGCATTTGGTGCATCCATAAAAGACATAGCCATTGTTTCCAAGTAGCTTTGCGTACATTCATTCATCAGTATGATTACCTTACCATTATACTGATATCTATTTTTTACTTTACCTAATAAGGTTCTAATTATGCCGTTATCATATATTTTGCTAAATGTAATTGAATCAAAACCTTCGTCCAATTGTTTCTCTATGAATCCTCTTCCTGAACTATTAATGGTTGATTTGAAAAATTTCCCTGGTTCAAAACTATTACTTGAATAAAATTGTTGATATTCAGAAATTTCAGGTTTTATATATTCACCTATAGGATAATTAATAAATTTTATATATTCACTCATTTTTGCATTATTGTATCGTACATCAATAATCAACCCTTCTGTATCTTGAAATTTTTTCATTAATTTATCTAAATCTCCACTTTCAAGTGTAGCTACATTAATATAACCTATTTTTTTGTCTTCCATGAAACCACTTTTCTCATCTTGACCCAGTTTTTTTACATCATAATTACTATCATAATAGCATGGAACATTCAAGCTTAACTTTTCACCATTTCTTATTACCTCTATTTCAGCTATTTCTTTTGTAGAACGTAAAAGGTGAGGGGCAAAAGCATTTGTAAAACGATTTTTATCTGATACTGATATATATTTGTTGCACTCCTCTATTATCTCTTCTATAGTAGTTCCATCAATAGCTACTACAATATCTCCTAACTTTAAAGGGGACTTATCTTCCCTGCCATCAATGACAATCTGACCATCTATATTAGATATTGATGCTTTTGCTTTGTATGCTCCAAAGTGTTGTTGTAGCACCTTAAAATTATCATAAAAAAAACCATGAGAGTCATGAATATATGTGGTAAGATTTGCAATAGATAATACATATGATTCCTTATCATTTTGAAGTGCTAACTCAGGAATCTTGTCATAAAGTACTTGATCCCAATCTTCATCCATGAGATTTTTATATGGATAGAAATATTCTATAATATTCCAATAACGAAACAATCCAAGTAATCTCATTCCTGTGTCTTCATACTTAAGAGAATTCTCCATAAGAGAATCTGAAGATACATTAACAATATGCCCTCCTTCAAAAACAGCATATCCATTATCATTATCAGTTACTTTCACCCTTGATAAATTTTCAAGATAATCAGCAAGGTTATTTCCAAGAACCTGTCTATTCTTTATCCATGAAAATTCTATATCTAAGTATGCCTTCTCTTCTACTTGATGATATAGATCCTCCTGTTCTTTACTAAGTGTATTAACCTCAAATGGAAACTGGTTTAACCATGTAGCCATGATATCTCCAGCTTCTTCCGTGGTGGTTGCCTCAAGTACCTTTGGCATAACTCTAAATAATTCTGCATCCCAATTAATATTTCCCGCTGTAATGTCTGGATGACGATACTTGGTAAATCCCCAGACCTTTGCTAAAGTATGCGAATTCTTCTGTTGAACTTCACTTAAATTTTCTATTCTAACTCCACTATCTGATGCAAACTCTGTATCTTGATATCTTTTAAGATCCTTTTCTTCAGCTTTATCTGGATTAGTACAAGATATAAATGTTAGAGCAATAGCTATAAGTATAAAACTAATTATTATTCTTTTACTAAATACATTCATTTTAACTTCTCTTTTTTTCATACTTTCCACCTACTTTTTTTAATACTTTAAAACATTTCTCAATATCTTTTATCAAATTGAATGTCCAAAAATTATCAACCCTTATTGATTTTTTCGCTTTATCTAAGTTAACAATAGATTCACCTAAATCAGCAAAATTCCCTGTGGAAACGTTTGCAAATAATCCACAAGGAGTTGTCCTCGAAGATGCCCTTTGAAGGTATTTATATAAACTCATATAAATACCTTTATCTTTTTTGCTGTCATTGCTCCTTCTCTGAAGTGCTTCATACAGTGAATAACTTGATACCTGCAAAGCCTCCTTTCCAATGTATATTGTCCTACGACTTTCGTGCATACTTTATAGATTTTGTCTTATTGATAAAGCACAAATGTATACAATAGTGATGCTTTAGGCTAATTCTCAAACTTCGCACAAAAAATATATAATAAACGCTTGAAAACTTAAAGCTTAATCATATTTAAACATGATAAATTACCTTCAAAAGTTACACAGCGTAAACCGATTATAATATACAATATTATCTATAATATGATAAATAAACCATAAAAATACTATATCACATAATACTTAGTATGAAAACACTTTATTGGAACATATTATAAGTTTTGCTAAATGATTTGCAATATGAGCGTCAGTTGCAAATCGAAATGCAACCCTTCCGATCTCAACTAGGTTGTATTAATAATAATGAATATTTATCCGCTAGGTGATTGCATCCTAGCTTACAAAAGATTGTCATATTAATTCATACAAAAGAAAAAAGCTGAATAATCGCAGTCCATACGAAACATTCAGCTTTTATCACGGAGAAGAGGGTTTGCATAAACTTGGATGCGCGACGGTTGCCGCCAGTGACATCATGTTAAAACCTACTCTTCTAAAAAAATAATAAAAATGCGTGCCGCCAACCACTAATCTATCTAAGGAATTAAGGGGTGGATTCTCCGATTACAAAAAAATCGAGAGGGAGTCGACCTCCATTTGG
>Ga0213825_1002287_pt1 | contig 12276 bp, 5 predicted proteins | sample MC6MC0900MG_FD_179896 | JGI IMG/M metagenome (GOLD analysis project Ga0213825, IMG submission 179896) | Enriched soil aggregate microbial communities from Iowa State University, Ames, United States - MC6-MC0900-MG | ecosystem: Environmental > Terrestrial > Soil > Unclassified | place: USA: Iowa... | reverse complement strand
GCCAAGGCCGATGCGATCTTCATTGATGAGCTGCGCAAGGCCGATCTGTACGACAAGACCAGCCAGGCGTTTGCCGTGTTCCTGCCGGTGAAGTCGGTGGGCGTGGTCGGTGACGCGCGTGCGTATGAGTGGGTGATCGCGCTGCGTGCGGTGGAGACGATTGATTTCATGACGGCGCATTGGGCGCACCTGCCGTATGAGTTCCTGGGTACGGTGAGTAACCGGATCATCAATGAGTTGCGGGGGGTGTCGCGGGTGGTTTATGACATCTCGGGGAAGCCGCCGGCTACTATTGAGTGGGAATGAGTTGAAAGACGAGGGCGCCGAGAGGCGCCCTTGTTGTATGCGGGGAGGGCACCTCGGGGATTGGGATGCGGTAGTGCCGGCCGCTGGCCGGCAGGCGAAGTCAGGTGTGGCGCTGGAAGGGGCGCAGAGGGGGGCTCGTTGCTCCTGCCGGGCGGCCTTGAGTGTAGACTTTCCCTTTGCATTCGATCCAAGGTGTTGTTGCGTGAATACGGAAAATCACTCCCAGACGGCCGCATTTCTCTGGTCGATTGCCGATCTTCTACGCGGTGACTTCAAACAGTCGCAGTACGGTCGAATCATTCTGCCGTTCACCCTGTTGCGCCGGATGGAGTGCGTACTTGCGCCAACCAAGGGCAAGGTGATCAAGCAAGCCGTGGCCCAGCAAGGTCGCCCCGATCAGGTTCGCGAAATGCTGCTGCTGCGCGCCGCCGGCCAGCAGTTCTTCAACGCCTCGCCGCTTACCCTAGGCACGCTATCGGACACCCAGACCGCCGCGGACCTGATGAGTTACGTGCAGGCATTCAGCAAGGATGCCCGCGAAATCTTCGAACACTTCCACTTTGAAGATTTCGTCCAGCAGCTGGAAACCGCCAACTTGCTGTATCAGGTGGCGCAGCGCTTCGCCGCCACGGATCTGAGCCCTGAGTTCATCAGCAACTTTGGCATGGGCATCATCTTCGAGGAGCTGATTCGCAAGTTTGCGGAAAGCTCCAACGAAACAGCCGGGGAGCATTTCACCCCGCGCGATATCGTGCACTTGACTACCTCGCTGGTGATCACCGGGCAAGACGGCAAGCTCGCGCCCAACAACATCGTCACCATCTACGACCCAACCGCCGGCACCGGCGGCTTTCTGTCCGAGGGTGATGAGTACATCCAGTCCATCAGCGAAAAGGTCAGCGTGTCGCTGCACGGCCAGGAGCTCAACCCCGAGTCCTACGCCATCTGCAAGGCCGACATGCTAATCAAGGGCCAGAAGGTCGAGAACATAAAGCTCGGCAATACCCTGTCCAACGACCAACTGACCGGCCCTGAACATCACTTCGACTTTATGCTCAGCAACCCGCCGTTCGGCGTGGAATGGAAAAAGGTGCAGAAGCAGATCACCGACGAGCACAGCCACAAGGGCTTCGACGGCCGCTTCGGCCCCGGCCTGCCGCGCGTGTCCGACGGTTCGCTGCTGTTCCTCCTGCACCTGGTCAGCAAGATGCGTGACCCGCGCGACGGTGGCTCGCGCATCGGCATCATCCTCAACGGCTCGCCGCTGTTTACCGGCGGCGCGGGTTCGGGTGAGTCGGAGATACGCCGCTACCTGCTGCAGAACGATCTGGTTGAAGCCATCGTCGCGTTGCCCACCGACATGTTCTACAACACCGGCATCGCCACCTATGTGTGGATACTCAGCAACCACAAGACCGCTGCTCGCCAGGGCAAGGTGCAGTTGATCGACGGCAGCCAGCACTACGCCAAAATGCGCAAGTCGCTGGGCAGCAAGCGCCAGTACATCACCGAGGATCAAATCAGCGAGCTGGTGCGTCTGTATGGCAGCTTCGAGCAAACCACGCTGAGCAAAATCTTCCACATCGACGCCTTCGGCTACCGCCGCATCACCGTCGAACGCCCGCTGCGCCTGAACTTCCAAGCCAGCGCCGAGCGCATCGCTAAAGTGCTGGAAGAAAAAGCCCTGCAGAAACTCGACAGCGCCGCCCAACAACAACTGATGGTCGCCCTGCAAACGATGGACGCCAGGGTGTTGCACCGCAACCGCGAGCAGTTCAGCAAACTGCTGAAAAAAGCCCTCGCCGTGCACAGCATTAGCCTCAGCACACCGGAGCTAAAAGCCCTGATGAGCGCTCTAAGCGAGCGCGACCGCGAGGCGGATATCTGCATGACCAAAGGCCAGCCGGAGGCCGACGCCGGCCTGCGCGATAACGAGAACGTGCCGTTGGGCGAATCGGTGCACGAGTACTTTGCGCGCGAAGTCATCCCCCATGTACCGGATGCCTGGATCGACGAAAGCAAAACCGATGCGCAGGACGGTGAGGTCGGCATCGTCGGCTTCGAGATTCCCTTTAACCGCCACTTCTATGTATTCCAGCCACCGCGTCCGCTGGCCGAGATCGACCGCGACCTAAAAGCCTGTACCGACCGCATCAAGCAGATGATTGAGGGGCTGTCGGCATGACAAATTTGGCAGGAAAAAATTTGAACAACGGCGCAGCTGTTGGCCCGCAGGGCGAGGGCAGGGAAAGCCCGAGTAGCTTTCCAGAGTATCCGGCGTATAAGGCTTCGGGTGTTGAGTGGCTCGGGGAAGTGCCGGAGCATTGGACGGTGCAGCCACTTAAACGAGCCATTGCAAAGATTGAGTCTGGCACAAGTGTCAATGCGGCAGACTACCCTGCTGAACCGGGCTCTTACGGAGTTCTCAAAACTAGCTGTGTTTATACGGGGCAGTTCGATTGGAGAGAAAATAAAGCAGTCGATGATGAGGATTTGAATCGAGTTAGCTGCCCGCTGAAGATCGATACGCTTGTGGTCAGTAGGATGAATGCTCCTGATCTGGTAGGTGCTACCGGCTTAGTAACTGAAGCTCCAGCTGGCATATTTCTGCCCGATCGCCTATGGCAAGTTTATTTTGAGAAGAACCAGTCAGCGTCATTTGTTTTCTATTTTACCAAGGCGCCTGAGTATCGTGAGCAAGTAAAAAATGCTTGCTCGGGTACAAGTTCCAGTATGCAAAACCTTGGTCAAGATGACTTCCGAACACTTCTGTTCGTCGAGCCACCACTGGCTGAACAAACCCAAATCACCCGCTTCCTCGACCACGAAACCGCCCGCATCGACGCGCTGATCGAAGAGCAGCAGCGCTTGATCGAACTGCTCAAGGAAAAGCGCCAGGCCGTGATCTCCCACGCCGTCACCAAAGGCCTCGATCCCACGGTGCCGATGAAAGACTCCGGCGCGGAATGGCTAGGCGAGGTGCCGGCGCATTGGGATTTCAAACAAAGTAAGTATTTGTTTGAGTTCGTAACCAGCGGCTCGCGTGGCTGGGCGGAGTTTTATGCTGACGACGGCGACCTTTTCTTTCGAATCGCCAATCTAACCCGTGACTCTATCGAGCCTAAGCTTGCGGCGCTCCAGTATGTAAATCCTCCATCAAATGCTGAAGGGGAGCGTTCAAAGGTTAGGTTGAATGATCTTTTAATATCCATTACTGCTGACTTAGGCTCTGTTTGCGTTGCAAACGAGGCAGTCGTAGGAGGCTATGTAAGCCAACATGTGGCCCTCGCTCGACCAATGAGTAGGAGCGTTTTTGGGCGATGGCTTGCTTACTTCGTGCTGTCTACAATGTGCAAAGATCAATTGGTTGGTGCGGGTTACGGCGGCACCAAAGTTCAGCTCAGTCTGGATGACATCCGAACATTTTGGGTTGCGGTGCCACCTTACGAAGAGCAGCGCTCGCTCGCGGCGTTTTTGGATAAAGAAATCAAATCGTTCGATGGACTCATAGTGCAGGCGTCCATTGGCGTTGATTTGCTATTAGAACGCCGCTCCGCCCTAATTTCCGCCGCCGTCACCGGCAAAATCGATGTGCGCGGCTGGCAGCCACCGGCCAGTGCGCCAACTCCCGAATTAGTAGAAGAGGCGGTGTAATGGTGGACAGCAAGGAAGCGCAATTCCAGCAGGACATTATCGACGCCCTGGCCGCCCACGGCTGGTTGGTCGGCACCGCCAGCGGCTACGACCGGCGCACGGCGTTGTATACCGAGGACGTGCTTGCCTACTTCATGGAAGCTTGGCCGGAGCGTTGGGACAAGTTCGCCAAGGCTAACCCGAACAACCCGGATGATGTGCTGGTGCAAAAGCTCGTGCGCGAGCTGGAGCAGAGCGGCACCCTGGATGTGCTGCGCCACGGTTTTAAGCTGCCGGCAGTCAAGGTGGAGCTGTGCAGTTTCCAGCCAGACCACGGGATGAACCCGGATACCCTCAAGCGTTACCAGTGCAACCGCCTGCGCGTGGTGCCGGAGGTGTCCTACTCGCCGCATGCGCGTGAGACTGGTAGCAGTGGGCAGAGCTACAACCCACGGCTGGATCTGGTGTTTTTCGTCAACGGCATCCCCACTGCCACGCTGGAGCTGAAAAGCGAGTTCAAGCAGTCGGTGGAAAATGCCAAGCGCCAGTACCGTTACGACCGTCCGGTCAAAGACCCGCTGACGCGCAAACCCGAGCCGCTTCTGACCTTCAAACGCGGCGCGCTGGTGCACTTTGCCGTGGGCCAGAACGAAGTGGCGATGACCACTAAGTTGGCGGGTAAGGACACTTTCTTCCTGCCGTTTAACCTCGGCAGTGAGGAAGGTGGTGCGGGCAACCCGATGCCTGAGGACGACAGCCAATATGCCACCAGCTATCTGTGGCAACGTCTGTTGCAGCCGGACGCCTGGCTCAAGGTGCTGGGGCGCTTTCTGCACCTGGACAAGAGAACCAGCGAAGGCTTCGACGGCACGCCGGTGACCAAAGAAACCATGATCTTCCCCCGTTACCACCAATGGGAAGTGGTCAATAAGCTAATCGATACCACCCGCGCCGAAGGGCCGGGCAAGCGATATTTGATTCAGCACAGCGCGGGTTCAGGCAAGTCCAATTCCATCGCCTGGACTGCGCATCAATTGGCCTCACTGTATGACGATGCCGGCCAACGACTGTTCAACTCGGTAATCGTGGTCACCGACCGCACGGTGCTCGACAGCCAGTTGCAGAACACCATCTACCAGTTCGACCACGCCCAGGGCGTGGTCAAACCGATCAGCCGGGATGTCGGTAATCAGAGTAAGTCCGAGCAGTTGGCAGAGGCACTGGCCGAGCAGACGCGCATCATCATCGTCACCATCCAGACCTTCCCGGCGCTGTTCGATGCGCTGGACAAGTACCCCAAGCTGGCCAGCGGGCGCTATGCGGTGATCGCCGACGAGGCGCATTCCTCGCAGACCGGCTCATCCGCCAGCAAGCTGAAACAGATTCTCGGCAGTGACGCGCTGGATGCCGAAGAGGTCAGCGCCGAAGAACTACTGGACGCCGCCGTGCAGGCGCGCCAACCGAATGAGCGCATCAGCTACTACGCCTTTACCGCCACGCCCAAGGCCAAGACCCTGGAGCTGTTCGGGCGCCCGGCTGATCCGACGCTGCCGGCCAGCTCCAGCAACAAGCCGGAGGCGTTTCATCTGTACTCCATGCGCCAGGCCATTGAGGAGGGTTTTATCCTCGACGTGCTGCGCAACTACACCACCTACAGCACCGCTTGGAAGATCGCCCACCCGCATGGCGAAGACGACGAAGTGGACAGCAAAAAGGCGCGCATCAAGCTGGCCCGCTGGGTGCGCCTGCACCCGTACAACGTCAGCCAGAAGGTCGAGGTGATCGTCGAGCACTTCCGCGCCAATATCCGTGGCCTGCTGAATGGCCAGGCCAAGGCCATGGTGGTGACCAGCAGCCGCCAGGAAGCGGTTCGCTACCAGTTGGCGGTGAAGGCGTATGTGCAGCAGATGGGTTACAGCGATGTACACCCGCTGGTGGCGTTCTCCGGCAGCGTGTTGCCGGATGAGGTGATCCCTGAAGAGGTGACGGAAAGCAGCAGCTTGCTCAATGCCGGCTTGAATGGCCGCGACCTGGCGCAGGCGTTCGACACCCAGGACTTCAACGTGATGATCGCCGCCAACAAGTACCAGACCGGCTTCGATCAGCCCAAGCTGTGCGCCATGTATGTGGACAAAAAGCTGCAAGGCGTGGACTGCGTGCAGACCCTTTCGCGGCTGAACCGCACCTTTGGTGACAGCAAGGAAACCTTCATCCTCGACTTCTTCAACGAGCCGCAGGACATCCTCGACGCCTTTTTGCCGTACTACACCAAGGCCGAGCTGACCGACGTGACCGACCCGCAGATCATCTATGACCTGCAGAAGAAGCTGGATGCCGAGGGCATCTATCACTGGCAGGAGGTCGAGGCGTTCGCTATGGCCTTCTTCGACCCCAAGGCAGCAGCCAGCAAGCTTAGCTACTACTGCACGCCGGCCAAGGAGCGCTTTGCCAAGCGATATGCCTTCTCGCTGGAGTCGCGCCAGCATGCGCTGGATTACAAGCGCACCGCTGAGGCGAACGGCGACAGCGCTGGCCTGAAAAAAGCCGAGCACGCGCTGAAAGAGGCTGGAGAGCAGGCTGATCAGCTTGATCTGTTCCGCAAGAACCTGCAGAGCTTTGTGCGCCTTTACGAGTTCCTCTCGCAGATCGTGCCTTATGAGGACCGTGAGCTGGAGCAGTTGTGCGTGTATGCCAAGCACCTGCACCCGCTGCTGCGCGTGGATCGCCTGCTACAAGACGAGGTGGATGTGGGTGAGCTGCAGTTGAGCCACTACCGCCTAAGCAAGCGCGCCGAGCACCAGCTACGTTTGAACGAGGAAGCCGGCGAGTACACGCTAAAGCCTGGTAGCGAGGTGGGCAGCGGAAAGCCTCACGATCCGGAGAAGAGACGCCTGTCAGAGATCATCGAGGCACTGAACGACATCTTTGGTGCCGAAGTGAGCGATGACGATCAATTGCAGTTCCTCACTGGTATCGCACAAAGGATCAGTCGCCAGGAAGATGTAATGGCTCAGGTGAACAATCATTCGGTGGATCAGGTAATGCATGGCCTGTTCCCCAAGCGCGTCCTTGACACCGTGCTGGACGCCATGACCGACCACGAGAAACTCTCGCTGGAGGTGCTGGATAACGCGACTAAGAGCCGTGCTTTCGCGCTGGTGATTCTGAAGATGCTTAAGGCGGCAGCTGCTCAAGAGAGGCGTGAATAGCTTTCCTGCGACAGCTTGCAGGGCCCTGCAGTGACACAGTCAAGAATTTCAGTTGACGGAGTAGGTAAAGCGGAAATGAGCGACATCAAGCTTTTTAGGTTGGTAAACGGCAAAGCAACGGAACTGCAAGGGAAGGCCTCCGACCTAGAGAAGCCGCTGCAGTCGCTTATTGAAGCCAATCTACTGTCGATGTTAGGCATCCGTTTCGTCGCCACCGAGTACGCAACGGGTAGGACCCATGGTGGTCGGATCGACTCGCTCGGATTGGATGAGAACAACAGCCCCGTCATTCTTGAGTACAAGCGTTCCGTTGGTGAAAACGTCATCAATCAAGGGCTCTACTATCTGGATTGGTTGATGGACCACCAAGCAGAGTTCAAGCTTCAGGTAATGGATGCCCTTGGCATGGACGCGGCTGCACAGATTGATTGGAGTTCGCCTCGGGTTCTTTGCATCGCCGCTGATTTCACCAAGTTCGATGCGCATGCTGTTCAGCAGATCAATCAAAGCGTGGAACTCATCCGCTACCGTCGTTTCGGTGCCGACCTGCTGCTCTTCGAGCAGGTCAACGCTGTCAACAGCACCCGATCCAAGTCGCGGTCCCGCATCGTGGAGATCGAGGTACAGCCTTCAAGTGCGCCGCGGCCGACCGGCGCAACTGGCGACCGGAGCTATGCCGAGTGGATGTCGTTGTTTGGGCAGGATATGAAGGAGTTGGTCAGCTCATTGGACGACTTTATCGGATCGCTCGGTGATGACGTCCAGCGGAAGGAGCTGAAGTTGTATATGGCATTCAAGCGCCTGAAGAACTTCGCCACTGTCGTACCGCAGAAGAGTCGGCTACTTCTGTTCCTGCATGTCGACCCCGATCTGCTCATGCCACTGCCACCCAACATGCGGGATGCGAGGACGTTTGGTCACTGGGGTACCGGCGATCTGGAAATTGCCATTTCCGGTTTTGAAGACCTTGAGCAGGCAAAGCCGCTGATCGTTCAAGCCTACGAGGGTCGGGCCTGAGCAGTTTTCGATGACGGGGCCCTGTATCGAGTGGTGTGTCGCCTCAATGCCGGCTCATACCCATAGAACGTACCGCGGAGTGTGGAGCATCCGTCTTCGCTGATCCGAAAATTGTTTGACAGATCGGAAATGCCCTTGTAATCCTGCGAAGGTCATACCTTCTGGATTCCTGCCGTGCTCGTCATCCCGGTCCTCTGCAGCTTGGCGAACGATGTCTACCACAAGGTGCAGGCATGAGCGCGCGGCGGTCATCCAGTCGCGTCGCACGCTACACGCTGCCGCTGCTGCTCCTCAGCATCGTCATCGCCGCATGGTCCGCCTGGAGCGCGCAGAAAACGCCGCCGCCACAGCCCGCCAGCATCGCCACCGCTGAGTTCTCGGCTGCACGCGCAATGCAGCACCTGAGCTGGATCGCGGCCGAGCCGCATCCGACTGGCTCAGCGGCTGCGGCAAGGGTTCGCGACCAACTGGTAAACCACCTGCAGCAGGCCGGACTACAGGTAGCCGTGCACCGCGGGCACGCAGCCGCCGAGTACGGTTCGGGCGACGGACGTGGTGTGCGCGCCGCCAATGTCGAGAACGTGGTTGCGGTACTGCCGGGCCGCGATCGCAGCCTGCCGGCGCTGCTGCTGATGGCGCACTACGATACCGTTCCCCATTCGCCCGGCGCAGCCGACGATGGCCTCGGGGTGGCGGTGATGCTGGAGATCTCGCGTGCGCTGCAAGGTGACGTGCGACAGCGTGACGTGGTCTTCCTGTTCACCGATGCGGAGGAGGCCGGTCTGCTCGGCGCGCGTGCGTTCTTCGCCTCGCATCCGCTGTCGTCGCGTATCGGCACGGTCATCAATCTGGAAGCCCGCGGCAGCAGCGGCCGTGCGGTGCTGTTTGAAACCGGGCCGGGCAACGCGGCGCTGCTCAGAACGTTCGCCAAACTCGCGCCGCAGCCGGTGGGTAACTCGCTGACCGGTTTCGTCTATCGCTACATGCCCAACGGCACCGACTTCACGGTGCCGGCGCAGAAAGGTATTCCCGGGCTCAATTTCGCGATCATCGGCAGCCAGATCGACTATCACGCCGCGACCGCGAGCGTGGCCAATCTCGACCCGGGCAGCGTGCAGCACATGGGCGCGCAGGTGCTGCCGCTGGTGCGCCAGTTGGCCAGCTCGGCAACCTTGCCGACCGCTACGCACGATGCAATCTACAGCGATCTTCCCGGCGGCTGGATGATCAGTGTGCCGACGTGGTCAGGCTGGTGCGTGCTGGCGTTCGGGTTGCTGGTCATTGTCGTGGTCGCACGCCGTGCGACGTTCAACCAGGGTGGCTGGCGCGGCGCGGTCAGTGGCGTGGCGGGGTGGCCGCTGGCGCTGCTGTCCGTCGCGCTGGCCGTGCGTGTGTCGTACCGGTTGCTGGGCGGCGGCGATGCCACGCTGGTGAACAACCGGGATCTGCTGGCGGCATTCTCCACGCTGGCGGCAGGCGAGGGGCTGTTGGCGATCGGCGTAGTGCTGGCGTTGGGCGCACTGCTGGTCTGCAAGGCGGCACGCAAACCGGCTGCCGCGCTGGCGCTGGTGGCCGGTGCGTGCGCTTCTCTGCGGGGTGGGTTCGATGTGATCGGACTGGTGCTGGGCGTGCTGGTGGCGCTGCTGGTCTGGACCAGCGCGGGGACCGCTGCGCGCGGTGAAAGCGTGCGATTGGGTGCCTTGCTGGTGGCCTGGATCATCGGCGCGGTCGTGCAGCTGCTCGCGCCGGAGCTGGCGCCGCTGCTGCTGTGGCCGCTATTGGCGGTGGCCGCGGTGGTCTGGCTGCTACCGGCGCACGCGCCGCTGACCGCATTGCGTGTCCTTGCCGCGGCAGTCATCACCGCATTCGCCTTGGCCCATGTCTTCCACTTCGCGCTGCAGCTGTTCGAGGCGATCGGCTTCGGCACGCCGGAGGTGCTGGCGTTGCCGTTCGCATGGCTCGCCATGTTGCTGTTGCCGTGGGTACGCGCGGCCGACGGCGGACGCTGGCTTGCCATCGCTGCGTTCATCACGCTGTTGTCTGCCGCATGTGTTCTGGCCGCGGCATCGCTCACCCAGGCGGACCGCACGCGCTATCCCGAACTGTCCCAGGTGCTGTTCGTCGCCGATCCAGACAACCAGCAGTACCACCGCGTCAGTCCGTTGTCGCAGCTGTCCGATTGGAGCCGCGGCGCATTGCGGGTAGGGCAGGGTGAGCTTGCCCGTCTGCCGATTCCGGCGCTGGATTGGGCAGGTGTCTGGGCGACGAAGGCCGACGCCATCGCGGTGCCGGAGCGGGTTCGCTTCGAGCCGTCGTTCGATGCTGCCACCGGTCAATCGGTGCTGCGCGTGCTGGCACCCGCAGGCACGCGCGAACTTCGTGTACGACTGAAGAGCGGGGCGGTGGTGCGCAATGTGCAGTTGCAGGGCGAAGAGGTGCCACTGCTGGACGAGGCGGACCGCTGGTCGCGTCTTCGCTGGCAGGCGCCGGGGCCGGACGGGATCGAACTGCGCTGGCCAGCGGACAGCGGTCCGGTCAAGGTCCAGGCTGCAGCCGGGATCGATGGCTGGCCCATGGATGCGGCGCCAGTGCCTGCGCGGTCTGCGCACATCGTGCCGTGGTCGACCTCGGACATGACCTGGATTCTTGGCGCGACGCGCGTGAGTCCGGCGGGCGGCGCGCACGGGGGCGCGCGGTAACACCCGACGAGATGGAGGGCGGGTGGCTCTTCCGTCACGGCCAGCATCCACGGCTGCCTGTTGCGATCTACCGGAACCCATACAAAGAAACGGCCCGCAGTGCGGGCCGTTTCTTTACTGCCTGGACATCCAGCGCTTCCGACTCCTCAGCAGCGCCTTGCAGATGCCTCAGATATGCAACGCATGCCCCAACGCTCGCAATGCCGCTTCCTGCACCGCCTCGCCCAGCGTCGGGTGCGGGTGGATCGTGCCGGCGATGTCCTCCAGCGTGGCGCCCATCTCAATCGATTGCACGAAGGCGATGGACAGTTCCGAGACCTGCACGCCCACGGCCTGCCAGCCGAGGATGCGGTGGTCGCTGCTGCGCGCGACGACGCGCACGAAGCCATCGGTGGATTCCAGCGACATCGCACGGCCATTGGCCGCGAACGGGAACAGCGCGACCTTGGTCTCGATGCCCTGTGCCTTGGCTTCGTCCGGTGACAGCCCGACCACCACGATTTCCGGATCGGTGAAGCACACCGCCGGAATCGCGGCCGGCACGAAGTGGCGCTTCTTGCCGCTGACGATCTCGGCCACCAGTTCGCCCTGCGCCATCGCCCGGTGCGCGAGCATCGGCTCACCGGCGACGTCGCCGATCGCCCATACGTTGCGCATCGAGGTCTTGCACTGGTCGTCGATCTTGATCGCCTTGCCGGTCAGATCCAGCTGCAGCGATTCCAGATTGAAGCCGTCGGTCTTCGGGCGACGACCCACCGCGACCAGGATCTGGTCGGCGTTCAGCGCGATTTCGTTGCCGTCCTTGTCACGTACGCGCAGCTGGCCGTTGTCGGCCAGGCCGAGCACGCTGTGGCCGGTCAGCAGCTTCACGCCGGACTTCTCCAGGTGCGTGGCGACTGGCTTGGTCAGCTCGGCGTCGTAGGCCGGCAGGATGCGTTCCTGGGCCTCGACCACGGTGACTTCGCAGCCGAGCTTGCGGTACACCGTGCCCAGTTCCAGGCCGATGTAGCCGCCACCGACGACGATCAACTGCTTCGGCAGCGAGGTCGGCGAGAGGGCTTCGGTCGAGGAGATGACCTTGCCACCGAACGGCAGGAACGGCAGTTCCACCGGCACCGAGCCGGTGGCCAGCAGCAGGTGCTCGCAGCTGATGCGCAGCGTGCCGCCGTCTTCGGCGGCACCGGCGATCTCGACGGTCTTGCCGTCGACGATCGTGGCCCAGCCCTTGATCAGCTGCGCGCCGTTCTTCTTCAGCAGTGCGCTGACGCCACCGGTCAGCTTCTTGACGATGCCGGCCTTCCACGCGACGGTCTTGGCCAGGTCCAGCGAGGGGGCCTGCACGCTGATGCCCAGCGGCGAGGTGCCTGCCGCATAGGCGGTGACCTTGGCGAATTCCTCGGCGGCATGGATCA
>Ga0213825_1002281_pt1 | contig 12291 bp, 12 predicted proteins | sample MC6MC0900MG_FD_179896 | JGI IMG/M metagenome (GOLD analysis project Ga0213825, IMG submission 179896) | Enriched soil aggregate microbial communities from Iowa State University, Ames, United States - MC6-MC0900-MG | ecosystem: Environmental > Terrestrial > Soil > Unclassified | place: USA: Iowa... | reverse complement strand
AAAAGATCCCACCCACCACATCAAAAAGTATCGCGCCGTGTTCGCACAAGGCAGAGGCGTGGCCTGGCCGAAAGCTGGCACGTTCAACGAACAGCAATCCATTCAAGTGACCAGCGCGGAGCAATGGGCTCGAGAAAACCTCGTGAGCCGCTGAAATCACCTGGCGCTCACCGGTCCTGTCGGATTGATGAGCGCAACTCATAAACCCTTGCCGATTTACCCGTCTAGTCCCCTCTCCCGCGCTCGCTTACTGTTCTCCCAACGCCAAACGACGGGAGATCAGAATGCATAAGCGCACACTCGGCAACAGTTCACTCGAAGTCTCGGCCCTGGGCTTTGGCTGCATGGGTTTGAGCCATGGCTACGGCCCCGCCACCGATACTCGACAAACCATTTCCGTGATCCGCTCAGCGGTTGATCAAGGTGTGACGTTCTTCGATACCGCCGAGGTCTATGGCCCTTACCTGAATGAACAAGTGGTGGGCGAAGCGCTGGCGCCGGTCCGCGATCAAGTGGTCATCGCCACCAAGTTCGGCTTTACCTTCGGCGACGACAATAAACAGCAGATCCTCAACAGCCGCCCCGAGCACATCCGGATCGCCGTCGAGGGTTCGTTGCGTCGGTTGAAGACCGATTACATCGATTTGCTCTACCAGCACCGGGTCGATCCGGACGTGCCGATCGAGGACGTGGCCGGTGTGGTGAAAGCGCTGATTGGCGAAGGCAAGGTCAAACACTTCGGCCTGTCGGAGGCCGGTGCGCAAACCATCCGACGCGCCCATGCGGTGCAACCGGTCACGGCGCTGCAAAGCGAATATTCGTTGTGGTGGCGCGAGCCGGAGCAGGAAATTCTGCCGACGCTTTGGGAGCTGGGCATCGGCTTCGTGCCGTTCAGTCCGCTGGGCAAGGGTTTCCTCACTGGCACCGTGTCTGCCGAAACCACTTACGGCAGTGACGACTTTCGCAGCATCGTCCCGCGCTTCAGCCAGTCAGCGTTGCAGGCCAATCAGGGGCTGGTGGTGTTGATCCGGCAGATCGCCGCGCAGAAACAAGCAACACCGGCGCAAATCGCATTGGCCTGGCTGCTCGCGCAGGCACCGTGGATTGTGCCGATTCCCGGCACAACCAAACTGCATCGTCTGGAAGAAAACCTCGGTGGCGCTGACATCACGCTCGACACGAGCGAACTCAAGGCGATTGATACGGCACTGGCGCAGATCCACATCGAAGGCGAGCGCTATCCCGAAGCGCTCAAGGGGCGGGTCGGCCGATGAACCGTTTGATCGCACCATTCGTTGCCTTATCGCTCATCAGCGCAGAAGCCCCAGCCGCCAGTGAAATACGCATTACCCCGAAAGGCGCCCAACCTTCTATCCAGGGCGCACCCGAAAACTTCACCGGCACAGTGCGCGTGGACGGCCTGTTCAAGGGCGAGCTGCCGGCACGTGTCGGTGGCGGCACGGTGACCTTCGAGCCTGGCGCACGCACCGCGTGGCATACCCATCCGTTGGGGCAGACGCTGATCATCACGGCCGGGGTTGGCTACGTGCAGCAAGAAGGCGGGCCGCGTCAGGAAATCCGCCCGGGCGACATTGTCTGGATCCCCCCGCTCACCCGTCACTGGCATGGCGCCACAGCGAGCACCGGCATGACGCACATCGCGATTGCTGAAGCCGAGGACGGCAAGACGGTCACCTGGGCCGAGCAAGTCTCGCAGGCGCAATACGATCCAGCGACACCGCAAGACATTTCCAGCACACAAGCCAGCATCGACACACTGTCGAAAAAACAGCAAGCCATTCCCCTGATCGCCGCGTTCATGGCGACCAGCGACATGCCCAATCTCAACGTGGCGCTCAACCAGGGGCTCGACGCGGGTCTGACCGTCAGCGAAGCACGGGAAATTCTCGTGCAGCTCTACGCCTACGTCGGCTTCCCGCGCAGCCTCAATGCGTTGAATGAGTTGATGTCCGTCGTCCAAGCGCGCAAGCAACGCGGCATCGAGGATGCGCCGGGACGTGAGCCAAGCCGGGCAATTCCAACCGGCGAAGAACTGCTTAAAGCTGGCACCGCCAATCAAACGAAGATTTCCGGCGCCCTGGTCAAAGGCCCGGTGTTCGAGTTTGCTCCGGTGATCAACCGGTTCCTGCAAACCCACCTGTTCGGCGACATCTTCGAACGTGACAACCTCGACTGGCAAAGCCGCGAACTGGCGACGGTCGGGGCGCTGGCGGCGACAACGGGCGTGGAACCGCAATTGCGCTCGCACATGCTGGCGAGTCTGCGCGTGGGGCTCAGCGCAGCGCAGTTGCGCCAAGTCACCGAGCAGTTGAAAAAGCACGGCGATGCACAGACCGTCGAGCGGGCCAACACGGCGCTGACCCAGGCCCTCGCGGCTTCGGTGAAATGACATGAAGCCTGCCAAAACCCTGCCGGTTATCACCCTGCTGGGCCTGTTGAGCGCCTGCGCGAACCAGCCCGAAAGCCCATTGCTGATTCAGAAACAAGGCAGCTTCGCCGCTGGCGGAACCATGACCACCGCACCGGGCACCTTCGATCCGCGCAAACCGCTGACACCCGACGGCCAGACCTACCACGGCGACCACGCCTACGCGTTCTACCAGATCCCGGTCGATGCGCGAAAACTGCCCATCGTCATGTGGCACGGCGCCGGTCAGTTTTCCAAGACCTGGGAAACCACCGCCGATGGCCGCGAGGGTTTTCAGAACCTGTTTCTGCGCCGCCACTATGGTGTCTATCTGATCGATCAGCCTCGGCGTGGCGATGCGGGTCGCAGCAGTGTCGAGACGACCATCAAGCCTGTGCCGGACGAGCAGCTGTGGTTCAACCAGTTCCGCATCGGCCTGTGGCCGAACTATTTCAACGGCGTACAAGTGGCGCGGGACGCGCAGAGCCGCGAGCAGTTTTTTCGTGCGATGACGCCGAACACCGGGCCTTTCGACATGGGCGTGGTCTCCGATGGTGTGTCAGCCGTTTTTGATCGAATCGGCCCGGGCATCTTGTTCACCCATTCCCAGGGTGGCGGACCGGGCTGGTTGACGGCGATCAAGAACGACAAGGTCAAGGCCATCGTGGCGTTCGAGCCTGGCAGCAGCTTTGTGTTTGCCGAAGGTGAAGTGCCGGCGCCGATTCCCAGCGCGTTCGACACGGTGCAAGGCGCAGCCGTGCCAATCGAGCAATTCATGGCGCTGACGCGTATTCCGATTCTGATCCTCTACGGCGACAACATCCCGGAACAGGCCGTCGACCTGCCTGCTCAGGACAGCTGGCGCGCCCGCCTGAAGATGGCGCGGCTATGGCGTGACGCGGTCAATCGGCACGGCGGCGATGTACGCCTGATTCACCTGCCGGAGATCGGCATCCACGGCAATACCCACTTCCCCATGTCGGATCTGAACAACGTGCAGATCGCCGATCTGGTGGCGCAATTCCTCAAAGAAAAACAGCTGGATTGACCCGTCCCCTTCTTTCGACTGCCGCCCTTTTGATTGCTCAGGAGCTTCACGTGAAAAACACTCTCAAAGCCACGGTCATGTCGGCATTGGTCGGCCTCTGTGCCGGCGAATCCCTGGCCGCCGACTACAAAAAGAACCCGTTCACCCTCGCCTATGACGGCGCGCTCACCAGGAACGAACCGGGCAAGGTCAACATTCATCCGGTCAGCTACAAACTCAACGGACTCGACATCGCCGCCAACGTCTACACCCCGGCCAACTACGACGCGAAGCGAACCTACCCGACCGTGGTCGTCGCACACCCGAATGGTGGCGTGAAAGAACAAGTCGCCGGTTTGTACGCCCAGCGTCTGGCCGAACAGGGTTACATCACCATCACCGCCGATGCGGCGTATCAGGGCGCCAGCGGTGGTCAGCCGCGCAGCATCGATAAACCCGCGTATCGCATCGAAGACATTCACGGCATGGCCGACTTCATCAGCCAGTTTGCCGGCGTCGATAACAAACGCCTGGGCCTGCTCGGCATTTGTGGTGGCGGCGGTTATTCGCTGGCGGCGGCACAAACCGACAAACGCTTCAAATCGCTGGCGACCGTCAGCATGTTCAACTCGGGCAGGGTGCGCCGCAATGGCTACAACGACTCGCAAATGGACAGCATTCAGCAACGTCTGCAACAGGCTTCGTCCGCCCGCGCCCAGGAAGCCGCCGGTGGCGCGGTGTTGTATTCCGGTGATGCCAACCTGACGGATGAGCAGATCGCCAAATTGCCGTTCGAACTCTATCGACAGGGCTACGAGTATTACTGGAAGACCCACGCGCACCCGAACTCGACCTTCAAATACACCACCAGCAGCCTCATCGACCTGATGCGCTTTGACGCCACCAACCAGATCGAGCTGTTCAATCAACCGTTGCTGATGATCGCCGGCAGCAAGGCCGACAGCCTGTACATGACTCAGGACGCCTTCCCCAAAGCCACTGGCACCACGGACAAGGAAGTGTTCATCCTCGAGGGCGCCACCCACATCGAAACCTATTGGGTGCCGCGCTATGTAGACGCCGCCATCGGCAAGCTGAGCGGGTTTTACGCCCGTACCTTGTAATGAACTCTGTGGGGGTCGCGCATCCGTGCGCAACCTGCTTTCATGGATCAATCCCGCGCCCCTCATGAGAGGTTCTCATCAATGTCCCGCGCCAATCTCAACGATCTGCAAGCCTTCGTGGTCATCGCCCGCGAAGGCAGCTTCACCCGCGCGGCCGCACAACTGGGCGTCTCGCAATCGGCGCTGAGCCACACCATGCGCACGCTGGAAACACGGCTGGGCGTGCGCCTGCTGACGCGAACCACCCGCAGCGTTTCGCCGACCGAAGCAGGTCAACGCCTGTATCAATCGATGGCGCCACGCTTCGATGAAATCGAACTGGAACTGGCCGCGGTCAGTGAGTTTCGCGACACCCCGGCCGGCAGTGTGCGGATCTCCGCGTCCGAACATGCGGCGAACAATATTCTCTGGCCCAAGCTGTCGAAGGTGCTGCCTGACTACCCCGACATCAAAGTCGAGATCATTGTCGACTACGCCCTCACCGACATCGTTGCGCAACGCTTTGACGCCGGTGTTCGCCTGGGTGAACAGGTGGCCAAGGACATGATCGCCGTGCCCATCGGTCCTTCGTTGCGCATCGCCGTCGTGGGCTCCCCCCAATACTTCAAAGACCGCCCGATTCCCATAACGCCGGGCGATCTGGCCGCGCACAACTGCATCAATCTGCGCCTGCCCACCCACGGCAGCCTGATGCAATGGGATTTTGAAAAGGACGGCCGCGAACTGAAGGCCCGGGTCGAGGGGCAATGGACATTCAACAGCAGCGTGCCGATCCTGCGCGCGGCGGTGGCTGGATGTGGTTTGGGGTTTCTGCCGGAGGATATGGTCGCCAGGGAGCTGGATGACGGCAGTCTGGTGCGGGTGCTTGAGGACTGGTGCCAACCCTTTGCGGGTTACCACCTTTACTATCCTAATCGTCGTGAGCAGTCGTCGGCGTTTGGGGTTGTGGTGGATGCGTTGCTCTATAAGGGCTGAATGAGCGTTATGGCTGCCATGGATTCAATCGGTTGTCCCGGCCCATTGAGCCCTCGTGAGTCCGTAACACTGGCACCAGGCGGGCACAGCGGAGAGCCGCAGCTCGGCGTCATACAAATGCGTCGCACCGATCTTCAGCGCAGCTTTTTGTGAACGAATGTTTGTAGGCGCGATATGGAAATAGACCGTGTCATACGCCGTGAAGGCATGCGCCAGCATCAGATCCTTCAACTCGCGATTGGCATCACCGCCCCACTTCGCCCGCACCAGAAAGGTGTACCCGATGGCGATACTCTCCGGCAGGTCGGGCGGTACGTAGTAGCTCGACATCCCGACAATCTGCCCGGACTCGCTATCGATGATGGTGAGCGCTTTGGCGGTGGCCAATCGAGCGGCGAAATACGCCTCAAATACTGGCCGTTCATGGCGATCATTGGCGGGATGACCGGCCCAGATGCCTGGATCACTCGCGGCCAGAAACATGTTCTCGAAATCACTGTCGGTCAGCGGTCGGAGCTTTAATGTGCTGCCGGACAGAACGGGTTGCCAGTTGAAGTCGTGCACGGTGGTGGTGTCCTTTCCGGAGGGCTTGGGGATGCAGCCAGTCTAGGGCAGCAGAGCGCCGGGGAAAGATCCAATACGACGGTTATTGAAGGAGCCATCGGAGGTTGTTTAAGGGTTTCGGCCTTTGCTGTTTAAGGACACTCAGCGTTACTTCCTCAAGGCTACAACGCCTTGCGTCATTGCCTACGACTACGCCAGAATCCGCCGGCTTGTGCGTCTGGGACGCGGGTTTTATCGTTTCCGGGTCACTGGAAAACAGTGATGGGGTTTGGTAGCCCGAGTTAACTAGTCGCATAGCGCGCCATTCGCAGACCTCCGCAGGTCTGTACTTGATGGTGGCCATGCGCAGGGCACTTTCGAGTGCGCCGGGTTCCTAGTTACCGGTCTACCAACCCGCGTATTGGCCGCCACCCTTCGTTTGGTAGCGAGGGTGAAGGCTCCTTATCAATAATTAGGAGTTTCACCATGATCAAACCAACACCGAATCCTCCGGAAACCGATCCGGTTTCGCCCTACAAATTCCCCGATTCCCGAACCCTCAACGAAGCCGCCGAACGCGCGCTCGATCACTACCTCACCCCGCAGCAACGGATCATGGGCAGCCACCACAAACACGACCCCATGTACCTGGCTAACCCGGCGTACGACACTGAATCCCTGCTGGCCAACGCCAGCGAATCACTGGGGTCAGCGAGCGAAATGCTCAACAATTTTGCGGCCACGCTGGAGCCTGCCCATCGCAAGACGGCGATCGGGATTGCGCAGTTGGTGATGTTGAGTGAATTGGCGGTGAATCAGGCTTTGGATCATGTAGAGGTGAAGAGCTAATCGCTTGCCCTCTTTGCTGACCGGCTAGTTCGGAACGACAGAGGGAATGAGCGTTGGCCGAAACTGCCATCGTGAATGGCAGCTTTCGGCCAACAGCAGTCGGTGGACAGACTACGGGCAAATAGATTGTGTCCTGCTACCCTCTCTATCGTAGTCAGGCTTGCCGTCATCCCTATCGCGTTATCCCTCGATAGATCTCGCGCTTACCACGACATGGCATGTCAACTAATGAGAGAGTGTCAGGATAGCGCCATGAACGTTCGATGCCCTAGCTGCGGTTATATCGCAGACAAGCTTCCGCCAAGCCTTAGGTGCCCTAAATGCGACCATTTTTCCCACGACTGGCTGATTTATGATTGGGAAAGCTTTGCTTCAATGAAGCGTCGACATATTAGATACAACTTATTCATTATTGGCGTGACTCTAATCAATTTACTTGTGGCGATCACCTTGAAATCAACAGACGTGTTTCAATGGTTGTTCACCTTGCTGTTTATCCCAGCCTTCATAAGTTTGTTTTATTGTCGAAAACAGCTTGATAGTGAATCGGAGTATGAGGGGCATAGAGGCAGAGCTTTACCTTTCTGGCTTTTCGGTTTCGGGGGTATCTAAAGCGGCTAAAAAATGGGGACAAAAAATGGGGACGGATTTATTTTCCGAAAAAACAAGTCGAAAAACAGAGGCAAATTCATTTTCACCACCCCGTCCCCACCCACAAAAAAGGCCTGACTCTCAAGAAAAAACGTCCTTAACGCTTCAACTCAACAGCCAGGCCATCCATTAATACTAGCTACTAATTCCTTGTATCGAATCCACCATAGATATTGGCGCTACTTTGTGACGACCCTCGATTGCTGTAGGTAGTGTTTTGTCCGCCATAAATATTGGCACTACTTTGCGACGTACTGCCATTGCTGTAGTGAGTATCCTGCCCGCCATAAATATTGGCACTGCTTTGCGACGTACTGCCGTCGCTGTAGTGAGTATCCTGCCCGCCATAAATATTGGCACTGCTTTGCGAGGTCCGGCCATTGCTATAGTGGGTATCTTGTCCGCCATAGATATTTTTACTACTGGAAGAGGTCGTACCATCATCGTAGCTACACTCGTACCCACCATAGATATTGGCACTGCAACTATCTGCAAGGGCTTGATACAGCGGTAAAACAGACAAGACCGCCCCTAACAAAGCCATCTTAAGCTTCATGAAAACTCCCTGAAAAACTCGATATCACCGGAAAGATCATTAGGTCGTGCGACCACGCACGAACACTTGAGTTATTGGCGAGCAAGAAAAACATGAGGAATTAAGTGAATGAAGCTCCTTGATAAAGTCATGAGAAACTTGACCGCTTTCGATACCCTCCAATCCGCGAAGGTGGCAGCGTGCCATTATCTATACAGACTGAGCACTGCACTCTAAGTTTCCGCATGAAAAAAATATTTTCAAACAAAAAAAGGGGACTGATATTTTTTCAAAAAATAAATCCCCTTTCTTTTGTTCCCTTTCTTTTCAGATTGACGCGGTTCCGGCGACCACGCGATCACCGGAACCGCTCTGGGAGTCAATTTCCGCCGTGAGGCAGGAACTCACCACGGAATCGCATCTTCCCGGAGGACAGACGTTCATAAGCCTCCGTTGCCTGGTCAAGCGAGAAGGTTTCGACAATCGGCTTGACCTTACCCTTCGCGGCCAAGTCGAGAATTTCGGCGAGGTAGTGCTGTCCGCCATGCGTGGAGCCAACCACCCGTTGGCGCATCATATGGAATGGCTTGCCGTCGGACGGAATCGAGAACGGCTTGCTGAAGTCGAGCCCGCAAAGGACGATGCGACCGTCAGGATTGACTCCCGCGAGCGCCTTTTCGGCGGTTTCGAAGTCGTTGGTGGTGATCAGCAGCACGTCGGCACCACCGACTGCCAAGAGCCCCTCGGCATTGGTCACGACGTGGTCGGCACCCAGGTCGGTCGCAAGCTTGTGCTTGTCTGGGGAATGCGTGATCGCGATGGTTTCGAATCCGCACGCCTTTGAGAACTGCAAGGCGACGTGGCCCAACCCGCCGATACCCAGCACCGCGACCCTGTCACCAGGTTTCGGCTCCGCGTCTCGCAGGCCGCTCCAAGTGGTATAGCCCGCGCACATCATGGGCGCGGCGTCCGTATAGGACAGCCCATCGGGCAACAATACGGTGCCTTCCGCAGAAATTGCGATGTACTCCGCGTGCCCGCCCTGCGAAGCGAAGCCGGTCGTTCTGGGCGAAACGCAGTTCATGGCTGTCTGGCCGGTCAATGGGCGGTTCTGGCGGCAGTACGGGCATCGCCCGCAGGAGGACTGTACCCAGGTGGTGCCGACTCGGTCTCCAACCTTGCGCGTGTGGACGCCCGCACCGACTTCGACGATTTCGCCGACCACTTCGTGACCCGGTGTCTGGGGGTAAATGTCACCGCCAGCCCCTTGAGTTGCCCACACATCGGTGTAGCACATGCCGGAGGCGTGAACTTTCACCAGGACCAGCCCTGGCTCTGCCTTGGGCATGGGAACCTCGTGAACCTCCCAGGGTTTGTTCGCGCCGGTCATCACAACTGCCTTCATCTTCATCGCATGTTCCTTTCGATCAGGTGGTCATTACGGTTAGGGCTGCGGACGAGATGCTCTGAGAGCGACACCGGCCATTTTGGACCCGCGATGCTGCAGCTTCATTCGAGTCTATGGCTCATTGACTGTCGCAACAATCTGGTCAATATTTGATTCCATGATGAAATCAATTCACCAATCCAAAGGCAATGACCTGTCCGCCTTTGTCGCATTCCTGGCGGTCGCAGCCCACCGAAGTTTCCGCAGCGCCGCCATCGAACTCGACATGACGCCCTCGGCGATCAGTCATTCGATCAAGGCTCTCGAGCAACGGTTGAACGTTCGCCTTTTCAACCGGACGACCCGAAGCGTCTCCTTGACCGAGGCGGGAGAGCGCCTGGCGATAAAACTCAGACCGGCAATGGCCTCGGTTGAAGATGCCGTTCGGGAGCTGGAGGGCAATGACCATGCTCCCAGCGGCACGGTGCGAATCAATGCCAGTGAGGGCGCCATCCGGTTAGTACTGTGGCCAGTGCTTGCGCGCTTTTTGCGCGAAAATCCTCGCGTCCATCTCGACATATTCAGTGATGGCAAGCTGAGCGATATCGTTGCCGATGGTTTCGATGCGGGTATCCGATTAGCGGAAGCCGTACCCAAAGATATGGTGGCCATCCCAGTCATGGGAGAGGTCCGCTTTGCGGCAGTGGCGTCGCCCGAGTACTTCGAGCAACGCGGATATCCAATGGTGCCGCAAGATCTGTATGACCATCATTGCATCCGCTTCCGGTTTGAAAGTGGTGCAATCTACCGATGGGAGTTTGAGCGCCATGGCGCTGTCGAAAGGATCAACGCTCCCGGCCCTCTCACGTTGACTGATCAACCGCTTATGGTGGAGGCGGCAATCGATGGAATAGGCATCGCTTTCGTGCCCGACCATCTTGCAGCAAATGCGCTCAAGGACGGCCGACTCAAACGAGTTCTGGAAGAGTGGTGTCCCGCGTATCCGGGGCTGTGCCTCTATTACTCGGCGAATCGCCACGTACCATCCGGCCTGAGAGCGTTGATCAATATTCTGACTGAAACGCGGTCCGGCAGGTAGACGACCTTGCGCCTAAGAGGCAGAAGAAAAAAGCGAAAAAGTGGACTGATTTATTTCTCAGAAAATAAATCAGTCCACTTTTCTCGTTTTTCTGTTCCCTTTTCTTTATGAACATCGGCTCAGTGGAAGGAGATCACCCTACTCGCCTTGAGCATCCACCACTTCAATTCGCGTGATTCCGACCAAACTCGCCTGCTCGATAATCTCCTCGGGTGTGGAGTCTGCATCAGGCATGATCAGGCTGTTCTCGCCATCCCCGAAATGTAACTGCAACAAGTGCATGGCCGCGTCCTGGATGGGCAACTCAGGCTGCTTCAGTTCAAGCTGATGGGTACGGCGCTGTTCGTTGAACAGGTACGTGATCGTGTAATTGCGCATGGATGACCCCCTCAGAATAGTAATTGGCACCCATCCTGACTGAGTGGTCAGCTTATAGTTCAAGTAGATGGCTGTTCATGAATTTAGAGAACCCCATTCAGAAAGGACGGTCTGCTCTTTTATGACCTCTCGGAGGTAAATCCAATGTCCGCGCAGCGCAACCTGGTAATACTCGCTCGGGGTGGATACGCCTCCCGCGGAATGCTCTATTTGATCATCGGTATATTCGCGCTGATGGCAGCGCATGATTCGACAAAACCGAAGGACAGCCACAAGAGCCTGGAGGCCTTGCTGAGCCAACCCTTCGGCTATTTTCTGGTAGGAATTGTGGTGGCGGGTCTGCTTGCATTTTCGGCCTGGCGTGTCCTGCAAGCCGTACGCGATGTCGATCATCACGGCACGCAACTCAAGGGGCTGGTGATTCGTGCAGGCCTGTTTGCAGGAGGTTTGGTCAACGGTGCTCTAGCATTTTTTGCATTGGGTCTGCTCGTAAGCGGCACCCGAAACTCGAGCCATTCAGGAGAGCAGACCAAAGACTGGCTGGCGCATCTTCTGTCGTGGGAGCACTCGAATTTATTGTTGTATCTGATCGCGCTCATACCACTGGGCGTTGGAGTGGCTCACATCATCAAGGGATGGAAGGCTTCGTTCGAGAAGTATTTTGAGGCCGACGACGAGGTCATGCGTTACGTCCGTCCGGTGTCACAATTCGGCCTGATCGCCCGCGGAGTCGTGTTTATAGAAATTGCTTTGCTGCTGGCAGTCAGCGGTTCCGCTTATCAAGCCATGGACCCACCCGGCATGAAGGAAGCGCTGGACGCACTCCAGAATCTACCCGCTGGATGGCTTGTCTTGATGGTGATGGCTCTGGGGCTGATTGCCTTCTCGGTTTACAGTTTCTCTGAAGCGTGTTGGCGCAAGATAAACATGGATGTGCCAGGCGTAGCCAAATGAAAAGCCCGGCATTAAGCCGGGCTTTTGATTGCGCCGCAGGTCCGTCTATCTATTCGTTCAGGCCGCCATATTCGAACCGCTGAGGCTTTTCTTCAGTGAAGCCTTCATCACTTCCATTTCCTTGCCCAACTCATCGAGCTTGGCATTGCCCAGCAGCTTTTTGGCCTGGGGAAACATCTCGGTTTCCTCTTCCTCGATATGGTGTTCCAGAAGCTCTTTGACCACCTTCACGCGACCGGCGAACTCGGGTGTAGAAGGATCGGTGGACTTCAGGTCTGGCAATACCAATGAATCTACCGTGCGGTGTTCTTCTTTCGCCTCGTAGTACATCTCATCCTGCT
>Ga0213825_1002280_pt1 | contig 12297 bp, 7 predicted proteins | sample MC6MC0900MG_FD_179896 | JGI IMG/M metagenome (GOLD analysis project Ga0213825, IMG submission 179896) | Enriched soil aggregate microbial communities from Iowa State University, Ames, United States - MC6-MC0900-MG | ecosystem: Environmental > Terrestrial > Soil > Unclassified | place: USA: Iowa... | reverse complement strand
GATAGAGTCTGAACTTGCACTTCATGGCGTTGAGGCAAGTCGCCTTTATGAGGAATAACCTCAATCAATGTTCTGGCACATTGTCATCAACCAAACAATAGACTTCGTCCAGATAAGTACTTACTTTAAAATAAATACCTATCTGGACAAAGCATTATAGTTTTTTTATAATCATTCCCGAAGCACCACCACCACCGTTGCAAATTGCAGCAAGGCCGATTGTCCCCCCTTCCTGTTGTAAAATGCTCGTCAAGGTGACGACTATTCTCGCTCCGGAACAACCCAATGGATGACCGAGCGAAACTGCCCCCCCATAGATATTCACTTTATGCATTGGAATATCCAGAATTTTAGCGTTTGCGAGTGCTACAACAGAGAAAGCTTCATTAAATTCAAAATAGTCAATATCATCTTTGGTTAGTCCAGCCTTTTTCAAGACCTTTTCCGTTACTATAGCGGGACTTGTCGTAAACCATTCTGGCGCTTGTTCTGCATCAGCATAGGCTATGATTTCGGCCAATGGTTGCAACCCCAGTTCTTTCACCTTCTCAGCACTCATTAATAATACCGCAGCCGCCCCATCGCTTAATGTGGATGCATTTGCGGCCGTTACTGTTCCATCTTTCTTAAAAGCAGGTTTTAATTCGGGGATCTTATCAAAATTGACCTGTGAAAACTCCTCATCCCTGGAGATTATCTGCTCACCCTTGCGCCCTTGAATAACGACGGGACTGACCTCCTTGATGAATTTATTCTTCTGCCAAGCCTCCAGGCTCCTCTTATAGGAATTAATCGCATACTCATCCTGTTCGGCCCGACCAATAGCATATTTCTCAGCACATAATTCAGCAAAATTGCCCATTGGTTCATTTGAATAGGCATCACTTAAACCGTCCCTTTGCAAACCATCGACGAAACTCTGGCCACCGAACTTGGCGCCCCAACGCATCGTGTTCGCATAATAAGGAACTTTACTCATGTTTTCCATACCTCCGGCAATGACAACATCGGCATCCCCCAACAAAATAGATTGTGCGGCTAAAGCGATGGCTTTCATTCCACTGGCACAGACTTTATTTACTGTAGTCGCTGTTACTTGATCAGGTAAGCCGGCAAGCCTTGCAACCTGACGGGCGGGAGCTTGTCCCAAATCGGCCTGCAGAACGCTACCGATCAGAATTTCATCTACTTGATCTGCAGCAACCCCAGTCTCATCCAATACAGCACGTACAGCATGAGCGCCCAGCGCTGTCGCCGCAACCGATGATAACCCACCTCCAAAACTTCCTATTGGCGTACGCTTTGCCGCAACGATAAATACACTTTTTGACATGTTATTCTGTTTATAATTGTTTTTTCTTGAATTCAATAGACTTGCGACCCGATTCAACTGAGGATTCATCAGCCAAAACTGGTATCATTCCTTTCCTAAAGATAAAAAATATAACACAAACAAGCGAACCCTCTTATTTTATTTTTTAGGCCAAAACAAAATAAATAGAAAAAAAACAAGGTAAAAAGTTCCCTACATAATCTATTTTATAAAAAATAAACAATAAATATTTGCAGAAAAGCCAACGCTTTTCGCTAAATTCGGTTAGACATTCCGCTCTTTTAACGAGGGCGATGTTATGCCAAGATAAAGCAAAAGACAAATCGTTTTCAGTCCGCAATCATGTAACTGAAACCAATAACCAAAAGTAAAATAAACAATTATGCAGGCAAGCAAACTCACAGCTGAACATCAGATTTTTCGCGAAACCATTCGGGCATTTATTCACAAAGAAATCATCCCTCATGTAGATCAATGGGAACAACAGGGTGAAATAGATCGAAGTATTTGGAAGAAAATGGGTGACATGGGTTTTATGGGACTCAACTACCCGGAAGAGTACGGTGGCCTGGATCTGGATTTTTACTATTCGATGATTTTGTGCGAAGAACTATCTCATTGTTTTTCGGGGGGATTCACGATATCTGCTCTGGTCACCCAATACATGTCAGCTCCCTATCTATTAAAATATGCATCTGAGGAACTCAAGCAACATTACCTTAGACCGGTGATCTCCGGTGACATGGTGAGTGCCGTTGCTATCACCGAACCTGGGGCGGGGTCTGATGTCAAACAGATCAAAACGACTGCCGTCCGATCGGGCGATCATTATATTGTCAATGGCTCCAAAACGTTTATCACCAATGGTTACTACGGCGACTTTTTTATTACTGCTGTTAAAACCGATCCGGAAAAAGGAACAAAAGGCATCAGCCTGTTACTGATAGAAAGACATGCCGAAGGTGTTTCGGCAAATAAAATCAACAAATTAGGCTGGCATGCCTCGGATACAGCCGAATTGGGTTTTGATCAGGTCAAAGTCCCTGTTTCCAATCTAATTGGAAAGGAAGGTGATGGCTTTCTTTATTTAATGGCCGGATTGCAATTGGAACGTTTGACTGCAGCCATACATAGTCTTGCTACAGCTGATTCCGCATTACAGTACACCCTGGAATATATTGGTCAGCGGGAGGCATTCGGCAAAAAGATCCAGGAGTTTCAGACGATTCGTCACCGCATAGCCCAGATGGCAGCCGATATTGCAACTACCAGGGCTTTTGTCTATCAGTGCTGCGATCTCCAAAATCATGGTGAATATGCTGTTCAGGATTGTTCCATAGCCAAACTGCAAGCCAGCGAGCTTGCCGTACAGGTTGTAAGCCAATGTCTTCAGTTATTTGGGGGCTATGGATTCACCGAAGATTACAAAATCGCCCGTCTATATCGGGATGTACGGGTCGGGACAATCATTGGTGGGACATCCGAGATTATGCTGGAAATCATTGCCAAGATGACAATTGACAAGGTTAACTATCAATCGAGCAAACCCAGATTAACATAAACATTTTTCAACACAAAAAGCAGTTCAGCATAATGAATTATCAGGTACACCCATTTTTTCATATCGAACAGGACAATCAACATATTGTCACCATAAAACCATTGGCAGACACAGCAACCAAGGAGTCAACAGTCCTTGATCGTATACAGGAGTTTATCGACCTGGTGGCTCGTGTACTAAATGAAAAAGAAGTCCGCGGATTGATCTATACCTGTCCGCTAAATAACAAGCAGACCGATTACATCCGATTATTTGATCAAGTTTCCGATGGTCAACTCAATCCCGAGAGCATACAGAAAACCACATGGAAGGCTTTGCAATGGAAGACCTTGGGCAAACCTATTGTATCGATCTTGGATAGCAACTGCACCGGCATCGGGTTAGCAACGATACTGTGGTCAGACTACCGTATTGCAGGTCCACAGGTCAAATTGGGCTTTCCAGAGAGCAAATTTGGCCTATTTACCGGCTTTGCGGCGACCATTACCTTAGCTCAACTTGTAGGTTCTACTGCGGCGTTGAACCTGTTGACCCAAGCAAAACTGATCTCAAAAAAAGAGGCTCTTGAACTGGGTTTGGTGAATGATATAACAACAGATAGCGAGCAGAGCCTAGTGCTGGCAAAGAACTGGATTCTTGAAAATTCAAAAACCAGCATTTCCACCCCCAGCCCAACAGCAGTCTCCGCCGAATTTGAAGAAGCTTGCGCTGCTGTTTTAAAGAAAACAAGAGGATTGTTACCCGGCACCAATGCTGTTATACAGTTATTAAAAACAAGCCAATCGCTGTCTTTAACAGAAGCTGTGGAGGCCGAGGCAAAGCTATATCATAAGGTATTAAATGCCCCTGAGCCGCTGCACATGGTCAGGACACTGCATGAAGGCATTCTACAGGCACAACATCGTGACCGCATCAAATCACTTGGCACCTATGCAATCAAAAAAATAGGAATCCTGGGTGCAGGTATGATGGGATCCGGAATCGCCTATGAAGCCGCCAGAGCAGGCATTTCCGTTGTTTTAAAAGATGTCAACAGGCCCCAGGCGGAGAAGGGAAAAGCTTATTCTACCAAACTTTGCGATAAATTACTTGCACAGGGCCAGATAAACAGCTTGCAACAACAGACACTTTTAGCCAATATTCAACCCAGTGACCAAGTTGCTGATCTTGTCGATGCTGACCTTATTATTGAAGCGGTATTTGAAGACCTGGAGTTAAAAGCTGAAGTAACCCAACAAAGCCTTCCCTATCTTGCCGAAAATGGTTTTTTCGCATCCAATACAACGTCGTTGCCCATTACAACTTTGGCAGCTGCAACGGATCGGCCAGAGCGTTTTATCGGTATGCATTTCTTCTCCCCTGTGGATCGCATGCCATTGGTCGAAATTATCTGCGGTACACAAACCGATCAGGTAACATTACAAAAAGCAATTGCAATCGCTTTGCGTCTCAGTAAGATTCCTATTGTTGTACATGACGGCCCCGGATTCTTTACATCCCGTATTTTCTTCAATTACCTACTAGAGGCGATCACCATGTTGCTGGAAGGTATTCCGGCAAGTCAGATTGAAGACGAAGCAACACAGGCCGGATTTGCTGTTGGTCCATTAGCGGTACTCGATGAAATTTCATTGGAACTGATGCTGCATGTCTACGATCAGTTTCCAGCATTGCATAACAGTCAGCGACGTGCGTATGCCCATTTAAGCAAAATGATTAAAAATGGCAGAAAAGGTAGAAAATCCGGCCATGGATTCTATGATTATGATGCAGCTTCCAGAACGAAAACAGTCTGGCAGAACCCCGCACTACCTACATCAGGAGAATCCCCCTCCTCTGGAATAATACAAAAAAGGCTCCTTCATGTCATGGCCCTTGATAGCTACCGTTGTCTCGAAGAAGGTGTATTAGAACAACCCATTGATGGTGATATCGGCTCTATCCTCGGTGTAGGCTATGCAGCACATACCGGTGGTGTATTTGGACATATCGACCTTACAAGCCTTCCTGTCTTTGTACGGGAATGCCAGTCATTTCTACACCTGGGTGAACAATGGGAAGTCCCCCGTCCGTTAATAGAATATGCTGACAGTAATTTTAAATTTTATACAGGTTTTGATTCCAATTGGCCAGGAAAGAAATCCTAAATTGAAACAGTTATATATTCACTAGGAAGCAAGTGTATATCAGACACCGTTCTCGAATAACCAGGAAACAATTTCTAAATTGAACCGAAGCACTTTAGCACGAACCTCGGAGATCAAACAAGTCGTTTGTATTTGCCTAAAACTCATCCATTAAATAAGATCTCTAAGAAAGTCATTGATCGATAGTAGTGAGTACTATCGATCAATGACATTTTTATTTAGCGGGCAAGGAGATCCATCAGTTCGGATACATCCAGGTCAATAAAGGTATCGTAATCCAAAGTCACCTCAAGCAATTGTTTTTGCTGTTTTTCAGAAAATACACGGGCAAGATTCGTTTTATACTTTTCAATCAATTTAGGAATTCCCTCCTGCCGACGTCTCGGATGTCCAATTGGATATTCCACCACCAGCTCCGGCAATACTGTTCCATCCTTTAATACCACCGTCAAGGCATTTGAGATCGCTCGTTTTTGTGGATCATGATAATCAATTGTAAACTGAGGATCTTCAACACAGAAAATTTTGTCCCGCAGTGCATCAATACGTGGGTCCAGTGCAATATGGTTTTCATAATCCTCCGCTGTCAAACGGCCAAAGATTAAAGGTACGGCAACCATATATTGGATACAGTGATCCCGATCAGCCGGATTATGCAATGGTCCCTTCTTGTCGATGATTCGAATTGCAGCTTCATGTGTACGAATGGTAACACGCTCAATATCATCACTGCTTTTTCCAAATTCTTTTAACTGCTGGTGCAACTGCATTGCTGCTTCGGCTGCGGTCTGTGCGTGAAATTCAGCCGGGAAAGAAATCTTAAATAGAATATTCTCCATCACATAAGATCCATAATCGCGCTGAAATTTAAATGGGTTGCCTTTAAATGAAACGTCATAGAAACCCCATACCGGTGCTGTTAACACCGATGGATACCCCATTTCACCCGTTTGTGCAATTAAAGCAAGGCGTACGGCACGCGAAGTTGCATCTCCGGCAGCCCAAGATTTCCGACTCCCTGTATTAGGCGCATGGCGATAGGTGCGCAAAGCCTGTCCGTCGACAAAGGCCAATGAAACCGCATTGAGCAATTCGTCCCGACTGAGGCCCAAAAGCTTACCAACAACGGCTGTAGAAGCCACCTTTACCAAAATTACGTGATCTAACCCCACTTTATTAAAGGAATTTTCAAGTGCTAATACGCCTTGAACCTCATGTGCCATAATCATCGCTTCAAGCACCTGTTTTGCCTTTAGGGGTTTCTCCCCTTTCGCAATCTGTGTTCTGCTCAGCCAGTCTGCAGTAGCCAGAATACCTCCAAGATTGTCCGATGGATGTCCCCATTCCGCAGCTAACCAGGTATCGTTAAAATCCAACCAGCGAATGACCGTACCAATATTGAATGCCGCTTGTATCGGATCCAGTTGATAATTCGTTCCGGGTACTTTTGCGCCATTGGGAACAATCGTACCGGGCACAACAGGCCCCAGTAATTTGGTACAGGCCGGATAGGTCAGCGCTTCCAACCCACAGCCTATGGTATCCAGAAAACAGTAAAAAGCTGTATTCCATGCAACTTTACTTTCGATCTTGTAATTTAACACGTAATCCACAATAGCCACCAGAACCTGATCTGGCTGTGGTCTTTCATTTGATATCGTTGAACTCATTATTTTATTTATTATAAGGCTGTTGTTCTTTTCAATTTATTTTTTCTGGAAGCATTTGCAGCAATGATCAAAAAAACACAACACTGTTCCTTCAATGCGAGATGCAAGCGATTTCTTTCCGTTTTATTTTTCACACTATACGTTTTATTGTACTATCTCGCGGAGATGGGTACGAAAGGTCGGTCATCGGGACCGATATAATTTGCACTCGGCCGAATGATTTTTCCATCTTGACGTTGTTCAAAGACGTGGGCAGACCAGCCCGTGATACGCGAAAGCACAAACAGCGGTGTGAACATTTCGGTCGGAATCCCCATCAGGTGATAAGAAACTGCTGAATACCAATCTAAATTGGGGAACATCCGTTTTTCTTCCCACATCACCTTTTCCAGCCGCTCGGCAATCAGGTAAAGCGTCATATCACCAGCCTCTTCTGATAATTCCTTGGCGACCTGTTTAATCACCTGATTCCTTGGATCCGAGATGGTATAGACAGGATGTCCGAAACCGATAATAACTTCTTTATTTTCCAGCCGTTTTCGAATATCGGCTTCGGCTTCATCAGCATTTGCGTAGCGGCTCTGGATCTCAAAAGCGACTTCATTGGCGCCACCATGTTTGGGACCACGTAATGCACCGATTGCACCAGTGATGCAAGAGTACATATCGGATCCTGTCCCTGCAATCACCCTCGCGGTAAACGTAGAAGCATTAAACTCATGTTCAGCATATAAATTAAGCGAAATCTGCATCGCCCGAATCCAGGATTCGGAAGGCGCTTTCCCGTGTAGCAGATGTAGAAAATGCCCGCCTAGGGTGCTGTCATCGGTTTCGACCTGAATTTCGCGTCCATTTTGACTAAAATGATACCAATATAGTAAAGCCGAGGACATGGAGGCCATCAAGCGATTGGCGATATCTCTAGCACCTGCCAAAGCATGATTTTCTTTTTCCGGATTTACACTCCCAAAAAAGGAAACATAAGTACGCAAGACATCCATCGCATGGGCAGTAGATGGCAACTGTTTCAGCACCTGTTGTACCGTAATGGGCAAGCCCCGCTGACTCAGTAACTGGCTTTGATAGGTAGTTAGTTGTGCCTGTGTAGGTAGGCTGCCATAAATCAATAGATAGGCGACCTCTTCAAAGGAGGCGTGATGCGCCAGATCTAAAATATCATAACCTCTATAATGGAGGTCATTACCACTTTTTCCAACAGTACTCAAGGCTGTATTTCCGGCAGGAACACCAGAAAGTGCTACGCTTTTTTTGGGTTTAAAACCAGTATCGTTTGTCTCTTTCATCGGAATATATTATTTATTGGCGTATAATTTAAACAGTAAAGTACGCGCCTGCATTCGGTTTGAGATTCTTATGATTTAGTATTGAACAATTGATCCAGGCGATCTTCGTAAGCATAGTAATCTATGCTCCGATACAACTCATCGCGTGTCTGCATGCGATCGATAACAGCCGCCTGACTACCATCTTTGCGGATATGCTGATACACATCAGTTGCAGCCTTATTGGCTGCACGGAATGCAGATAAGGGGTAAAGCACAATGGACACATCCGCATGTCGAAGTTCATCAAGATTAAACAAAGGTGTCTGTCCAAACTCCGTAATGTTGGCAAGTATCGGAAGCCCAGTTATTCTACTGAATTGCATATATTGATCCAGATTGTGTACGGCTTCTGCAAAAATAAAATCAGCACCGGCTTCTTTGTATGCCACAGCCCGATCAAGGGCCCGATCAAGTCCCTCTGATGCCAGCGCATCAGTACGTGCGCCAATGACAAAATGAGGATCTGTCCGGGCATCCACAGCAGCTTTCAGGCGATCGACCATTTCATCTTTTGAAACCAGCTCTTTCCCTGGGCGGTGGCCACAACGCTTAGCTCCCACCTGATCTTCCATATGTACAGCTGCAGCCCCGGCTTTAATTAAGCTTTTTATGGTACGTGCAACATTAAAGGCCGAAGGGCCAAAACCGGTGTCAATATCGACCATCAAAGGAAGCTTGCAGACATTCGTAATGCGCTCCACGTCAATTAATACATCTTGAAGCGTTGTGATACCCAAATCAGGTATACCCAACGATCCCGCAGCAACACCACCGCCAGAGAGGTAGATGGCCTTAAAACCAGCTTGTTCGGCCAAAAGCGCATGGTTTGCATTGATGGCTCCAACAACCTGTAAGGGCTTTTCTTGCTTAATTGCTTCCCGAAAAAGGAAGCCTGGAGAATCTATCATATCATTGAAATTTGAAATTCCACAGTCCATAGGCTCTGTAGGAAAAAAACCTCCCAGGGGCGCCATGAACAGTATCTAAGTTTATTTTAGTTTGAACAATATATAATTCGATCGTTCATCCTAAAGATACTAATTATCACGGCATTTCAACAAATTATTTTCTACATTTCAAGCTTTTAACAGAAGAAAATATGGATACAGAATATTTCCTCTGGATATTGAATAAAATCTTTTAGATGTTATCTTAGTACGCCAAGCTGACTGATGCCTATTCGAATATAGGAAGATCGTCCAACAACTCTTTTCGCTGGATCGCTTTATATGTTTAATTGTAAAAACGAGCAAAGCCCTAATCAGAAATGATCAGAGCTTTGCTGTTCTATTAAAATTTAAATTAGGTTGATTTTTATATTAACTTGAGGCCTATTAATTTTTTCCATTATTTTTTGCCCACCACAATCTTTTACCCCAGTTGTAATCGACAGTCCCTGCTTCGGCGGCTTTAACATTTTCAGTATTATATAAGTACTCATTATTTGGATACGGTAATCTGTACGGTTGGTCAGTATGAGGGGTTTCAAAATTCTGAATTTTCGAAGGATAATTTGTGCTAGGAATACCCGTTCTTCTATACAAACTCCAAGCTTCGTAATTTTCTTTAAATAAGGCTACCCACATATCCCAATAGATGCGATTTTTGGTTCCATCAAATTTACCTGCCCCTGCAAGATATGTGTTGATAGCCGCCCCAGCTATATTATTATCCTCCATCGATAGGGTAACCGCTTTCTCATAGGCCTCTTTCGCCGATATCCCCACATTATACCCCGATAAAGCGGCTTCTGCCAACATATAATAAGTTTCACAAGCCCTATAAAACGGAACTGCTCCAGCAGGATCGTTAATATAATGTTCACCAATCCAAGAAATCGAACTCAGTGGAGATGGATTCGTCAAAGAACCATTTACAAAACCCACATACTTACCTTCATTATTTTTCCGTGCAACTGATGCAATTCTTGGATCTTTTGTTGTATTTAAATGATCGATGAAAATATCAAACATCCCCCAGTTATTGAGACGATTGCCATTGATACCGGATTCATACCAAGGTTCCATATAAGGTAAGGTTCCAGGGAAAGCTACTTCACAATTTTCTGCATTTGTTTCAATTAATGGATATTTAGCGCTATTTCCAGCAATTTCCTCAATAGTGGATTTCGCTAAAGCAGGGGCTACGGCAGAAATACGTATCGCTATCCGCAAACGAAGTGAATTACAAAACTTTTGCCATTTCAACATTTCAGCTTTACGCGCATCCTCTCCAGTTTCTTTTGTTCCGTATATAATATCATACTCTCCAATTTCATCGGTACCAATACCACCCGCCAATTCATCAGCTAAAGTCTTAAGATCCGCTAATACCGCCGGAAAAATATCCTCCTGTTTATCATATTTTGCTTTCAAAACAGAACCGTCTTCAGGACGTCCTTTAAAAGCCTCTGAATATGGAATATCGCCCCAACCATCTAAAAGGTAGGACCACATGTAATTATTCCATATACGGGCTACAATTCGAATATTTTTAAAACCAGCAGCTTTATCATCCGTTTTTTTCAGCAAATCATTCATCTGTGTGATATTATAATAACATGCTGCCCAACGATTGCCATAGGAGTTGTTCGTTGGTATCAATCCTGATAGATTGTCCGGATATTGAATTTTGACAATATATCCCGCGAAGGTGCCATAGCCGTCCACGTCACCGCCAAATTGATCGGCAGCATTTCGCAGCACATTGACCAACATATTCCGAGGAGGAACATCTGTCAAAGCATCTGGATCGGTATTAATTTCTTCAAAATTTTTGGTACATCCTGAGAGCAAGAGAATTGCTAAAAGAGGCGTATATTTTAGTTTTTTAATAAAAGTGTTCATAACCATAAATTGTTTTAGTACGTTCTAAATTTTAAATTCTGTAAAAGGATTAAAATGTAAAACCAAGCTTAAGACCTATACTTCTTGAATTCGGGACAGAGGCTTGTTCAAAACCTACACCACGTGAATCACTTGATACCCCGCCGCCTTCTGGGTCCAAACGCATGGTATTGGTTTTATGTACCCAAAGTAGAGCCAAATTGGTTCCCGTAAGAGAAACATGTGCACGTTTAATACCCTTAATTCTACTGTAAAGATGTTTTGGCAAATTATAAGTAATATAGGCCTCTCTCAATTTCAGAAACGAACCATCAAAAACATACATTTCTGCAATACCACCATTTTCATACCAATCCTGCGCGCTTGTCTCGATGGTATTTTCCACCCAATTATCACCAACTTTCATGGCGAATCGTTCATTTTTCATTACATCTTTACCCGCAATGATCGCCCGCTCGCGTATACCATCGATAGCTGTGATTTCAGCAATACCGGTTGTATAACCATGTGACATAGTTTGCGACCAGATATCCCCGCCTTTTCTGAAATCAAGCATAAATCCAAATCTAAAATCCTTAATGGTAAAATCATTGCGCATCGATGCTAGGAAATCAGGCACTACATTACCTATAGCCTGAGCATCCAAAGGCTTTGATACCAACCCATTAGCCCCTACTTTTATAGCTCCTTTCATTGGACCATCTTCCACACGATCATAACCTGGTCCGACCAATGTGCCCCATGGTCGCCCAACCGATGCCATATTGGATATACCCCAAGTCCAGCCCAATCTCAGATCGTTCAGCCCCAATTGCGGATAAAGTTCAACGACTTTATTTTTATCTTTCGAGAAGTTGACCGTTGTTGTCCAATTTAATCCCTCTTCCCGTTTGAGTATATCTCCTCTTAACTGAATTTCAATGCCCTTACTTCTGATTTCGCCAGCATTTAAGAAGATGTTACTAAAGCCAACAACATTTGATGTGGGTACAGAAAGTAATTGTTTTTTATTGATTTTTTGATAATAAGTAAGATCCAGGTGCAATCGATCTTTAAACATGCCAAGTTCAGTTCCGATTTCATACGAGGTAATCGCCTCGGGCTCCAAACCTTCAATGGCATAGGTCATACTTTTGTACATCTGAGACAGATTATTAAAGGCATCTGTCTGTGCATAATAGTAATTCCCATTTTGATACGGACGGGTCGCATTTCCCACTTTCACCAAATTAAATCGTAACTTCCAAAAATTGAGGTAATCGCTTTTTAAGCCTTCAAAACTAGCCGTTGGTATCCAGCTCAAACTTGCTGCAGGATAAAAAAATGATTTTTTTAAGGTTGAGGACCAATCGTTACGTGCGGTCAAATCTAAGTACAATTGATCTTTCCAACCT